>Ga0114963_10000522_pt1 | contig 25662 bp, 26 predicted proteins | sample C_131016_EF_Meta_FD_87019 | JGI IMG/M metagenome (GOLD analysis project Ga0114963, IMG submission 87019) | Freshwater microbial communities from Lake Croche, Canada to study carbon cycling - C_131016_EF_MetaG | ecosystem: Environmental > Aquatic > Freshwater > Lake | place: Lake Croche, Canada... | reverse complement strand
TAAGAAAGGCAAAAAGATCAAAAAGAAGGAACTGTCTTTAGAGATAGTTCCTTCTCTTTCTTCTGTTTCAGTACAAGTTAGAGAACCTAAATCTTTAGAAGAGATTAAAAATAATCTTTTTGCAGCAATTAACAATGCTGAATTAGAAAAAGGTTTAGATAAATGGTCTAAAGAAAAGGATTTTGAAACTAAGGTTTCTATCAGAGACTTAACAGTTTTAAAGGGTATTATTACAGAGTATTTAGATACTTTTATGATAATGGGGTATAATGTAGATGGAGAAAGAGTTGTTATACAACATTTTAATAGTCATAGAGATAGAGACGCTATTATGGAATTTTTGAAAAATCTCTTTATTCAGCAGCAACAAAATAACTTTTTAGACTAATTAAATATATGAGTAAAGCAATTATTGATAATTGGCCTAGAGGAGATGATCCTCTCAAAACAAATATAAAACAACTTCTTTGTGATATAGCCAATGCCTCAGGAGATGATAGCTGGGATGGACTTATAAGAAATGAAGGTGTAGATACAGAAAAATTTAGAACAGATCCAGCTTCTTTCAAGGGAGTAGGAGGAGATCCCAGATATTCTATGGGAGATGTAATATCAGGAATTTACGCAACTTTTTTACCACGTTTAAAAGCAAGACAAGAAATAGGAGCTGCTGGAGGGTGTCAAATAATAAATGAATATATATGTGATCCAGACGGGAATCCTATTATTAGAGCATCACAAAATTGTATAGATTATATCAACTCAGGTAAAGTTACACAAACTACAACAAATAATGGAAAGGTTGTTAATATAGAAAGAATACAACCACAAGAAGTTGTAGATTTTGTTAGAAATAGTTATAATGACGCAAGAAAAAAAAATTCTGATGCATTTATAACATATGTAAAGAAAACATATATAACTCAAGGATGGACACCACATTTATATCAAGCATTACCTATATATGCGTTTTATGCTCAATTTACCAAAAAAGATCAAAAAAATGTTTATCTTAGATATTATGTAGATCAAAAAGATTATATTGCTCAACAATTAAATTTACCAATTTTATCTAGTGAAGAATTGGGATCGTTAGGTTCTTTTGATAAAAATACAGATATGACTACTTTTGATTATAAAAATTTTAAAATGCCAGCATCAGAAACATTTGGTTTAGAAAGAATGATGACTTTTATGGCATGTATAAGTCAGCCTATAAAAGATTATACTAAATTAGTTTAATCTATTAGCAATTATCAGTTGGTGGTACAGGAGTGACTTCACCTGTATTCTTATCCACAACTTTATTGGTTCCACAATCCATAACCTTTCTATATGTTAAATCTGGATCAGGAGTTATAGACCCATCTGGATTTCTTTTCACAGTTGTAGTGACAAAGTTACCACCATTGAAAGCATCATCACTATCAATACCATAATTTTTATTGCGAACTTTTTTAAACAAACCACCACCACCACAACCACCATGCCAAGCCATAGGACCAGGAGAAGGGTAATTTCCAGTTGCTGGAGCAGGTGTTGGTGCAGGATTACCGGCAACTCTTTGATTACCGGCACCGGCTTTTGTTCTATACATATTACCTAACGGAGCATCAAACATATGTTCATGGTCATGTCCAGCGGTTGTATGATTATGTGTAAAGTTCCATACACCACCAAGTGGAGGTGCACAAATTACTGGAAGAGGAATAGGACCCAACATAGCAAAACCTATAGCTATACCGGTTGGTAGAGGACCATCTATTATACGATCCATCATAATCAAATTAAAAGTCTCCATACCAAGACTTAATAACCCAGATTCAGTTTCTAACATTCCTCCTAACAATGGATTGTATTTTAATAATAAATCTTTTGCAAAATTAGTTGCATTTAAACTAGCTCCTATAACATCCCAATTAGCACCTTCTGATGCCCATTTTGAATCTGCTGCTAAATCTGTATTAACCATCATTGTAGGATAATTCATATGAGTTATAGATACTGGACCATCAACTGTTAATCCTCCCAACATAGCAGTATCACCATTGACATTAAAAGAACCCCTTACATAGGTGTGTTTGGAATCCATACAAATGCCTGTATCACCACTTTGGTTATTAGCTGCTATTAAAACTGTTCCTCCACCAATAGTAGTAAGATTTTGAGAAGTCAAAGAGACTTCACCTTCAGATCCATTGATATGCACAGAACCACCTTTTACAGCTATTTCCCCAGTAGACATAAAATCCATACCAGCATTACCAGCTGTAATTTTTAAATTATTTTGAATCTGTACCATCAAATTTCCATAAGGACTATATGTTGGTGGTTGATAAACAATTTTTTTACAATTTCCTTCCGTGGTAACTCTCAATTTATTTCTTAAAGTATCAGACACTCTTAAATTAGTAGGCAAAGAATGATGATCTTTATGAATCATGTAAGGCTTAATTTTTGGAGGACCAGCAGTTGGATCACCATAAACATATAGAGCACTTTCTACATGAGGTACTGCAGTTGCAGAAGAATTTTTTAAATTCATGGTAAGCTTATTCATTTTATCTTGAAGTCTGTCCATTTCTTCTTTAACAGCTTTTTCTGAAGCTTGCATTTTTGTAGACATGCCTTCTCTCATACCATCTTTACAACCCGGACCACAACCTTTACCTTCATTTAAACCTTGATTAGTTTTTATTCCAGGAATAGCACAATAAACATTTTTTATTATCCATTCATAAGCACCAAAACCTAAACAATAATATGGAATTTTTCCCAACTTATCATATATTTCTCCAAAAATAACAGTCCAAGCATCACTCTTATCATCCACTATATGTTGTTGAGCACAATTCTGACATTGAACTTGCTCACCTGGTGTACTATGCCATTTATCCATACCAGCTTTCATTATCTGATCTTGATAATCATGAAATTGTTTCATGTTAGCTTTTTGTTCATCAGACATATCGCCACGATTAATAACTGTTTCACCTTTATTAAAAATAGCACTACCACCAGAAGTAGTTTCTTGTTTATTATGAGCAGTAATATGTACTTCTTCCCCGGCATTTAAACTAAGATTGCCAAGAGCATTATAAAAAATATTACCATGAAACAATTTAATAAATGTTCTCCAAGAATTACCCCAATAAGAAAATGATCTATCTTTAGGGGTTTGAGAACCATTAGGATCTACCTGTTTATCATCAACAAACTGTATACCACTATATCTTGCTGATAAATGATGCACATCAAATTCTTTATTTTTTGTATAATCGATTGGTTCTGGCATATATTTAATTATAATTAACCTCGTAGGGCGTTTATGTCCCCGGGATTAGGTGCTTGAGCAAAATAAACTGGTCTTTGTATATCTCCACCCATAAAGAATACCCAAACTTTTGTTCCACCATTTGGGATGGAAAAGGTTCCTACAGGAGATCCCGGTGTACCTACATTGCTCGCAACACATCCGATAGCAGCTGCTCTATCTGGATATACTACACCTTTAGATCCAGATTGAGTGGTAGTAGATGCTGCTATATTACCAGCATTACGCTGTTGAAAAATGTTATATCCGGCATCAAATGCACTACTATAATCAGCTGGTATACCACCTCCTTCATTTACGGATATACCGGCTAATAAAGCTTTCATCTGCTCTTGATTATTAGGATCTAAAGGAGTTGTAGGAGAAATTCCAGAACTTTGTGACCAAACTCTAATAGCTTCATTAATATTTGCCTGAGAGCCGCCAACCCAGCTAGCCGCTAAATTCTGTATATTATTACCACCACGAGAAATGTCTATATTAATCTGTTTTAAATTTTGAGCTATACCATTAGGCAAAGTGTCAAAAAAAGCTACATTTCCAGTATTAACTATACCAGCTCCATATTTGCCAGCGGCGGCTATATCGGCATTAGATCCTACTTGACCTATATAAGGGGAGCTCACCGTATGCAAATTTCCAGGATTATTAGATCTACTATTCATACGAGACGGAGACAAAACAGGCAAGTTATTATAACCTTTAATATCTAAAGGTTTTGTTCCAGTCGTGTTCATATTAGCTGAAGTGGTTGGTAGTCCAGAATCACTATTATTATTGGTCTGTAAAGTAGAACCACTATTGACAGCTGTTTGCCCAGTAGCTGTATTAAAAGCGCCACTAGAACCACCGAACAAAGGAGCAGCACATTCTGCCCAAGGTAATGTTGCTTGTAAAGTAATTAAAATGTCTTTATCTATAGTGTTTAAATCTTCCGGTCCTTTAAAATGTACGTCTTTTAATTTTTGATTCAAAGACCCGTAAAGGGTGTTAGATAAATAAGGAATCCAAACCTGAACTCTATTTCTTCCTTCCGGATCTGGAGAACTACTAACTACTAAACCTAAATGTATGTCGTAATTAGGTTCCATTTTTAACCGCGTAAAGCTTTTACATCTCCTGGATTAGGTGACTGAGCAAAATAAACTGGTCTCTGAGCATCTCCACCCATAAAGAATACCCAAACTTTTGTTCCACCATTAGGAGTAGAAAAAGTTCCTACAGGAGATCCCGGTGTACCTACATTACTAGGAACACCACCTACTGCTGCAGATCTATCTGGATATACTATACCTTTTGCTCCGTTAGCACTATTTTGGTTTGCTATATTTTGAGCTCCATTTGTAGACTGAGATCCATCAAGTCTTACAGCATATGCAAACCCGTTTTGTACATACCCACTATTAAAACCGTCAGAAGTAATAGGCAAATTCGTACCACGTTTACTTGCAAAGGTTAATGTACCGGAATTTGGATCTATTGTGGCTACTCCTGCATGATAACCAGAATTTGAAACATTGGATCTTAAAATTACAACATCACCTGGTTCTACTTGATTTATATTGCTAATACGTGTACCCATATTAGCAAAACTAGCGGCGGAATCAGATCCAGATGTAGTTACACCAGAATTTTTTAAAACTGAATTTACCCAATTAGCACATTGCATAGGAACTCCTTCATGATAAGAAGAACCTATAGAACTAGCAGCATAAGATCCAATGGATTTAGCTGCAGCACTTAAAGAATCTGGCATTTGTGGTTTAGTACCAGAATTAGACATATTAAGAGTTGTAGTTGGTAAGGCTGGTGTAGTATTATTATTGGTCTGTAAAGTAGAACCACTATTGACTGCAGTTTGTCCGGTAGCAGTGTTAAAAGCTCCGCTAGAACCTCCAAATAAAGGTGCTCCGTATTCTGCCCAAGGCAATGTGGTTTGCAAAGTAATTAAAATGTCTTTATCTATATTATTTAAATCTTCTGGGCCTTTAAATTTTACATCTTTTAATTTTTGATTTAAAGGTCCATAAAGTGTATTGGATAAATGCGGCACCCAAACTTGAACTCTGTTTCTTCCTTCTGGATCAGGAGAACTACTAACTACTAATCCTAAATGTATACCCTTGATTGGTTCCATTTTATTATTAAGGATTATTTGGATTTGCGACCACTGGTGTTGGAGTCACTGGTGCAACTTGTTGAGGAGCTGCATTAGGATTAAAGAAATTACCAACAGAAGTTGCAATATTACCCGGTATAGCTCCCACTTCAGCTGCCGCTGCACCTGCTGCAGCTGGTATAGCACGCGCATTAGTTTTAAAATCTTCTATGTTTGCTTTAGCTTTATTAAAATACGGATTAGAATTTACGTCCAAGAAACTAAATGGATTATCAGGATCCATATAACCTGGATTAGGAGTAACATTACCATAAGCAAGATTACCAAAACCGTTTGTGCCAGTATCACCAGATCTGTACCACTGACTACTATTTCCAGCAACACCTTGAGTCAATAATACAGAACCTAATGGACCTAATTGGCTTTCCAATCCGTAGTGCAAAAGAATAGCATTAGCTATCTGAATAGCTTTATTACCATGTCCTTTGGTAAATCCAAAATTAGATATTAATTGACCCATAAAAGCTTCTGGATCGGATGATAATTGATTTAAAGCTGCAAATACATTATTGACGCCAGGTATTAATCCGGCTAAAGATATAGGGTTATAAGCATAATTTAAACCTTGAGCCGCGTAATTTACAACTGTTTGTATAGAATTGATTGCATTAAAAATAGCATCTCCGCCATTAAAAAGTTGAGCAAAAAATGCGATGTCATCTAGTACAGATTGAAAAGCACTTAATACAGCACAAATTAAATCCAAAGGTATTAATCTACGAATTTTTTCATAAACATAGTGATTTAACAAAGTTAATAAATGATTAACCATTAAAGCAAATCTTTGTAATACTATTAAAGCTCCGTGATATATGTTATATATTGCTTGTATAAAACCTTGTACAGCTCCTTGAACCCTATAAAGAAAAGAACTTAAACCTCCATATGCTCCGGGAGGTAAACAAAGATAAGATCTTGTACGAATAACATTACAAAAATTTTCTATACCAGTTACCATTCCAGGATGTATACTATTCAAAAGATCTGCACCCAAACAAGGAGCGTTTTGAGCCGGTCCTGTAATAGGGTTTTGAAACATTTGAGAAGTCATCAAAGCATCAATGCCTAACATTCCACCTGTAACTAATTCTCCCTTTTGACCAGCTGGCGTTTGTTTTTGTAATGTTTCTAATAAATGATTTTCTTTACACCATTTTACAAAATTAACATAGGTACCTCGCGGACCTCCTGTAATAGGATAAGGATCTCCTTGATCTATAGCCCAAATATGACCTATAGAACTTTTACCATTCACTAGTATATCTAATCTTGCAGCGTATTGATTACCGTCACCGTTGGCTTTAAAAGTATCTATATTAATTCCACTAACTGAAGCTTTTAATCCAGAAGAAGCCTCTAATTGTTTTAAAGTGTCTTTGTTTACAACAGTGGATTGAGTAGTGGATTGAGTAGTAGATTGACTAGTAGCCATAATTAATGTATTATATAAAAACTTATGGCGAATAGCGTATTTTACCCTCCGATTGGTTTATCGGGGTATGCAAGAGCTGGCAAAGATTCTTTGTGTGCTGCTTTGATAGAAGCTTTTAAAGAAAAATATAATTTAGAAGCTAAGAGATTTTCTATAGCAGGTGATTGCATAAGAAAAGATCTTGAAAAATTAATATCAGATAAAACAAATTTATCAGTCTTTACCACCAAAGATAAAGAAAAAACCTTACTCAGACCTATGTTTGTTGAATATGGAAGACTAATGAGAAACACATCAAAAGGACGCTATTTTATAGAGAAATTAAGCGCAGATAAAACATTTAGAAAGAATAATATATCTATAATAACAGACATAAGATATATAGAATACCCCAAAGACGAGGTTTGGTGGTTAAAGGATGAAGTTAAAGGGACTCTTTTTTATATAGAAAGAGAAGGTTTAGAACCTGCAAATAATTTTGAATTTACTAATAATAAAATAATTAAATCTTTGGCTGATCAAATTATTAACACAACAGATTACAAAGACTTAAAGATTTATAAAAAAGAAATTAAAAAAATAGCTTCTAATTTAGTGGATTTTTATGTTACCACTTTCCTATAGGACATTTCTCAGCTCTCAAGTAAGTCTTAACAGCCATATTACATCCACACTTTCCACATCTTTCTTGTTGTTGATTAAAAAATGCACAACCTTTGCATACGTTTAATCTTTTTTGAGCAGCCTCATTATCTACTCTTAAACTATTTCCTTGAGCTACACTTATAGCATTATTAATAATACTACTACCTAAATTTTTTGCCATTTGTATAGGTGGAGGGTAATGATTATTATCGGAAGCCTCTATACTTTTCTTTTGAGCTTCTTGTAATTTAATTTTAAGCTGCTCTCTATTCATGTTATAATTTTGAATCTAAAACTGGGAACATTTTTTTGAAAGCGTCTACCTTGGTTGCCACAATATCATTAACATAATTATCTTTAGTAAAGACATGCATAGTCTTAACTATAAGCCACTGACCTAAAAATCTATCATCAAATGGATTATTTTCACTAGAAGTGATTCTATCTACAAATATAAATTTGCCAGGTGTTCTAAATGTCAAACCCGGAGACTGAAAATATAGAGATTGATTTAAAAATAAAACTTCTTTCATCATTTTTAAAGCTGTTTTATTTTTAGGGAAAAATGTTTGAGATTCAAAATAAGGAGTTGTCATCAAACCAGTTTGTTTAGTTTGGTTAATATTCATTAATATTTGACCTTTATTATTATAAGCATATAGACCTTGTTTAGCTAAATTTTCTATATTTTGAGAAACCTTAGCAGCTGTGTTGTCTTGATAATATATATTAAATTCTGATTTAGAAAAATCAAAATTGTGTATAGGTCTATTAGTTATTCTATCATCATCTGTTGACACCATGGGAGCAAATTTATATTTCTTAATACGTGAAGCTACACCAGACATAAAATTTTGTATATTAGTGCCTGGCATGTTTGGTGCTCGAGGGGTATATGGTGGTGAATTTTCCGGTGATAAACCATCTTCTAATATTAATTTTTCTATTTGATTTTTTTCTGCATTTTGAAAATAATATGAAAGAGCCTTTAAATGAAATTTTTTGTCTGCCGTATTCCTTCCAAAGTCTAAAATTAATGGTGTATTATCAATACCAACTGCATATTGATATACATAATTCAAATCATCCAAAGCATTACTATTAGCTGGAGAAGTATAAATTATACCTTGACCCAAACCATCACCATCAAATCCTTTATCCCATTCTCCAAAGCTTGCTAAAAGAATACTAGGTTTATCTATAGATCCTTCATCATTATAACCTATTTTTAAATCCGAATTATCTGGATCACTATTTTTTGATCCAGCTGCCTTTATTATAGATTTCATAGCAGCTGTAACTGGCATAGCCCTTTCTTTGTCTGTCGCTCCTATTTTTCCTTTATTGGGTCCGTATTTTGCAGTAGACCATTCTATATTTCTTTCTTTTAAAATTTGTAATCTTTCATCTTGAAAATATAATTTACGTAATTTATTTTGAACATTATCTGTAGGCAAATCTTCTATATCATAAACAATAAAATCAAAACACATTTCCCACAAATTTCTAGGTAATTTTTCACTTACAACATCTTCACCTATAGAAGTCGGATTATTTATAGGGTATATTTTGACACTAATTCTATTACGTCCATCACTTCTAAAAATATAAGGAGCTGATATTTTCTCTACAGGACTCTTTCCTCCTATAGTTGAAGAACCTCTTTCAAACATTTCTAAATTATTTTTTAAAATTATCCATCCATTGGTAGGCCAATTAACTAAGGTTTCTTCTATAGCTAAAGCCTCTACAAACATAAAAGGCACTAGATGAGGTTTGTAACCATTAAATTGATTATATAACCAAATTTCTATATGATAAAATTGATCTCTTATTTGATAAATAAACTTTGAATTGTTATTATTACCAGGAGTTGTTGGTGAAGTAGAAGCAAAAGCTTCTGCTAGGTTTCCCCCATGTTGTACTATAGGTGATATAGAAGAAAAAGGAGACGTGGCCATATATTAGCAAGAAGATATATTAATATCTTTTAAAAGATTTACTTCTAATTGATTATAAGCAAAAGAAACATCACAAGTTATCTCCGCGGGATCCTGGTATGAATAATTTATTTGACCTAAAGAAGTAACAAAAGCATTATTATACTTAAAAGAAATAATTCTATTATCATATTCATCTAAAGCATAAAGAGTAAAATTAGAAATATATTGACTTAATGGATTTGTTAATCTTATATTTTCTCCTACAAAATTTGATTGCATATTTAAATTTGAGGTACTATTTTGAGAATCATTAAATAAATTTAACCATTTCCATAAAATCCAATAGTTTTGATATCCGTTACCTACTAAAAATTTTATATCTAAAGATGGATATGCTGGTCGAGACATACTGGAAACTTTTAAAACCTGACCACCAAAAGGTAAATTTATTTCTGGTACAGAAATTTTAGGAACCGGGGATCCATAAATTGTAAATTGTATAGGGTCTGCAGAATACTTGTTTTGTATTACTGTATCTTGCATATTTTTTAATGCAATAGGCAAATCAAGTATCAAAAGGAACTTATCATTACGTGATCTATTTAAAGTGGCTTGGTTCATAAATTAAAATAATATAATGGGTCTATATTCTTCTATAGAAGACTTATCCTCTTGAAGAGGGGTTTTGAACTTATCTTTTTCATTACCGCCTTGTGTATGCAACCAAATCCATAGGTTTTTAGCCTCATCAGCCAGTGCCGCATTACCTTCTTGGCCTTTAACTGGCATATAACTTGGTAATACTGGAGCACTTCTTTTTTGTAAAGTATATCCTCCGCCTATGAGTAAAGGGCTTTTTGATATAAGATCTGAATTATCTACAAGAGCTTGTATTCTACTAGGTCTTCCCTGATCATCTAATTCGGATACTATAAAATATTTAGAAACCAAAGAAGGGTCTAAAATAAAAAGACCCCAAATCAAACCAAATATTCTATCATCTAAATCTTTATCGCTTCTTTTACTAAAAGTAAAATTAGGTAAACGAACAAAATTATAAAGTTCTAATATAGTATCTAAATCATTCAATTTTACTACTTTTAATCCATTAGACCAATATCTAAAATTAATAATACCTTTGTATCTTGTATTAGTATGATTATGAACGCCTAATCTTTTTCCCGTATCATAATGTTTGCTATTACCTTCAAATTGATAAGAGACAATGTTTTCATATTGATGTGTTTGGTGAAGAACGTCTAATACTTGTTGACCATTATTGTTGTTTTCAATAAGAATAGGGGGTCTTCCCCAGTCGGTCAAAACACTCATTAACTTTGTTCCGAAATGAAAAGGACTCATTGTATTAGTAGAATATATAGCCACTTGTCTAATATCTTGTAAATTAGTAACATCTAAAATCTGAGCCACTGTATTTGATCTTCCTATACCCTCTCCTACATCGACTCCTATAATATAAAGATTACCTGGTTTTGGTAATTCAAATATTTTATAAAAACCATTATCATTAATAAGAACTGGTTCTTTAGCTTGAGTTTTTAATTCATCTAGATAGGTTGTATCGACAACACTCTTACCCGGGAGAATAAAAGCATTGCCATATTCTTGTTCAAAGTCTTCTTCCGAACCCAAAGCCGCTATAGCCCCCTTTTTCCATTCTTCGTCTCTTTCAGGAACATCCCACCAATCAACTCTTTCTAAGTGCCATTCGCTTCCTTTCTTTTGAGATTCTTCATAAAGTTCATAAAATTTATTATCAGTTCCATTGGGTGTGCTAATAGCAACAATTTGAGATTTCTTGGAAGAAGATATAATAGGAATAGCAGATTTCCAAAGCTCTTTCATGAGTTCTGTAGGGCAGTGAGCCATCTCATCAATAATAAGAAGATTACTTGTACTACCACGAGGACCTGCAGCTGAGGTTGTACTAATAGTAATAGCAGAATCGTTAGATAACAAGAATCCATCTTTTCTCCAAGACTTCATACTAGGTTTGAGATAAATTGGTAATTGTTCAAAGGCCATACGAATTCTGCTAAAAATTTCTTTTGCGGTTGATTCTTTGTTAGCAATGATAGTAACTCTTTTATCAGATTGAAAACAAACTAACCAAAGAGCATAAATTGTAATACAAGTGGTTTTACCCACCTGACGAGAAGCTAATACGATATTAAATCTATTAGCTTTGAAAGCTTTTAATAATCTTTTCTGGAACTTATGAAGTTCAATTCTTTTCTTCCCGTCATCAAGGGTGGATATATAAAAATGATGTTCTGCAAAATGTAGGATACTTTTAATACAGAGCTTAAGCTCCGATTGCATCTCTTCTGTCCATTTGAAAGTAGCATTTTGTCTTAAAATATTTTCATTACCTTGAAAATATTTGCCATCTGCTAATATATCAGCGTTTTCTATCTCCTCTAAAGGTATAGAATTAAGATCTACCTCATCTTCATATTCATCTTCATCTTTTGATTTTCTTGGCATTTATTATTATAAATATTTAGAGGTGAAATCTAAAAAGAAAGGGTATAACCCGAGTGATTATCTCACAGTTTTAGAAGAAATTCCCCCAGAATATTCTTTCTTATCAGCGGGAAAAGTCTTTAATCTTCAAAGTAAATATCCAATTTTCTTATTAAATTGTACTCATGAAAAAAGTACTTGGAGAATTATACAAAAAAATATTACTAAATTAGAAAACAAAAATAAACAACAAGATATAAATGAAAAAGATGTAGAAATTTTTTTACAAAATAATTTAGATATAAATTTTGAAATTGAAATTTTTGATGATGTTATATCAGATTATTATTATTTCAGAATAGATGAAGAAATATATTGTTATGGAGCATCTCAAATAAACAAAAAAAATATAATAGTTAGATTTTTCTTTGATATTAAAAAATTTATTTATTAACCTGTTTTGTTAATTCAGATAAAACCACACCAACATATTCTTTTTTTAATAATTTTAAAGTAGTTCCAGGTTTTGGTCTTTTAGTAGCATCAACTATTTGATTATAAACACAAACTAACCACCATAAATCTAAAGTATTGTAATGTTTATAAGCAATAGAAATCCAAGTATCACTAAATGTCGTAATATATTCATCTTCTACAGTATTGTTATTTGTAGGCATGATATTAACTGATCTCAATAGATTATAAAAATTATACCCATTATCAGAATCTTTATATACATTAAGAAAATTTTCATAACTATATAAAGAAATTGGAGGTAAATCTGTTAGGTCTTGTCTATTCATATTTTTTTTTAATTGGGTGCAGCTCCTACAATTGGTTTAGTTGATGCAGATGTTCCATTAGTGGTACCACTTGTAGAAGTTAATGGAACCGGGTTAATAACACTAACCTTAGGACCACCCAAAGCACCCCACATAATATTGGAAGATTGGGTCAATAAATCCGTGAAAGTTATAGTAACTCTATAAGCTTCTGGTATTATAGTTCGACTATCAGAACTTTTATCATAAACATTATAACCTCCTACTTCTGCAATGCATCTAGTAGTGCCTATAGAATCTATTTTTAATTCACTTATATAAGCCGCTGCCATATAAACACTACCACTAGCTAAACCATCAACTGTATAAATTTTTGGTGGCAAAAATGACATAAAACTGGTTCTAGTTTTTAAATTTTGAAAAGCTAATAAACTTACAAAACTAAAATTATCATTTGCTTCATCAACTGAATGTGTATTGTAAAGAGGAAAAGATACAGTAATTTTATTATCAGCTGTACTTTTAAATCCTTTAATAGGTTCTGTACCAAATCCTGCTGAAAATTGTCCTCCTATTTCTGTTATAGATTGTCCCGCTTTGTCTATTAAATTACCAAGTTTGCCTCCCAAGGTTTTAGATATAGCACCAGCCGTGTCTATATCTTGCCATTCATTAGATATGTTACCTCTTATTGAATCACCAGGTTTTATTAAATAAGGTAAAGCATAATAAAAGTTAGTAGGAGTACCACTATACAAAGCCAAATAAGGATCCGCATTATCACTAGTGTTTAAATTATTTATTGCTTGTTCTATGGCATTTATATTAGAAGACCATCTGCTATAATCTAATTCAAATTCTGTTAATAATAATCTAGGAACTTCTTCTACACTACCAGAATTTTTCCATCTCATTTTTCCATGTACATCTATTACACCACTACCACTGCCAGAAGGATAGGCTTTTGGATATTTTATTTTTATATTGCCGTATTTGGCATTTTCTTCGTTAATATAGAAAAAATTAAATGACATATATTAGGATCCTCTTAAAGCCATTGTAGCATAAGTGCGCCAATCGAAAATATGATCTCTTCCTCCGGAAAAATAATTTTCTCCTCCGCCGTTGTTTTGTGATGAATTATCTATACTTACTACAGAAGGTGAACCACCCCCAGATTCTTTAAGAGTTTGATTTAAATCTTTAAAATTACTAGATATATTAAATACAGCAGCATTAAGAGAAGTCATATAATTTTTAATATCTGTGTTAGGATTTTCGAAAACTGAAGGAGCATTAATTTTATTAAATTCTTCATCAACTGAAAAACCTTTTTGTTGCATATCTAATAAAGATCTTTGCACCACAGTAGGCAATGCATTTTTAACCCATTTCCCTTTTCCTTTTCCTTCTGATACCCAATGTTCTCCCTCATGTAATTCATTCCAAGTTTTTTCCTCACTATTTTTTGATTCTGATGGGAGAGGCCTATAAGGAGATGCTTCGGGATTAGTTGGGTGTATTTCTCCTTCTTTAATATTTTCCTCTGACAATCCAGAAGCACTAGCAAACCATTTTTTTATTCCCCACATTTCTGGTATATGAGGTGAAATAATTTTCCACATATTTTTTCTTACTATTTTTACCAATTCACTAAAATTAGGCATTTTTCCTTCAGACTTGATTTGGGTATTTACATCAGATGCTATTAAATTTTCTAATTGATCTACAAAAGAAACCATACCAGGCATCGGAACCAATCTCATTATATCAAATAAAGCCATCCAAGGAGTGCCGTTTTCAAAATGATAACCCAGATTTCTAAAAAAACTAATAATAGGCACGTTTTTTAAACCACTAGTCCATAAAAATTTATTATTACTTTTTTTCCATTCTGGGGCTTTCCATTGAAGAAAAACATCTAAAGCATCTATACCAAAACTCACAGCGGTGCCGGCACCAGGGAATGCTGCTGCAATACCTGATGCTATACTTAACATACCACTAATATAATCTCCATTCATTATTCTAGATATGCCAAAACCTAATCCGAATAAAGCGCCAATACCAAATGGTATTTTTTGTAAACCCTTTTCAGTTGCTGAAATACCTAATTTAGTTAAAATATTAGTTAAAACATTTCCCCCCAACTTTGAAGCTCCTCTTGCAATTGCTGGGGTTTCTTCTCTGACTCCAGATTTTAAAATATTTAAAGCTTCTTTTTCATTAAAACCAGCTTTAAGATATTCTTTATATTTTCCTGCTTGGCTTAAAAGTTCTGGGGGCAGAGAAGCTGCCTTGCCTAGAGTCGCTTTATAAATAGAAGAAACACCAGGAATTTTAGTAATCATATTTCTAGCTCCTTCTTTAATAGTAGTTCCAATACCTTGAGTCATTATTTTTTGCCCAGTTTGGCTATTAACAAATTTAGAAGCTCCTATAAAAGAACCCCATTTAGCAATAAAATCAGTGTACTGCACTGGGACTATTTTTTGTGCTACATTTACATATTTTTGTAAATTAGTACCAAAAATTGTATCTATGGCACCGGTTATGCCTTTACCGAAAGATCCGGCTAAAAGTGATATTGCAGTTGCTGCGCCTCCTAATATTAAAACCATAGGTTTCAATAATCTTAAAAGAGATCCTAAACCAAAAGGATCTAATAAAGGTGAAGAACCTCTGAATATACCAGACAATCCTTTTATTTCTTCTCTTAATTTAAGATTATTTTTTTCTTCATTTTGTGATAACCCATTAAATGAAGAATCAAATGAACCACCAAATAGTTTTTTTAACTCTGAAATTGATTTTTTGGATAAATTAATTTCCAATTCAGAAGGTTTAATTTCAGAGGATAAATTTTGAGACAACCTAGCCATAGGCAATTCCTCTGTTTGTATTTTTAATGGTTCTATTTTAGGAACACTTATAGCAAATTTTTGGCTTAATTGTCTAACCGTATTTTCTAAGCGATTTAAAGAATTTGCTGAGGAATTTAATTTTCCCAAAGAATTATTTAAAATATTAGTTCTTTCTTGTATTTTATCACCAAGAACCCCTAATACATTTTCTAATTTAGAAAAAACATTTTTAACTTCAGATCCAACCGAAAGATCTAATTTAGATAAAATTTTTGATATATCTTCTGAAACCTTTTTATCAATTTTTGAAAAGGTTCTTTCAGTTTCTAATTCTGCTAAAGCATCAACATTAGAAATGACCTTTTTTATCTCGTTACTAATGTCTAAAGAAACATTATTTTCACCCAAAATAGATTTGAGTAGATCTTCTTTTGATATAGGATCTATCTGGTCTAATTTAGCTAATAATTTTTCTAAAACCTCTGGGGGCATATAGAATACTTAGACTCTATGCCTTGATAGAGAAAGGTTAATTTGTTAAAAACAAAAGACTATCTATGTCTAAGGTCTTGGTATTTTCTCCATTAGAAGAGGTTATAGTAAGAATATTTTCCAATTCTTTTTTCCATTTAGTAATAATGTCTATTATTTGTTGTATTATAGTAGCTGGTAATTTTTCAACAAATTGAATTTTTTGGTGTATAGAAAAGGATGAATAGTTTAAGTCTTGTGTGTCTATAGAAACTGATTGTATATATTTTGAGGTTTCACTTAAAAAAGCATCTGTAATAATACTTTTAACTTCTTCTATATCATCTGTCTTCTTCTTATTTTTTAATAAAAATGAATCAAACCCAACATCTGAAAGAATAGTTGGTAGTGCTACTGTTATATTAATAGAAATATTATTCTTTACTACATCAAAAGAAATAGGTTCTGAAGAAGAATAATTTTTTATTTTATTTGATATTTCCTCTAAAGAAATATCTTCACTTAAGTCTTCTTTAAATTCTACCTTTATAGTTGATGATATTTGTTTTCTTAATGCAATCGCTATAGCTACTTTATCAACCAAATTAAGAGTGTCCAAAACCTCTTTAGATTCTGAAGCATTAGATACAACAATATCATAAAATGTCTTAGAAAAGGACGATTTATACATTGATGAATCAATGGCCGATTCTAATAATTCTTTTTGTTGTTTAGCATTAATTTCTTTAATGGTGATATTCTTTTTTAAAGAAGGAATCCAAACCTCACTAACAAAAGAATTTTTAGAAAGATCCTCTAAAACATTAAGAGCATCTTTAAAAGATAAAGCAATGGAAGTATCTTCTGACATATAACTTAATTAGGTAATTGATCCCCGAATTCACGCGCTAAATCTTCCAAAGAACTTTCGCCAGATGGGGTATTTTTATCGTTATGAGGACTTTTTTCTTCTTGCATTATAGATAGATAAAGCTTACGTTCTATAGCTGTAATATCATTTATATAAGCTGGCGATATTTGTTTTGAAGCTAAAGCATAATATTCCCTATAAATTTCTTTTAAATTAAAAGAATAAAATAATCTTAAAATATCTAAATAAATTGTATTATAAAAACTAAATCTATAATCATTTAGCTGCTTTACACCAAATAAATTTTGAGAAGATAAAATTTGTAATGCTTTGCTTATTTCATTTTGAATTTTTGTTCTAATAGATACCGAAAAACTATCAAATATATCTTCTCTTTCTTTATCTGTAAAGCCCCACATATTAATAATTTTATCTTTTATTTTTACAGTTTTAATAAAATAAAAAAGAGAAGACACTATGGAATTTGTTTTTTTTATATTTAAAAAATAATCCTGATCTTTATGATTAGGCCAATCCAATATAATTTCTACGTCCTTGAAATTAACAATAGTTGAATTTATATGCTTAGATGCTTCATATAAATTTTTTATAAAATTTTGCAAATCTATATTAATTTTAATTTTTTTAAATTCTTGTTTGTCGTTTGATTCTTCTAAATTTTGTTCTAATTCTAAATTAGAACCAAAACAAACCATTCTTAATTTTGTAGCATATAAAATATATTCTATTATGTTTAATTCTTTCAAAACTTCTTGATTTTCAACACACTGAAAAATTATTTTTTTTAAAAAACTATTATATAAAATTGGTTCATTATTATCCAATGGCATTGCTAAATTAGCCTTTGAAATAGCAATTTGTTCTTCGTTTTTAATTTCTCTGAAACAAATATTTTTACCACAAAAAGGCATTTCTACGTTATGTAGATAATAAGACATTAATATAATTTATTAATATTCTTCTATATATCCACTATTGTGGGGTGGGGTTATCTGTTTTATAACTAGGGGTTTTTACCTTTATAGTAGGTATTGAAGATCCGGGTATAGATCCAGAAGTACCATTACCAGAATTTCCATTTGTTCCACTATTAAGGGATCTTGTGGTAGTAGGCGATGTTGTATTAACAGAAGGTTGTGTTACAATATTTTGAAAGAATTTAGGTGAATCTACTTCTTTTACATCATAATAATCATAAACAAAATCTATTTTATTATAATTAAGACCATCTGCTGCATAAGTTAAATTTGAATCTTCTAAACTAACAGGAGCTGCGTTGTAAAAGGTCATCATTTTACGCTTAGCCATTGATGATTGTTTCTTACCAGCTTTAGCTAATTGAATTATATTAATCGATTTGCATCTTATATTTTTTGGTGAATTCATATTACGAGCTATTAAACCATTATATCCAACCAATATAACCCAGGGTCTTATAATAAAATCTATAAACGAAGCATTAGTTTCTGTAAAAGTAATAGATAATTTGTTATAACCTTCTCTATTAGATGATGTTGAAGGGCCTAAATACCCTCCATAATTAACCGCATTATTAGAAGTATTAATAGTTTCTCCAGGTAAAACAACACTTCTGGCAAAAACGCAACCTACTAATTTTTCCATAGGAGGATTATATAAAGCATTTTTTAATGATGATGTAACACCCGGACTAATTTGCCAATTAGCATAATCATCATAGTTTTTTATAGCATTTCCTACATCACCCTTTAGAGCCTCAACACTTTGTAAATCAAAATAAACAAACCATTGACCCTCTAAAGGTATGCTAGAGCCCCAATTCCCTAATACTTGGAAAAAATATTCATAAGAACTAACAGCCATATAGAATATTTATCCAACTAAGTTAGATAAATTTAAGCTAATGTGCTAGACCAGTAAGAATATGCAATAGTAACTGGTTGAGTTACTATTTCACCAGAAGCGGTTATATCTAAAGCATATTCGCCGATATTAGCACAATATGCACCGTATAGGTAATATTGTGCTATCGGTTGACCACCTTTACCCATAAGAGCTAATTCTACAGTGCCGGTATCGCCTAAATTATAAGCCCCAGAACTACCTGTAATACCTTGTTCATTAAAAGTACCTCTTGACCATTGTTCTAATTTTTGTCTTATTCCAAGATCCTGTGGCATTCTAAATGTTACATTCCAAGCTTCACTATTCGGATATTTAACTGTACCAGGAACATTGAAATTTAATCCCATGAAAGGAACTGGTACGTTGTTAATAGAACGTTGTGGTAATGTTGTTGTAGTAACATAAATTAAATCTTCAGGACCAAAATTAACGTTAGTTGCTCCTGAGTTAATGTTTAGAACTCTGAAAAGATTAGTACGTGCAAAATCCCTTTGCAACGCTGCATCATAGAAATTATTAATTGCTTGGTTTTCGAATAGATTAGGCATATGATATATTTATCCTTATATTAACCATTTAATTCATCAAAATTGACTCCGGTCTGTGTTGCAATGAAGTCTGCTAAGATAAATTCAGAGGTTCTTACTGGTTGGATATAAATTGAAACCTTCAATTGATTTTGATCAATTATGTTTGGTGTGTTATTACGTTCATCACAAACAATTTTATAATCATATAAGCCATCATTGTTTTTGGCTTGATCAAATATAGGTTTGAGCGTATTTACAAGACGTGATCTTGTGGTGAAACTATTAGGTTCAAATACAAAGTACTTGAGAACAGATTGTGTGGATTTTTCTAAAGTTAAGAATAATCTACGAACATTGATTCTATCAAAAGCTGATGGCTTTGTAAAGAGTGTCTTTTGTCCATAGATTACATAACCATCACCAGGGAAGTAGGCAATAGGATTGATATTGATTCTATAGAGAAGATCACGGTGCTTCTGTGTAGGATTGATTGCTAAATCAAGCACATTTGTTAATGCACCACGATTGAATCCAGCAGGTGCTGACCAAGGGAATGATGTAGCTGCGGTTTGAGCAAATATTGCAGCAGCCCATCCGGACGCTGGCACCCATACTTGATTATTTGAAGCTGTATCGTTCACTAGCAACCAATTGCCGTAAACTGAAGTATAACTAGATACAGAATTACCATAGAGATTTTTAATAGTCCAATATATATCTTTAGAAAAGATATAACTTGTTTTTGCTGTGGATTTTAAATTACCATTGACAAAGATATGCCTTAAAGGATCTGCAATGAATACGTGATCCTTACGTGTTTTTTCTGCAAATGCAACAAATGATGTAGCAATTGAATTATAATCTAAAGCTAAATTATCATTGTAACCAGTATTTTGATCTTTTAGGTTGGTCAAGTCAAGGTTGTACAATTCATCATAAAGATAAGGTCCTGAACCTGCTCCGTATTTGGTATCAGCCTGGCGAGCCTTTGCGGAAGCCCAAATAGTTCCCAAGCCGGCTTCTATTGTTACATCTAAAGGAATATCTAATGTATCTATGTTATTTAAGATACGAGCTAATTTTGCTGGTATATTGCCAACATCCTTTGATGAGGAATTTGTGTTTGAAATATAAACACCTTGTGAGTAAAGATTTTTGGCTGGATTTGTTACTCTTACAGTTTTACCAGGAGTACCATTGCTATTAACCCAATTATTTGCTTTAGATAAATTAGGATTAACTAAAACCGCAACATTGTTTGAAGTTTGATTTGCTACAGCTTGCAATGAGAAAGCCACTGGAGAGCCTCCATTAGGGCTGTTTTGTTTTCTTTGACCCCATAAGGAACCGGTATAACCTTCTTGAGCTATAAAACTCAATTGGGATGTATCCTGGCCATATATAGAGGAACGAATCTTGAATACAACTAAGGTTAAGCAATCATTGAATGATGAATTACCAAAATCATACGCTGTGGGGAAATTTTCTAAAACCTGTGAAATACTGCCTTGTGAAGAAGTATAAGGTTGTGTGAGGTTGAAATTTAATCTTGCAGATGGTACTTGTGCAAATGTTTGTGTGTTTCCATTAATTGTTTGAACTGCATTGATACCTGTGACACAATTAAAGTCTGTAGCTGGATTATTATTTGAATTATCAGCTATACCTATGTAATAACCTTCAAAAATGTTATTTACAGCTAATTTAGAAGGGTTTAATACGACTAAACCTGCATTACCTAATGTTGAATATCCAGTTACTGGTGCAAGATTCAAAGCACTGGTTGACTGGTTTCTGGTATAATATGTTAAAGCACTGGTTGAAGAGACATAAGATACAATATCTGTAGAACTAACTACATTATTATTTGTATAAAAGGCTGCTAAATTTTGTTGTCCCACGATTACAGTTGAAGCCGTGTAAACCGAAGTAGACCAATTTACATTACCGGCAACGATGTCTTTATACTGATCATCTGTCAATAATATAGAAACTGGGTTATTAAGATAAATTGTTGAACTGTTATCAAAAGTAGTTGAATCTGTTGAAAGTGGATAAACCAAAGCACTATAACTATTAGCAAATCCTGCACCTGATGCAGATCCATAAGGAACTCTTGAAACTAAAAGATTACCATTAGATTGAGTTAAGATTTGTTTAGAAGATTGATAGAGATATCTTTCTGCTGCAGTTGTAGGAGTTCCGAAAATATCTTCGTATTCTGTAATGCTTCCAACATTAACAATTTCATCAGTCGGGCCTTTATCAGCAAAGCCAGCTGCGAAAATGTTTGTAGCTCCAGTAGTTCTTGCCAAAAGACTAAGATCAACTTCATTAATTTGTACACCAGGTGATGCTAAGGTTAAAGTAGACATATAAATTTATGTGACTATTTATCCTACAAAAGGCACGTTTTGATATTTTTTTTAAAAAAATAATTTATTATATCTTTTGAGAGTAAATAATAATGATGACAAAGTTTGATCAAATAATAAATGAAGCAGAAACTAATGTAACATCTGCCACACTAAACCAAGCAGGTAATGCTATAAAGAATTTACCAGTTCAAACCCAAAAGATTGTAAATGCTACTTTTGATAAATTGGGTACACAGGCTGGAGGGAATCACGACATCTTAATAAAAATGGCAGATGTCTTAAACGATAAAACACCTACTAAATTTTCTAGTCTTAGTCCAGAAGATCAAAAAACCGCTTTAGAACTTTTAACAAAATCAGGATTAGATGTTAAAATAGCAGGAAGTGAGCCAAGTTCAACTACAACACCAACTACTCCAGTAACACCAACTACTCCAGTAACAAGCTTTCCATCATCTAACGCAATTCAAACAACAGTGCCAGGTGCAGTAGTTTAATACAATTTTATATATGGGTAAAAAACCCCACTCAAAAAAGGGAAATGACCGAAAGCAATCAGGTCGTATCCGTCACGAAACGACTCCAGTTACCGTTGAACCTGGAAAAACTGCTGATAATTCACCTTATGTATTTCAAAGAGATAAAATCTCATTTGATTTAACGATCAAGAATTTACCTTGGACTAATAAACAGAAAGAAATTATTGCAAGATTTTTAGATAAAGGTACTAAAGTTCTTTTATTGAAGGGTCCGGCTGGAACTTCTAAAACAACTCTTGCCATGTATTGTGGATTGACTCTTCTTAATATGAAGAGAATATCAGATATGGTTCTAGTTCGTTCTGCTGTTGAGTCTTCCGATTCAAAGCTTGGTTTCTTGCCAGGAACTTTAGATGAAAAGATAGCTGTATACCTTACACCTTTCCATGATAAATTTGAAGAGCTTCTTTGTAAAGCACAATTAGATAGGCTTCAAAAAGACAATAGATTAACCATTTGTCCTATTAACTTTGCTAGAGGTCTTCACTTCTCGGCAAAATTTATTTGTGCTGATGAGGTTCAAAATTTTTCAACCAGAGAAATACATACTCTCATGAGTCGTATCGGAGAATTTTCTAAAGTATTCCTTTGTGGTGATCCAGAGCAAAGTGATCTTCCTTACGGAAAATCAGGATTTAATAAGGTGTATGAATTATTCAATAATGATGAAGCCAAATCTCAAGGTATTTTCTGTATGGAGTTAGGTGAAGAAGATATTGTTCGTTCAGAACTTTGTAAATTTATAACTCATAAATTTAAAGAACTTCATGTAGCCAAGCAATTAGAAGAATCGAATAAACATCAACACAATAAAGAAAACAAGCATGGTGAAGTTATTTCCACTTGGAAACCAAGCGATAACAAGTAAATATATCAATATGAATAACAGACCAGAATATCAAAGTCTCGCTAATAGACCCATTGCATGTACCTTTTGTGGTGCACACGTTGATGGTAGAATAGTAGAGAATGTAGATCAAAGAACCAAAACAGTAGAAAAGAATATTCGTTGGCAATGCGGTCGTTGTGGTAATCTTGTAAGACAAGGTAAAGTAGGTTAATATGGATTTGGACAAGGTTTTAAACGAGGCTATCAATGAAGATATAAGCACTCTCTGGAATAATGCTCATTATGGAGCAGCCAGTGAAGCGCCTCGCAAAGACTTTGTCGGATTTAGTACACAGGATGGGTATAATTTCCCTTATCAACATAATGCCCCTCCTGTATTTCCCCCTACAGAACCTCAACCAGAACAAACCCAAAGTTTGCCGTGGCCTCTTCAAACCGTTTCAGACGATTTAGCAGATAGTTTTGTTTATTTGACTGCGGCTACTAATAAAATAAAAACATGCTTAGACCAAAATGCAGCAATTTCTGATAATCAAAAAAGACAATTAGAACAATTACATAATGGTGCTATAAAGACATTACAAAACATAAAATTAATAGGAGATGAACTTTTAACAGTAGCCCCCTTAGCAGGTCCTTTGCCTCCACAAACTCCTGGGCATCAGTAGAATCTTGTTGACGTTCCAGTCAATTTGATACAAAATCTTCTAATCATGAAGATTAATAAAAACCTTATAGCATTTATTAAATCTACTGGTGTCGTTATTTTTATTTCGACAATGGTGGGTTTATCCGTCAAATTAGTTAATGGAAATTTTTGGGTTCCATTTATTTTAGCCACTTGTATACAATATGTATTGTTTACATTTTTAGCTAATATAGTTAACAATTATTTTAGTCAAAAGACTCGATTAAAAGAGTTGGATAAATTAGAACAATTATCAAGTTTATTAGAGTGTGCTTATTGTAAAGCACCTAATATCATTACCTTTATTCCAGATCAAAATGAAAGAATAGAATTTCTTTGTGATAAATGTTCTGGTAAAAATGTAGTGACTATTAATTTTACAGTTGCTAGAATAACCGAACCAGTAGACATAGCGCCTCCAGCATTGCCTACGCCTCCTCCTATCGAAGCATAAAAATATGAACTCAAAACACGACACAGAACTAGGTCCTATGCAAAGCCCTTTGCCTTGGTGGGATAAAACCAAACAAGAAGCATCTACTCTTTCAAGATGGATTGCTCTTTATGAAGCAGTCAATATTATTGCTGATAAAGCTGAGGAAAAGGGTATTAAAATAGATGACGTAGAGTTTAAACCTTTAGCTATTCACAAATACATGGAATCAACAGAAAATATTATTTTCAAAAAGATTCTAGAGGAGCAGTATAAAATTAAAATTTGTTATTCAGAACCTCAAAGTGAAGAACATCCAGAATTAGAAGCAGAATACGTAGATCAATAACCGCCGTATATATTTGTATTGCTACAAGGATTTTCTTCTATATAATCAAAGTTTTCTAAGCCGGCTGTATTAGCTGCATTGTTATCATCAAGCGCTGTATTACCTTGACCTGGTCCTGGATTATTAGCTCCATTTCCTTCGTTACTATAATCATAGCGCTTAGCTTTGAAAAACCAAACATAATGACCACCTAGTGGATTGCCTTGAAACTCATCTATAACTTCTGTTAATTGATAAGTGTTAGGTCCTCTTTTAGGATAATTTAAACGATCTGAGCCAAATTCAGATAGAGTCATTACGTCACCGGCTTTTGGTTCTGTAGAAGCGCCAAAGGTTTCTATATAAGTTTCATAATGAATTACCCCAGATAAATCACTATCAGCAATAATACCAAATTTAGATAATAAAATTGAATCGTTATTAATGTTTAATAAAACTATTAAAGGCTGGGATGGATTGAAACCAGCGGAAGGATCTTCTCCATATAAGAAATTAGAACCAGAAAGAACTGTAGCATTTGTAAAATATTGAACTTCTTGTCCGTTAATATTAATCTGCTCTTTCCACCAACCATTGAAATTTTGCCTTTCATTAAGGTTGTATCCTTTATTTAAATAACGCAAAGATTCCATATTATTTTTTTAATCTTTCTAAATTAAATCTTTTAGTTTCTGGATTATAACTTAAGGTTATACCAGTACGATTAATTGATTTACTATAAGCTTTATCATCTGTATGATTAATATGATAAGTTTTGGCCAATCTCTTTCCAGTTGCATAACCAATATTTGGCCATTTTCCATATTTGTTATTTTTTACAATTCTATCTACCAAAGGATCATTAGCTTGTTGGCTTTTAGAATAAGGCACTTGATTCAAGTGTTTTCTATTCATTGACCTCATAGGGTTCTGTTGATGTTCTCTAGTATGAGGTGTAGAATTTTTAAAAAATGAAGAAAAGCTTTCTTGCATAAAGATACTT
>Ga0114963_10000515_pt1 | contig 25781 bp, 24 predicted proteins | sample C_131016_EF_Meta_FD_87019 | JGI IMG/M metagenome (GOLD analysis project Ga0114963, IMG submission 87019) | Freshwater microbial communities from Lake Croche, Canada to study carbon cycling - C_131016_EF_MetaG | ecosystem: Environmental > Aquatic > Freshwater > Lake | place: Lake Croche, Canada... | reverse complement strand
TGGTCGTTCGGCCACCGTTCAGCAATTGCGCGCACTGGGCGCGGGCTTGTTAGATATTCATGGCCAACACGCGCACCAAAGCCTTTTGCGCCCAGCAACCCAAAGAAATTTGATCGATGGCTATGGTGCAACCTCAGCGCTTGTCGCTCAGGTTGCAAGTGCCTGGAATGCTTGGCAAAGACATGAGTCAGATTTAAGAGAATGGGCCATTAGAGAGCAAACTATCGCGCTAGAGCGGGAAGCACTTCAGCAAGAGCGTGAGGATCTTGAGCCTGTCAGCCTAACAGCAGAAGCTTGGCAAGATCTGCAATCTGAGCAATCACGCCTTGCCCATGCGAGTAGTTTATTGGAATCGAGTCAGTGGGCAGTAGATCGCTTGTCTGAGGGGGAAGACGATGCCCTTTCTCAATTGCATGCGGTGAGTCAGCGCCTCTTAGACTTGGAAAATATTGATCCTGCCCTGAAGGGAGTCAGAGAACTCATTCAGTCTGCAGCCATCTCCTTAGAGGAAGCGGCTTCTGATTTACGTCGCTATGCGCATGGCGTGGATCTTGATCCTGATCGCTTGGCGATGGTTGAGGATCAAATGCAGCGCATCATGACCTGTTGCCGTCGCTACAGAATGAACCCAGATCAAATGCATGATCGACTACTTATGCTCCGCGCCAAACTTGAGGCACTTGAGATGAGTGGATCTAGAGAAAGCTTGATTCAGTTCAGAGACAGTGCAAGAAATCACTATCAATCGCTCGCTCATGAATTGTCTGCCTTACGTAAAAAAGCAGGGGCGCATCTGGCCTCTGCGGTCACTGAAACTATTCATGATTTAGCGATGGGGGATGGGCAGTTTGTGGTTCAGATGCATTCCATTTCGGAGGGGAGTGCTTTTGGTAATGAGCATATCGAATTTTGTTTGTCTGCCTTTAAGGGGCAAGCTCCCTCTCCTCTCTCAAAAACTGCGTCAGGCGGTGAACTCTCTCGCATTAGTTTGGCCATTCAAACCGCATTGGCCCAAGTGTCTCGTACCCCAACCCTGATTTTTGATGAAGTTGACACCGGTATTGGGGGTAGAGTCGCTGAGATCGTGGGCAAACTGCTGCATCAAGTGGGTCAGCGTTGTCAGGTGATGTGCGTCACACATTTGCCGCAAGTCGCTGCTTGGGCAAATCACCATCTGACCGTTTCAAAAGAGTCTACGGATTCGGCGCCGATTAGCCGGATTACGGTTCTGGATGAAGATGGGCGTGTAGATGAAGTGGCACGCATGCTAGGTGGGGTAGAGATCACTACGACTACACTTCAACATGCACGTGAGTTAATCGATAACTGTAGCTCAAACCTCTAAACAGCAAAACGCTCTATCACGGATATATCGGGTTCTAGTCCCAAGCCGGGGCCTTGAGGAACGGCAACCGAACCATTGAAGGGTCTTACTGCTGCGCCGTATAAAGTATCCTCTGGCTCAATCAGTAAGTGCTCCACGAGCATGTCTTCTCCAGCAGCTGCATTCACATGCAAAGTCGCGAGTAAAGCGGGACCAAGGTAAGGGGAATGCGGATGTACGGTGACGTTATAAGCGCTGGCTAATGAAATGACCTTTCGCATTTCAGTGACGCCGCCCACTTTGCCAACCGAAGGCTGGGCAAAGTCGATGGCTTCAGCCGCAATGAGATGTTTAAAGTCTATTGCTGAGCCCGCGTTTTCTCCTGCAGCAATTGGAATCCCACCGTTGGTCCGCACATCCGCAATGCCGTCGTAGTTTTCAGGTGGCCATACGGGTTCTTCTAACCAGAATAGTTCGAGCTCGGCTAAGTGGCGGCAAAACTCAATCGCATCTCCAGGACTCATGGGGCAATCTAGGTCTAGCATGAGCGGTATTTCATATCCGGCTGCCTCGCGAGCCGCATTGATGGGATCAAGATCAATCTCGTGAAGTTTGATCGATCTGAATCCACGCTTGAGGGCTAACTCAACGCTTTTTGTGACTTGTGCTGGATCAGCGGTTCGCAAAATGCTTGCATAAGCAGGCAGGTGAGTGCGCGTGGAACCCCCTAACATTCTAAAGAGTGGCATTCCAGCCATTTTCCCGTTGATATCCCATAGAGCAATATCAACTGCCGAGAGTGCACAAGCCACAGGGCCTGTGCGACCGTATAGATGTAAACGCCGCTGTAAATCATTCATCAACGGCACAATCTGGCTGGGGTCACGTCCGAGCAGATTAGGAATCACTAGAGTTTCTAGAGCACTTTTTGTCACAGCACCCGCATGGAAAACGAAGGCTTCACCCCATCCCACCAATCCTCCATCTGTTTCCACGCGGAGTAATAAAGTGTCGAAGGTTTTCCAGGGACGGCCATATAACGCTGGTTGAGGCGATTTATTCTCAACAGGAATTTGCAGCAGTATCGCTTCAGCGTGTGTGATGAGCATAAGTCAGGCGCTTAACGGAGCACAGAAACAGGTGTGGGATTGAGGCGAGTGACTTGCACTGTCTCACGATTCAGTATCTGGTCAATAAAGGGTTTGATCTCGTTTAACCATTTTGGATCTTCATACACGGCTGCATAAAGACGTACGCGTGCAGCTTCATCATCAAAACGTCTTAACCAAATGTACACATCGGGTTCGGTTTCTGAGGTAAAGCTTCCTGCTACTACAATCCCTTTTGATACTTGAAATGGAATGATCGTGCTTTCCATAAAAGCAACCCATTCGGCGCGGCGACCCGCGCGGATTTCATAACGGCGAAGTTCGTACAACATCTGATGTGTCCTGTTCTTAAAGAATGATTTTGACAAGAGACGTCAATCTAACATTATAAATCTCGTCAGGTATCCTTGTCTGAATTGGGCTTAAAAGAGACAATGTGCCACATGACGACACTTACTCTTTGCTTGGCTCGCCATGGCGAAACCGATTGGAATGCCGAAAATCGTATTCAGGGTCAGCTGGATATTCCCCTTAATAGCCGAGGGCAAGAACAGGCCAAGGCCTTAAGTTCGGTGCTTGCAACAATGCATTTTGATGCAATTTATAGTAGTGATTTATCTCGAGCATCGGTGACTGCCGCCGCCATCGCTAATGAACTGGGTCTTGAATTGAAAATCAATCCGGCTTTGCGAGAACGCCATTACGGGAGTTTTCAAGGTTTAACCTATGCCGAGGTTGGTCAAAAAACGCCAGAAGGGCTCAAGCGATTTTTGGCGCGTGAACTAGATTACGAAATGGAAGGTGGGGAAAGCCTCAATACCTTATGGACGCGATGTGTTTCTCAGTTGCAGGCCATGGCTGATGCCCACCCCAATCAGACCATACTAGTTGTTTCACATGGCGCTGTTCTGGACACGGTATATCGTTATCTAGTGGGGGATGCACTCGATGCCCCGCGCAGTGTGACTACCCCCAATTGTGCTTTAAATTGGATGACCTATAGCGACGGAAAATGGAAGCTAGATGTGTGGGGAGAAGTCTCACACGTTGCAGATGCACTCGATGCGCTTCCTGAATAGCAGGATGACGTACTTATTTTTTAAAGAAGCTGACTGCGCAAGCTCTTACGATTTAGAGAAACAGCTTCGGCTAAGTCCTGACTGAGCGGAAGGGGCTCTTGGTTCATTTGCGCGACCAGCAATTCTGCAGCGAGGGCGTGCCATGCTAGTCCACGCGAAGCGAACGCGCGACAGTGCCATAGCCCCGGGTTTTCAGGGTCTGCTCCGATGAGAGGAAGACGGTCTGAAGCAACGCTTCGATAGGCCGCTCTCCCGCCATGAATCTCTTGGGGGCTTGCTTTGATACTTAACAGCGCTTGTAGCTTTTCAGTATTTTCCTGCACGCCTTTTTTGCTTATTTCTAAGCTATTACTTGCATCGTAAGTGGCGCCCACGCTCCAACTCTCGTCTGGGGAAGGGCATAGATACCCTTCCCCACAAATGACTAAATCTAGTTCCCGCCGGGGCTGCAGCATGAATTGCGTGACTTCACCTCGGAGTCGTTGAATGGGGCGCAGAGACGAAGGTAAAAAATCATTAGAGGGCAGTGCTTCAATGTGCGGTCCTGCTCCTGAGGCGATCACGATATGCGGTGCCCGTGCAATTTCCTTGCCTTCATGATCCAGTGCTTGCCATACTTTGTCTTTCTGATCGGCTCGCTTGAGAGAATAGATAGTCTGATTCCAATGAGTCAGTAGGTTGATGGAAAGGCTTGAAAAAGTGAGCTCGCAGAGACGCTTGGGCTCAGCCCAGCCTGCAAATGGAAAAAGTAAGCCCCCGTGCTGAAGGGAATAGCCGCAGCGTTTTTCAGCATCTTGGCGAGAAAATAGTTGAATCCATTCGTTTGGCATAGGGTTCGCATGGAACATGGCTACCCATTGCTGAAATTGATCTTGATCACGCGCAATTTGCAGAACACCCGTGGGATGCCAAGCGGGAGAGGGTGAAGTCTTAAAACGCTCCCAGCGCTGAATGGAATAGAGCAAGGCAGCACGGGTGAATTGGCTGCTTGGATTGTCATCACGAGAGACGAGAGGGCGCACAACACCCGAAGGATTTCCTGATGCGGCATGACCGGGTCCGCTGTGTGAGTCGATTAATGTGACCTGCCAACCACGCTGAAGCAGGCGTTCTGAAAGTGCGATGCCTGCCAATCCAGCACCCAGAACGATGGCTTGACGTTCGTTTTCGGATAAAGCCGGAGTACTGGCTTGTAAGACACATCGAGCCCGGGTAGTCTCAGGCTGAGCACCTTTACTCGGCCAATGTTCAACTTCAAATCCCGCGTGTGCTAAACGTTGTCGGACTTCGCCGGCCGCAGACCACGTGGCGAGTCGAGTTCCTTGTTTGCTTCGTTCAAAGAGCAATTTGAAAATGGCTGGGGACCATAAAGCAGGATTGCGTTCAGGGGTAAAGCCATCGAGATAAATGGCATCCACTTTTCCGGAAAGCATATGCAAAGCATGCTCATCCGAGCCATAAGCCAGTGTTAAGCACACTTTCCCTTGCTCAAATTCCACCCGATGGCATCCCTCGATAGGGAGCGGTAAGTTCAGACGCAATGCACGTCCTAGGGCCGCGAGGTGCGGTTCACTGGCATGTGCTTGCGCATAGTGTGAAAGTAGAATGGGATGACTTTCAATGCTTAAAAAGTGAAGCTGATCAGGTCGGTTAGGATCTTTTTTCCACGCATCCCACGTGGTAAGAAAATTGAAGCCCAATCCAAAACCTAATTCCAAAATACTGAAATTCTTTTTTTTCTGCCATAAGCCGGGAAGATTGCAGCCTTCTAGGAAGACCGAACGTGCTTGTTCGAATGCCCCAAGGTGTCTGAAATAGCGATCGCCATAGCGGGCAGAACGAGGACCCTCGGGGGTAAATTCAAGATCTGCGGAGTTCAGCATACAGGAGGGTTCAGAGTTTTCATCTCAATGACTTACTCCACATCATAGCCTGACGATCTAATTTTTTGCGCTTCTCGTGGCAGTTAAAAAACGCAGAGGGATGCAGACTCAAGGTGCATCACTTTTGTCTTTAAAGACAGCTTTCCTTTTTGGAAAGAAATTACAGCGAGTGCTTTTTGCACTTAATTCGTGTGAAGCGCCAAGGATTTTTTCTGAGGTGTAACACATTCTCGCCAGATGGCCCGGTTTCGCCATTTGGCGGGAGAGGTGTCTCTGGCGTTTTTATTGGAGAAATCTCTTATGTATTTGTTGCCCTTTGAAATTGTTTTTTATCTGCTTAAATTGATTGTGAGAGGGATCTGGTGTTTAGCAAGGAAGGTATTTCATTCATCACCCACTTGGCGTTCGATGGCCGTCATGGCTTTTCCTCAACAGCGTTCGGCGGCAGTGACTGTGCCCTTAAATGCTCAAGAGAATAAAGTAATGGCTGACACCGTGGCTCAAGAATCTGCTTCTGAAAAAGAGGAGATGGAACGACGCGCAGCGTCTAACAATCCTTATGATGAAGCCTTTGGGAGTCGTGATTACACCCTTGCGAGTTTTCACACGAGAGAGGGGGATGGTTTCAAAATCGTCTTTCATTTTCAAGTGAAAAAGCACCGCGTGCGAAGAGTGGTCTGGTTGGATTTCAGTCGTCTTGTTACCCGAATGGGGCGGGATGCTGCATGGGCTATGCGCGCACGTTTAGGGCAGGCGCAAATGCGTTTTTCAGTCAGTGGGCCCGCTCATCCTTGGGGTCGGCTGGAGTTGCCAGATGCGTGGTTAGAAATCGGATCGTCTCGGGAGGGAAAAGCAAGAAGTTTTATGCTGGATACTCTTGATGCAGTCAATCAACTGATTGAGGCAGGTGGGATGGATCTTGTTTCTGGTCATCATGAAAGCTTGCCAGTGGGTGATCCTAAGCCTGTTCAGAGTGCGGATTCCTCCTCCTCAAAAGTAGGAAAGCGCAGTCGTAAACAGACTTCTCTATCTGATGCAGACAAGACTCAGGCAAACGTGACTTTGACTGGCAATGAGGAAGTGGGTTTGTCCTCAAAGCCTAAAGCTGCTTTACCTGATGTGGGTCCGGCTGATGACCATCAAGGGCTGCCACCAGGTGTCACCCCTGAATACGTATGTACGGGGATTTTGGCCGCAACAGGATTTACGGAACGCTCCGATTCTGCGGGGCGTCATTACCGTATTTTTTATGCGGATGTGGATACGGGTTCGGGTAAGTTGAATCGCCAAACCGGTACTGACCTTGAGCGGGCACTGTATTCAGTGAAAGCAGAGGTTGGAATGCGAGTGCGTCTTCAGCATTTGGGCCATGTTCCGGTGAATGGAGGTCGCTATCGCCGAAAAGTTTGGCAGGCAGCCGTTTTGGCTGGATAAAAGCAGTTCATTTTTTGAAGGCTACGGTGGATCACCGTAGCCTTTTTTTTAACCTAAATCATGTGAATCGAGATCACGTGGACGACGACCAATAGAGATCTCTAAAGTCATCTCACGCTGATTACGTAAAATTTTTAAACGTATGGACTGACCCGGACGCGTGTTGGCAAATTGCGCTAGGGCATTTGCTGCATTCTGGATGGGGGTACCATTCAGGCTGAGCAGAATATCGCCTGGGCGAACACCCGCCTTATCCCCTGGCCCGCTCCGCACCAATCCTGCTACAAAAGCGCCTGATTTGATGCCGAGCGCAGCGGCTGCATCAGCCGGCACGTCTTGCGGTTCAATGCCGATCCAACCGCGCGCTACTCCGCCATGCTGAACAATTTGTTCCATGACTTGGCGCACAATACTCTCTGGAATGGCAAAACCAATCCCTAAAGATCCCCCATTCTTAGAGTAAATTGCGCTATTGATTCCTATCAGATAACCATTAGCATCGACTAAGGCTCCTCCTGAGTTTCCGGGGTTAATTGCGGCATCGGTTTGAATGAAGCTTTCTAAAACATTGATCCCTAGGTTGCTTCGTCCAAGTGCGCTGACAATTCCCATGGTGACGGTTTGCCCTACACCAAAAGGGTTGCCAATCGCCAATACAAAATCACCAATTTGTAGGGTGTCCGCTTTTCCCCAAGTAATAGGCGTTAGATTTTTGGCCTCAATTTTAAGCACAGCTAAATCTGTTTCTGGGTCGGTACCCACTACCTTGGCCGGCACGCGGCGACCGTCATTGAGTGCTACTTCAATTTGATCTGCCGAATCGACGACATGATTATTGGTGAGGATCAGGCCTTCTGGTGTGGCAATGACGCCCGAACCTAAGCTGTTTTGAGTCTGTGTTTCAGGTAGCCCAGGCACCTTGAAAAAACGTCTGAAGACCGGATCGTCGAAGAGAGGATTGCGCTGCAAACGAAGTTCTTTGGTGGTGTAGATATTGACTACCGAGGGTTGGGCTTTTTTAGCAGCAGGCGCAAGTGTCCACGCACTTCGACTATTAGGAGGCGCCTCTTGCAGGTTCAGCGGTGCTGCTTCAAGCCTTGGATGTTCTAGCCACACGGCAAAGACCAAAAGCGCACTCGCGCTGCAAATAAGCGCAAACAAGCCGCGCGGTATGAGTCGACGAAAGGAATGCAACACAGAACGCATCAAAATCTCCTAGCGATAATTAGGCTCGTTCCCCTAAATGGTTCCATTTTTAAGTATGTTGAACTACTGCGGTGCGAGCAGGATATTCATTTGAGTGGGCGTTGCACTGAGATATTGGGGCAATCTCTAGTAATTCCAAGGCTTTTGTCTAGGGTTTTTAATATTGGCATGCTTTCTGCTTTTTATATCATTGTGGACATGGCTCTGTGACTTTCGTCCGGGCTCATCTTCATTTTCTCCTCCGAGAGCGGCTTAACCCATCGGTACAGTGTACCGATGGGTTTTTTTTATGTGTTAAATTCCCGATAGGCATTGTTGCCCATCACTGTGGTCCTTCGAATGATTTTCTTGTCTGTCCTGTCGGCGCTCATCCTAGAGCATTTTCTGAGCTGGAATCGTCGAGATCGCTTATCTGTCCTCTTTGATCGATGGTGTCAGATGTTGCGAGAGCTGCTTGATTCTGGTGCGGAAAGGCACGGCATGCTGGCATGGTTCCTCGCTATCACACCCCTCTTTCTGTTCGGGATCGCGATACATGCCTTGACGCTTCGTTTTGGTGGGGCTGGTTTAACCTGGTTAATCGATACACTTATTCTCGGCGCCGTAGTCGACTTTAAAACGGTTTCTGATCGATTAGGTGAAATTGCGAGTGACCTTGAAGCAGAAGATGTTGAAAAGGCTAAAGCGGCGATTGAGGCTTGGGAGGAGTCGCCGCTGCCAGGAGAATTCGATATTCCTGGGCTTGCATCAAGAGCGATTCAATTGGCATTACTTCACGCACACACGCGGGTTCTGGCTCCCCTACTTTGGTATGTTCTTTTGCCCGGCGCATCGGGTCCTTTGTTGTATGTTGGGGCATTAGCTTTAAGTCGAAAATGGCATTCTATTGAAGGTGACAATAGTCAGTTTCCTCTATTTGCCAAGAGCGCCATGCAGTTTCTGGATTGGTTGCCTGCACGTTTAACAGCCTTATCTTATGCCGTTGTCGGTAACTTTGAGGAGTCTTTTTTTTGCTGGAAAACTCAGGCCAAGCTGCATCCACAAGATGGGAGAAGGATTGTGCTCGCAGCAGGTGCAGGAGCGCTAGGGGTGCATTTTGAACCTGCTCCCACTCTACCGTTTGGGGTGAATAACGGGGAACTTGGAACAGGAGATTTTCCTGGTGCAGATCATCTTGAAAACACCGAAGGATTGTTAGCGCGGACCTTAGTATTTGCGGTGGTGTTGTTGGGCTTGCTTACGCTGGCAAGTATCGTAGGCATTTAAGCCTGCGGTCTTATTGTTTTTTTCTTTCCCAGGGCTCTAGGCGCGCATTTTCATCCAGGATTTCCTTGAGCCATTCGAGACGTCGCGTGCTTTGAACATGGAGATGGGCTTTTTCTTTAAAGGCACAACCTGGTTCCAATTGATGATGACAGTCATTGAATCGGCATGCTCCTATCACTTCGGCAAACTCTGGAAACGCCGCTTCGATTTGCTGTTTGTTGAGATGCTGAAGGCCAAATACTTGCATCCCCGGCGAATCGGTAATAGATCCGCCGTTTAAAAATGTGTAGCGCCGAGATGCGGTGGTGGTGTGGGTTCCGGTATCACTTGATGAAGAAAGGGCGCCTACACGAGTATGTGCTTCTGGCAATAATGCATTGACTAAAGTAGATTTCCCCATACCTGATTCACCAACAAAAATACTGTCTTCTCCAGTGAGGCGCAAAGTGAGTTCCGCAACACTGTGCTTTGCACTGAGTGTCATCACTTCAATTCCAAGATCTCGGTAATAATTCAGTTCTTCAGCAATAGCTTGTGTTTCAGCTAGGTCTTGTTTATTGCAAACGATGAGCGCAGCAATATGGGCGGCACTGGCTGCTGCGAGACAGCGCGTGAGCAAATTTTCTCGATATCGGGGCAGGCCGGAGATAACAATGCCTGCCAAATGCACATTAGACGCAAATATTTTTTGGCGGTGGGCATCTGAGCGGTAAAGCACGGTTTCCCTTTGCAGAACAGATTCGATCACCCCCTCCGCATTACCCGTGATATTAAAATGCACCTCATCGCCACACGCAACATCTTGCTGTCTTCCGCGTCTCACGCAGTCCCACACTGTGCCGTCAGATGCACGCACTTCATGGCGACGACCAAAAGAAGCAATGACTTGCCCTTGTTGTGCCTGATTTTTTAAATCAATCATGTGCTGGGGGAAGGGCCTTACAAGGCTGCATAGGAGTCACCACTTTCTGATGAATAAAATAAATGAGATTGAGTAGCCCGGCTGCTATGCACCGTATAATTTGCCCACTTTTAGAAGTGAGTACGGATGAATCGACCATCACGCACTCGCAAGCCGATCAGTATGATCGTTTACCTTGAATTTTAGGAAAATTATGGCACAAGATAAAAATAGGTTGATTTGGATTGATTTAGAAATGACGGGATTGGTGCCTGAGCGCGATCGTATTATAGAAATTGGTATTGTGATTACGGATTCTCAATTGGAGTCTGTGGCCGAAGGCCCAACTTGGGTGGTACATCAGTCGGATGAGATATTGGCTGGAATGGATGCTTGGAATCAATCTACACATGGTAAGTCTGGTTTAACAGAGCGGGTGCGCGCTTCAACGCATCAAGAAGAAGAAGTTGAACAGAGCGTGATTCGTTTTCTAGAAGAGTGGGTACCTAAAGGTGCATCCCCGATGTGTGGTAATTCGATCTGCCAAGATCGGCGCTTTTTGGCCCGCTATATGCCAACGCTTGAGGATTGGTTTCATTACCGTAATCTCGACGTCAGTACCTTGAAAGAACTGACGAAACGCTGGTATCCCGCCATTTACTCGGGTGTCAAAAAAAGTGGCAAACACGAAGCACTCGCCGATGTGTATGAGTCTATTGAGGAGTTACGTTACTACCGTCAGGCTTTATTCCCAGCCGTTCCCTCAACAACAAATACGGCTACCTAAGGTTTGGATAGGGTGAGCTGAAAGGTTTTGCGAACAGGCGAATAGCATAAGCCCGCCTCTGCGCAGCCCTGCCATACCGCTTCAATATGGATTTGCGAGGGGGGCGGGGTATTGGACTGTGGAGCGTTGATGGGTGCCGCTATCCAAACCTTATCGTGGTAAATGGTGTGTATTCCCCCTAGAAAAGGGTCTTCTAGCGTCTCACCCAATGGTAGATCAAGCTCTCCCAGATGGGTGAGGGTCTCGGTTTGGGTTTGTGGCAGCAGTTTGAGCTTGAAACGATCCTGATAGAGATAGCACCCCGGTGTAATAGTGAACTCTCCACGCACAACCTTTCCGTCATAGGTCCACCTCACTTTGAAGGCTTGCTCCACAGAGGGAAATGCCGAAGTGTTTGAAGTAATGCCGGAACGAGGGGTATCTAATACACCACTGAGTGCAGATGATAAGAAAAAGGGAATCATTGAAAGCATGACGATGGTCTGCTTTCTCTGGAACAAGGTATTGGAAATCGATTTCCTTGAAACGAGACTGCCTATTCGTAATGTCCAGTATTCTTGCCATTTTGAAATCATGCTGCTTCCTCAAGGCGCTGAAGTGCCCACTCTACATGTTCACGCACAATGGGGTCTGCATGCTTCACTAAAGCAGATTTTAATGCGTGGATAGTACGTTCATTGTTAGGGCCATTACCGATGGCCACAGCGATATTTCTGATCCACCGTTGATAGCCAATGCGTCGAATGGGTGAGCCTGCTAATCGTTCATTAAACTCTTCTTCTGACCAGTTAAAGAGTTCGAGTAAGCGGGCGGAGTCTAAGTTCGCGCGGTTGGCAAAATCTTCCGGAAAGTTTTGTGGTTTGGGGTCTTTATTCCATGGGCAAAATAATTGGCAATCATCGCAACCATAGATGCGATTACCCATCAGCGATCTGAGTGCCTCTGGAATAGCCCCAGGGTGTTCAATCGTCAGATACGAAATACATTTTCGCGCATCCACTTTATAAGGGGCAAAAATAGCACCGGTTGGACACGCATCGATGCAAGCGCTACAAGTTCCACAATGCTGCGTCGTGGGTGGGTCAGTCTCCAGCGGGATAGTGGTGTAGATTTCGCCTAAAAAAAACCATGATCCTTCGGTACGATTCAGTAACAGTGTATGTTTCCCTCTCCAACCCAAACCAGATTGGGAGGCGATTTCCACTTCCATTACAGGGGCGCTATCGCAAAACACGCGCCCCGGTGGTGAACCCGAAAGGGTGGTGAGGGTGCGAGCGAGTTTGGCCAAGCGATGGCGCATCACTTTGTGGTAGTCCCGTCCTAGGGCGTAGCGGGAAACGTAAGCCCGTTCCTTGTCTTGTAGTATTTGTTTTGCGGGCGCACCGTTTTCTGCGGAATAAGGCAGCGTAACGCTGATCACCCGAACAGTGCCAGGAACCAATTGCTGGGGATTCGTGCGTAATTCAATGTTGCGCTCAAACCATTTCATCTCGCCGTGATAGCCTGCTTTTAGCCATGCTTGCAGTTCTGACTGAGCTTTGGACAAGTTGGGCACACTGACCATCAAACCAGAAAATCCAAGTTTCTTCGCCTCTGCATTTAAGCGCTCACGCACATCCACGAGGTTGAGTGGATTTGAAGAGGAAGGAGAAGTAGGAATAGACATGGCACCCTAAGAATAGCAAACCAAGAGTACCTTTCTCTTTAAAATGGCATTAAAGGTTTCATTTAAAAACAATAGGCTTGCTAGGTATGCTTTTGTGTGATTGCATACCCACCGTGTTATCCAAACCTACTATTCCTTCTACTGCTGTGTGGCGTTACTTGCCTGACCTCGATGCGACTGAGGCTTTGGGAAGGGCGTTGGCATCGGTATTGTTACCCGGGGCGTTGGTTGCTTTAGAAGGGGAGCTGGGAAGCGGTAAAACAGCCTTGGTTCGCGCTATGCTTAAGAATTGGGGCTTTCAAGGCCGTGTTAAAAGTCCGAGCTATACACTCATTGAAGAATACGATTTTGAACATTTTACAGCATGCCATTTTGATTTCTATCGTTTTAGTGAGGTTCTTGAAGCCGATCAGGCGGGATTTCGTGAGCACTTTAATGCACATACTATTTGTATCGTTGAATGGCCGGATCGTGCAGAGCAGTGGCTTCCTGCGGCTGATCTTAAAGTGAATTGGTGGCCAATTCAGGAAGGGCGTTTAGTGTCTTTGTATTCTCAAAAAGACTGGGTATTGCCCATTGATTTGCCTGGTATTCCTCACCATGAGGTGCCTCAAGGTGCTTAGATTCATCCCTCTCTTGTTGATAGGTTTTTCACTTTTCTCACAGGCTGCTCCTGTAGGTTTAACCGCGCCAGGAATCCTGTCTTCTGCGGCAGGAAGCCCAAATAATGCTGCTTTGCCCACTCTTGTGGGGGCAAGGCTCTGGCCCGCGCATGATTACACGCGCTTGACCTTGGAAGCGCGTGTGCCTATTCGCTGGAATTTGTTTGTGATTGATGCACCCGATCGACTTGTTTTAGATCTAGAGGGCATTGAGACCAATGCCGTGATGGATAGCCTGGCTAGCAGGGTGAAGGGGGATGATCCCTGGGTGCGGTCGATTCGCGTGGGGCGTTTTAAACCAGGAACAATGCGGATTGTTTTGGATCTTAAATCCCCTGTAAAGCCACTGACTTCATTGCTAGAACCCGTGGGTGACTATGGGTATCGTTTAGTATTGGATATTTATCCTGTAGAGGGAAGTGATCCAATATTGGCCTTGCTTGAATCAAAAGATTCTGGAAAGGCGGTTGCTAATACCGTAATGACCAGCAATGCTTCGAGTGCCATGACTGAAGGAAAAAATTCAGAGTTTAAATCTTCCGGAAATGGCCTTGCAGAAATTAAAGCGAGTAGCAATAAACAATCTGAGGCTAGGCAAGTAGACACCAAGCAAGCAGAGGGGAAGCCCAGCGAAGGGCTACCGCCCGAGCCCCTCCCTTTTCTAGTTGCAGAGAGTAAGTTGATTACTGTTGCCGTTGATGCTGGTCATGGCGGGGAAGATCCTGGTGCGCATGGTGAGGGGGGAACACTAGAAAAAGAGGTGACTTTAGCCATTGCCAAACGCGTAAAAGCCCGGATCGATGCAGAACCGGGAATGCGAGCACTACTGGTGCGTGATGGAGATTATTTCATCCCCTTAATGGGACGAACGAGCAAGGCGCGCCAATTAAGAGCAGATGTGTTTGTTTCGATCCATGCTGATGCATTTATTAATCGAGATGCGCGCGGCTCATCCGTATTTATTTTGTCAGAGCGTGGGGCCACTTCGGTTGCAGCGCGCTGGCTGGCTAATAAAGAGAATCAGGCCGATTTGATCGGTGGGGTGAATATTCATAGCCGCGATCCCTACCTTACAGAGACTTTATTTGATTTGTCGCAAACCGCTACGATTCAGGACAGTCAGCGTCTTGCGCGTTTTGTACTTAAAGAGCTGAGTGGCTTGAATCGTTTGCACAAAGGAGAGGTTGAGCAAGCGGGTTTTGCGGTACTGAAGTCTCCAGATATTCCATCTATCTTGGTAGAAACGGCATTCATTACGAATCCCGATGAGGAAAAACGTTTATCCGATGAACGCTATCAAGATGAGTTGGCAACAACTCTGGTACGCGGGGTGAAAAAATATGTGATGGCTCACCCTCCTCCGGGTAAAGCACGATTGTCCTCATCAGAGCGAAATAAATCACAATGAAACGTATTCAAGCTTTAAGCCCGGCATTGGTCGCGCAAATCGCTGCAGGAGAGGTGGTTGAACGGCCTGCATCGGCTTTAAAGGAATTAATTGAGAATAGTTTAGATGCGGGGGCCAGCGAAATTTCTGTTTTTTTGGATGAGGGCGGAATTCGCGGAATACGGGTAGAAGATGATGGGCACGGGATCGCTAAAGAAGATTTGTTTTTAGCACTGACCTCGCATGCTACGAGCAAAATTGGATCTCTGGAAGATTTAGAGCAAGTGGCTAGTTTGGGTTTTCGCGGTGAGGCGCTAGCCAGTATTGCGGCGATTGCAAACGTTAGGGTTTTAACTTGCACTGAACTGGATTCACAGGCCTGGAGTATTCGTGCTTCGGGCGGCCGAATGGGCGAGATAGAACCCGCTGCGCGCACGCAAGGCTGCACGGTCATTGTGGAAGATTTATATGCTCATACTCCAGCACGCCGAAAGTTTCTCAAAACAGCAGCGACAGAATACGGTCATTGCGATGAGGCTCTGGCCCGATTGGCTTTGGCTCGCCCTGAAGTGAAATGGGCAATACACCACAATGGTCGGTTAACACGGCATTGGCCCAAGGCTAGTCTTGCTGCGAGAGTGAGTGATGTGATGGGAGAGGATTTTGCGCAAGTCGCTTTACCGCTTGATCAAGCGATTGGGGCTTTGCGTTTGTATGGAGTGGTGGGAAGACCCGCTGCTGCGAAGAGCTCTAGAGATGCGCAATATGCTTTTGTGAATGGGCGCTACGTTCGAGATAAGGTTCTATCTCACGCCATTCGACAAGCCTATCAAGATGTTCTTCATCACGAGAAACATCCTTCATACGTATTGTATTTGGAACTAGACCCAGCCATGGTGGATGTGAACGTACATCCGGCCAAAACAGAAGTCCGATTTCGAGACAGTCAAGCGATCTATCGATTCGTTTTGCATAGTATTCAGCAGGTTTTGGCTTCTACTTCCCCCGGGGTGAGTGCTGAAAGTTTAAGTGGCCTAGCAGAAAACAAGGATGATGTTGGCGCGAGAACTGTCCCTCAGTGGAAACCTGCTCAGCAAGCTTGGACGATGCGTCAGCCTGATACGCATTATGAAGTATTGTTCGGAAATTCGGCCGCTGAGTCCTCGCATAGCGGGATTACGCAGCCTGATGCATTGAATCCGTCGGATAGACTGACCTCTCCTGAAGAGATCAGTTCGGCACCTCCTCTGGGGTTTGCAATTGCACAGCTCCATGGCATTTATATACTGGCTCAAAATGCCCAAGGTTTGATTGTGGTCGACATGCATGCTGCGCACGAACGGGTAGTGTACGAGCGTCTGAAAGCGAGTTATGGAGATCAGGGATTGCCTAGTCAGCCACTCTTGTTGCCGAGATCATTCGCGATCACATCGCTTGAGGCAGCCGCAGTTGAGGAATTTAATCAAACATTAAGTTTGCTCGGTTTTGATCTGGCTCTCCTGGGGCCGCAGACCTTAGCAGTTCGGTCTGTCCCCCTTTTAATTGATGAGCAAGCCAGTGCCGAACTGATTCGAAGCCTCTTAGCTGAACTGAGAGAATTTGGTGCCGGTCGTGTTCTGACTGAACGCCGCGATGCCTTGCTGGCAGGCTTTGCTTGCCATGGGGCGGTGAGAGCTAACCGGCAACTGACCTTGCCTGAGATGAATGCATTACTCCGCGATATGGAAAGGATAGATCGGGCAGACCAATGCAATCATGGTCGCCCTACGTGGCGTAGGGTGCCTTTAGCTGAAATTGACCAGTGGTTTATGAGGGGCGAATAAGTTTGAAAAAGGTGCCATCAGTCTTACTACTCATGGGGCCAACTGCAGCAGGAAAGTCTGCGCTCGCTCTTGAGATCGCTGAGCATTTCAACGCAGAAATCGTGAGTGTAGATTCTGCATCGATTTATCAATCCATGAATGCGGGAACGGCTAAACCGAGTGCGGCAGAGCGGGATCGTATTTCCCATCATTTGATTGATATTTTATCTCCACTCGACTCGTATTCTGTGGAGCGTTTCCGACAGGATGCCTTATCTTGTGTGCGAGACATTCACGCCCGCGGAAAACAGGCTGTACTTGCAGGCGGGACGATGATGTACTTCAAAGCCTTGATGCATGGTTTAGATGTCATGCCTGAAGCCGACCATCATCTGCGTGAGGCACTCGATCAGGAGGCTAAAGATATCGGTTGGCCCGGAATGCATGCAAAGCTCATGCGAGTTGACCCCGCGACCGCACATCGACTAGACCCGAATGACGCTCAACGTATTCAGCGCGCACTAGAGGTGTTTGAGCTTGCGGGGCAGCCTCTTTCTTCATTACATGGGCGTACTTCAAATCAAGAAACTGTAGGCATCCATTTTAAGACCCTGGCTTTGATGCCCGCTCAGCGTTCAGTATTACATGAGCGCATTGCGCAACGTTTTGACATGATGTTGCAAGCGGGTCTGATAGAGGAGTGTCGTCAATTGCGCCATGACTATCCTGATTTGCATGCAGGCTTACCATCGATGCGCTGTGTGGGTTATCGCCAAGCGCTGGAGTTTCTGGATGGCAAAACGAATGAAGTTGAGTTTAGGTTCAAAGCGATTGTTGCTACCCGTCAATTGGCTAAACGCCAAATGACCTGGATGCGATCTTTGGGGAGCGATATTGAGATTGACCCATTGTCACCCAATTTAATGGAAAAGGGCCTCCTCGCTGCGGGCGCGCTGCTTGAAGCATAGTGCGGCCCCCGCATCACCGAGATATCTGAGTGTTGTAGATATCCAGGAATTTTTTGAAATCTAAGGCTCAGCGCGCGCCCCCAGTTTTCCGTGGGCTAAGACCAGCTCTAAGCGGTCATCTTTTTGAATTTGATCAGGCGAGCGAAGTAAAGCCCCATCCGGTGCATACACCAGGCTGTAGCCGCGTTGTAGCACTTGTCCGGGGTCTAGCAATTGCAGTGCTTGTTGCCAACGCTGTAGCCCGCTATGACGCTTTTCAAGGCCGCGCGACCAAGCCTTAGATCTGCGCTCGATCATGTGTGACAAGTCCCGGCTGAGAAAGGTGATCTTGTTTTTAGGATGCTGAACTTGTAGGCGTGCTTTGAGCGTTTCGAGATCTTGCTTGCGATTGGAAAGGGCTTGTCGGGGATGTACCAATCGACTGGCTAAACGATCTAAAGCCCAGCTCCTCTCTTCTAATCGACGTCTTGCAGAGTGGCTCAACCCTAATTGAGTGCGCTGAAGCTGATGTTGTAGACGATCATAGTGGTGAAGTGCAGATCGTGTCATGCGCTTTTTAAGCAGAATGAGCTGATCGATGAGAGCAGATTGCGAAGGAGCGCATAATTCTGCGGCAGCCGTTGGGGTGGGTGCGCGGACATCCGCAGCAAAGTCAGCAATGGTGAAATCTGTTTCATGACCCACTCCGCTCACCACCGGCATGGGGGCTTGAGCGATGGCTCGGGCAACCTGTTCATCGTTAAATGCCCAGAGATCTTCAAGACTGCCTCCCCCGCGACAAAGGATCAACACATCCACCTCTTTGCGATGAGAAGCTTGAAGGATTGCACCCACAATTTTGGGAGGAGCATCGGCACCCTGAACAGGTGTGGGATAAATAATCACAGAGACGTGCGGAGCCCTTCGAGCAAGCGTCGTCAGCACATCTTTTAATGCTGCGGCAGCAAGAGAAGTCACAATACCAATGCACCGAGGGTGTGAAGGTAGATCCCGCTTGTGACGCTCGTCAAATAAGCCCTCCTGCTCTAGGCGCAATTTCAGCTTTAAAAAAGCCTCATAGAGTGCCCCTTGTCCAGCAGGCCGCATTTGATCTACTACAATTTGAAATTCACCCCGGGCTTCATAAAGAGTTGGGGCTCCCTGTAACTCAACCGCATCGCCATTTTTAGGCAGCCAGTTCATGCGGTGATTACGACCGCGGAACATGGCGCAGCGCACTTGTGCTTCATGATCTTTTAACGAGAAATACCAATGCCCTGAACTGGCTCTGGTAAACCCTGATATTTCACCGCTGACCCACTGAAGTGGGTAACGTTGCTCAATCGTTTGTCTTATTTGTCTTGCGAGTGCCGAGACAGTAATCGTCCCCCCGTTTTGAGGTAAATTCAAAGAATTCAGCCCGTTATCAGGTGAAACTATCCCCGTATCGAGTAGTTGGGTTGAGTCTGGATATTTATTATTATTTGACAAATGCTTGCTCGTTATAAGTATATGAAAAATATAGATATTTTGCTTTCGATCAAAAAATGATCGGTGCAAAAAAAACCCTTTTGCGTGATGCACTTACCCATTACAGAAAGAAATCTCCCACAAGTTTATCCACAGAGAATGTGGACAAGTTTTAAACCACTGAATAATCCTCGCTTTCCGGTACACTAGCCACCTTTCTGAAATTTTTGGGTGGGTATAGCTGTGTTATCCATTTTAGAAGCAGCGGGTTGGCCAAGTTGGTTTTTGTTAGCGTGTTCAGTGATCGCGTTAGCTATTATTTTTGAAAGAAGTTGGGCGTTGCGTTCTCATGCAGTCACCCCCAGTGACTTGCTCCCGCGTGTGTTAGACCAGTTTAAAAGTCGTGGAATGAATAGTGAGGTCATTGAGCGATTGGCTCAATCTTGTCCTCTAGGACGTGTTCTGGCTGCGGGGCTCATGAATGCCCAGTCTTCAAGAGAAATAATGAAAGAGTCTATTGAAGATGCCGGGCGGGCGGTGATGTTGGAACTGGAACGTTACCTTACGACTTTGGGCACCATTGCAACAATTAGCCCACTACTCGGTTTGTTTGGAACAGTCGTTGGAATGATTGTGATCTTCCGCACCCAAGGGCCCGCAGGAACCAATCCTGCAGAATTGGCGCACGGCATTTCTATCGCGCTTTATAACACTGCCTTTGGTTTGATTGTTGCTGTGCCATCTATGATTTTTTATCGCCACTTCCGTGCCCGAGTGAATAGCTTGATCGTTGAAATGGAGCAGCAGGCGGTGAAACTGGTTGAAATTGTGCACGGGCATCGTCAGGGATAAGCCGATCATGAATTTCCAAAAAGGGAGACATCGCGAAGATCCCGAGATTAATTTGATCCCGATGATCGATGTACTGCTCGTTATCCTGATTTTTCTCATGGTCACGACGACTTACACACGCTATACCTCCTTGCAGATTAATCTGCCGCAAGCAGCGGGTGATGAGCACAAAGAGATTCCTGCAGTGATACAAGTAGCCGTTGATTCGATTGGCCGTTATACCGTTGACCAGATACCTGCCAGCTTTGTGGATCCAGAAAGCTTTGCTGAGGTTCTTAAACAGGCAGTAGGTGATCGTAAGGATGTTGTTCTAACGATCAGCGCAGACGCGCAAGCCACGCATCAGTCAGTTGTGAATGTGATGGAATCAGCGCGACGAGCTGGGATTGCTCATGTCACCTTTACCACTCAAGGTACCCAGAATCGCTGAGTCTAGATTTACGGCGTGGGTAGTTCACCGCTGGTACGGGCCGCATCCGATTGCTTTCTTGAAGCCATTGGCAGCGCTATTTGGGTGGGCTGTCCAGCGCAGACGAACCGCTTATTCTAGTGGCCGAAAACAGGTAAAACGACTTCCTGTTCCTGTGATTGTGGTGGGGAATATTGTGGTGGGAGGGGCAGGTAAAACGCCTACCGTGCTCGCTGTCGTAGACGCGCTCAAGCATCTTGGATATCAGCCCGCCATATTGTCGCGGGGATATGGCAGTCATCAACATTATCCTCGTTTGGTGACAGCGCATTCCACACCATCAGAGGTTGGGGATGAGCCAGTGCTGTTATTGAGGGATGCAGAAGTTCCTTTGGCGGTGGGGCGTGATCGCTTTGCGGCCGGACAGCTTTTGCTGCGTCAACATCCAGAAATTAACTGCTTAGTCAGTGATGATGGTTTGCAGCACTATGCATTACATCGAGATATAGAATGGGTGGTGATTGCGCGTGATAGAGGCATGGGCAATGGGGCTTTGCTTCCTGCCGGTCCTTTGCGTGAACCTATTTCAAGACTGCGCAATGTAGATGCTTTGGTCTTCCATGGCGTCAGTCCCTCAGACTGTTCTGGTTCGCAAGAAAGCCCTATACCGCCTCTTGAGACACTGATCCCCTCTGCGCTCCCTCAATTTACTCTTAAGTTAACGATGGGCGCTCCAGTGCCGTTTCAGGTATGGAAGGCAGAGTTTGAATCCAAGCAGATCAAAACAAGGGCAATCCAGGATCCTCATCGGCATCAAGAACCCTATGAGGATCCTGAGGCTTGGTCGGTTTGGAAGGGCAATCCTGTTCATGCGGTTGCAGGCATAGGGCACCCCCAGCGTTTTTTTAGTGCGCTAGAGCAACACGGAATGGTGGTCACTGCGCATGCCTTTGCTGACCACCACTGCTTTGCTGGTCATGAGCTTCATTTTCCTGAGCCTTATCCCATCATGATGACGGAAAAGGATGCAGTAAAATGTTTAAACTTAGATCTTGACCGCCATTGGGTGGTCCCGCTTCATTCCAAGCTTGATTCAAATGCGATGGAATGGTTACGAAAAAAACTGGAGAAGTGAGATGGATCCCAAACTGATTGAAATTCTGGTTTGCCCGGTCTGCAAAGGGCCCCTGATACGCCGAAGCAAAGAATCTGATTTGGTCTGTAAACCCTGCAGGATCGCTTTTCCGATTCAAGATGGTATTCCTGTGATGTTGGTTGATGAGGCGACTGCACTTCCTCCGGACTTAGACCTTTGACCTCTGTGGTTCCTTTTTCGGTTCTGATTCCAGCGCGTCTTGCCTCCACTCGATTGCCCCGCAAACCGCTGTTGGATATTGCTGGGGTGCCTATGGTGGTGCGTTGCTGCCAATGTGCTCAAGCCTCAGGTGCTGCTGGGGTTGCAGTGGCGACCGATAGTTCGGAAATTGCTGATGTGGTGCGAGGTCATGGCTTTCAAGTCGTGCTGACGGATGAAAAGCACGCAACAGGAACTGATAGGCTGGCTGAGGCGGCATCACTGCTCGGATTGCGTGATCAGGACATTGTGGTCAATTTGCAGGGGGATGAACCCCTGATGTCTCCGGAATTACTCAGACAGGTGGCTGAGCGTTTAGCCTCTCGTTCTGATGCAGTGATGGCCACTGTGGTTCACCCTATTCATGATCTGGCAAGCTTCATGAATCCTGCCGTGGTGAAAACTGTGCTCAATGCAAAGGGAGATGCTATGTGGTTTTCACGTGCGCCCATTCCTTGGCCGAGAGATGCCTTTGCTCAAGACCCTCAAGCGTGGCCCTTAAAGCATGCTCCTTTGCGGCATGTGGGGCTGTATGCTTATCGCCGTCATTTCTTGCCCACCTACGCTGCACTCGCCGCTCCAGCAAGTGAACAGGCTGAATCTTTGGAGCAACTTCGGGTATTGCATCATGGTTATGTTTTGAGCTGCGTTCAAGTAGAAAAAGCGCCTGAAGGTGGCGTAGACACCTATGAAGACCTGATTCGTGTGCGACTGCAAATTGACCGATTGGGCGAGGTGAGGTAGTTTCGTTCTATAAGCCGTTCTTCGGTGATCCATTACAACAACTTAAAAAATATCTCCTTCATTATGCGTCTCATTCTTTTAGGTGCCCCGGGCGCCGGCAAAGGAACACAAGCCGGCTTTATTAAAGAGCATTTCGGAATTCCACAAATCTCCACGGGAGACATGCTGCGCGCGGCGGTAAAAGCGGGCACCCCTTTGGGATTGGCGGCCAAACAAGTAATGGACAGTGGGGGCTTAGTGTCCGATGACATTATCTTGGGCTTAGTGCGAGATCGGATTACCCAGCCAGATTGCGCAAAAGGTTTTCTCTTTGATGGCTTTCCCCGCACTATTCCACAAGCTCAGGCTATGAAAGACGCTGGGGTTCCCATTGATTGGGTTCTTGAGATCGATGTGCAAGATGAAGAAATCATTGAGCGCATGTCAGGTCGCCGCGTGCACCCTGCAAGTGGACGAACTTACCACGTTAAATTTAATCCCCCTAAGGTGGATAGCAAAGATGATGTGACGGGTGAGGCCTTGATTCAGCGCGACGATGACCGTGAAGAAATTGTGCGTAAACGTCTTGAGGTGTATCACGCTCAGACCAAACCCCTCGTTGGATTTTATGAATCATGGGGGGCTACAGGAGATGCCCAAGCACCACAATCCAGAAAAGTGGCGGGTGTGGGAACGGTAGAAGAAATTCGCGATAAAGTTTTCAAAGTTTTGGGAGCATAAGCATGGCAAGACCTAAAAATGCTTTCTATGCACAGTCTGGTGGTGTCACCGCTGTGATTAATGCCTCTGCTTGTGGTGTCATTGAGACCGCAAGGAAATATCCCGAGATCATCGGTAAAGTCTATGCAGGACGAAATGGCATTCTTGGAGCGCTGCAAGAAGACCTGATTGACACCGCAAAAGAGTCGGATGCCGCCATCAGTGCTCTGCGCCATACCCCAGCGGGCGCTTTTGGCTCAGCACGCTACAAGCTCAAAGGCTTAGATCAAAATCGCGCAGAGTATGAAAGATTAATTGAAGTATTTCGCGCCCACAACATAGGCTATTTTTTCTACAACGGGGGGGGGGATTCACAAGATACCTGCCATAAAGTCTCGCAAATTGGAGATGAATTGGGATACCCCGTGGTTTGTGTAGGCGTCCCCAAAACGATCGATAACGATTTGCCGTTTACCGATTGTTGTCCGGGATTTGGTTCTGTAGCGAAGTATGTAGCCACCTCTATTCGTGAGGCGGGTTACGACGTTGCTTCCATGGCTGCGACTTCCACAAAAGTTTTTGTGCTGGAAGTAATGGGGCGGCATGCTGGATGGATTACGGCTGCGTGTGGATTAGCCTCTGAAAAAGCAGGTGAAGCACCGCACATTTTGTTGTTTCCTGAAATCCCATTGGATCAAAAAGCTTTTCTTGTTCGCGTGAGAGAAACGGTGGAAACCCATGGTTTCTGTGTCGTGGGCGTCAGCGAGGGGATTCGCGATCTTGAGGGTAAATTTATTTCTGACAGTGGTCTGAGGGATGCTTTTGGGCATGCGCAGCTTGGTGGGGTGGCCCCTGTCATTGCCAATCTGATTCGCTCTGAATTGGGTTACAAATATCACTGGGCGGTCGCCGATTATCTTCAGCGTGCAGCCCGTCATTTGGCTTCAAAGACGGATGTTCGGCAAGCTTATGCGATGGGTAAGGCCGCTGTAGAGCTTGCGGTAAAAGGACATAACGCAGTCATGCCCACTATTGAGCGGATTTCTGACGTTCCCTACAAATGGAAGGTAGGCAAAGTGGCGCTGTTAGAGGTTGCAAATCAGGAACGCATGATGCCGCGCGACTACATCACTGCAGACGGCTTTCATATCACTGCAAAATGTCGACGCTACTTATCGCCCTTAATTGAGGGTGAAGATTACCCCCCTTACCGGAACGGTTTGCCTGATTACGTTCGTTTGAAACTCAGCAGCGTTAAGAAAAAGCTCAATAAAGAGTTTAAGCCTTAGGCTGATTTAAACGGGACGGAGGCGAAGATGCATCGCCTCTGTTGCGTTGACCAGTTCTGAGCGTATTCCGGGTTCAAAAGCGGCATGACCTGCGTCTGCAACCATGCAGTAATGCGCGCTTGGCCAAACCTGGTGGAGTTCATACGAAGAAACCGCTGGACAGACCGCATCATATCGACCTTGAACGATAAAACAGGGTAAATGCCGAATGCGGTCAATCCTATCGAGCAGCGCATTTTCAGGAAGAAAAATATGGTTCACGAAATAGTGTGCCTCAATTCTTGCAAGGCTTAAGGCAACCTTATCGCTAGCGAAATGATTTTGCGTGGCTACGCTTGGCAGAAGGGTGCTGCAGGCGCCTTCATAGGTACCCCAAGCGCGCGCTGCGGGCATATGAACCGTTGGATCAGGGTCAGTCAAACGCTGATGGTAAGCCGTTAACAGATCATGGCGCTCAGATTCGGGAATGTGACTGCTGAAGCGTTCCCATTGGTCTGGAAAAATATGGCGAAGGCCATACAAAAACCAATCAATTTCGACCGGCCGGCATAGAAATATCCCGCGCAATATCAGCCCTAGGCAGCGTTCTGGATGCGCCTCAGCGTAGGCGAGTGCAAGGGTACTGCCCCAAGATCCACCAAATACCACCCATTGATTGATGCCTAAGGTTTTTCTTAGTAATTCGATGTCGGAGATTAAAAGGGGCGTTGTGTTGTTCCGCAGTTCTCCAAAAGGTCGTGACCGGCCTGCGCCGCGTTGATCAAAAATCACTATCCGATAGCGCGTGGGGTCAAAGAAACGTCGATGCTGAGGCCCTGAGCCTGCACCTGGCCCTCCATGCAGAAACACCACAGGTATCCCTTTAGGATTGCCTGATTCCTCCCAATACATGGAATGAATCTCATCCAGTTGAAGATAACCCGAGTCACGCGAGGCGATTTCAGGAAAAAGGGGGGTTAGTTCAACCTGCTCAGATAAGGGCATTTTTGACTCTTTTATTATTTATTTAAGATCTTTATTTTATACTTTCTATTTTTGCTGCGCTGCGACAAATTTTTGCAATCTGATCGTGTTATAGTGTCAACTAGATAGTTGTATTTTGTGTCAAGTTTGTTTGACGCATAACTTTGTCTAAGAGCTTCGCCTACAATCCATACTGTTTTACGTCTGGCTGAATGCGAAATTGCCAGTTGTGATCGAGAGGCCAAATGCTATACGAACTCCATGAAATGCAGCACACCTACTTTGCGCCTATCCGCGCAGTAGCGCAAACGGTGGTCAGTGTTTACGGCCATCCAATCAGCCCTTTTAGCTACTCACCGATTTCACGCGCTATCGCCGCAGGCTCAGAACTGATCTTGCGCACGACGCAAAGATACGACAAACCTGCTTTCAATATACACACCACGGAATTTCAAGGACAAACCGTTTCCATCGAAGAAGAAGTCGTGATGGATAAACCTTTTTGTGAGTTGCGCCACTTCCGCAAAGAAGGGGTTAAAAAAGCAGGT
>Ga0114963_10000513_pt1 | contig 25877 bp, 29 predicted proteins | sample C_131016_EF_Meta_FD_87019 | JGI IMG/M metagenome (GOLD analysis project Ga0114963, IMG submission 87019) | Freshwater microbial communities from Lake Croche, Canada to study carbon cycling - C_131016_EF_MetaG | ecosystem: Environmental > Aquatic > Freshwater > Lake | place: Lake Croche, Canada... | reverse complement strand
TACAAATCCGCAGTTATAAAATCCTTGACAATTTGCGATAAGTTACGCTGTTTCATCATTTTATAATTCGTTGAATACCCAATAAACTTACTATAAATATCTTGATGTCTTGAATTTGTCATGTAATCTTTCAATGTCAACGACTTGACAAATTTGTCAAACGTTTCTTTCTGAAAATTCTTGTCGGATGGTATATATTTGTATACGTTCTCTCTTATTTCATGAACATATTGATTATCCAAAAAGTCAATCATCACGTCATCAATAATTCCAAATATTACCAAGTTTTTATTGAGAGATTTATTTTGAATATATAACTTTATGCCATATACCTTATTATGAAACTTTTTCGAATTCAAAAAATTATCACTACATTCCAAATTTTTGGTCGTATCTGTCGTTGTCGTATCTTTTTGTGAATTTTTACCTGCGTTATTCAACACTTTATATCCAGTTGGATGGAAGTATTTCTTCAATAAATTATACTTGTCGTTTTCGGTTTCATTATTTGTGATTGAATAGTTATTGCCAAAGCAAACAACGAGCATATCTTCGAGTGACTCTGTCCCATAAACCTTTAACAAGGAGGATAGTTCATTATTTATCAACTGAAGATGTTGAACTACGTCATCGTTTTTGTTTTGATTCAATGATTCCGTCATGGTTCGCATTTTTTCATTCAAAATACTCAACTTATGTAAACAAATATTTATATCACTCACTCCTAAAATATCCAATACTTTGTTTTTCTGCACATTTAATATTGTTTTTTGAATGACGTCTTGGAAAAATTCTATCTTTTTACTTACCAAAGGAGTAATTTTCTGCGTATTGGTGTTTTGTATATTAACCATCATATATTTATAATAATTTATATTCTAATATTTACAGATATTTTTATTATTTTGTATGACACCATGTATCGTCTTGGTTTTGGTCGGGTTCTTTAAATCATAATATAAATGTTTTTATTAACCATATTAAAGACACCTCGCCAAATTTCAATATATGGGAATTCCAAGTTATTTTTCGTATATTGTTCGTAACCATATTGAAATTCTGCGGCGATTTCAGTCTAGTGAAATGGTCGTTCAAAATTTATATATGGATTGTAATTCTATTATTTATGACGCGGTTCGACAAGTTGAAAAAATGACTGCAAGTGTCGGCGACAAAAACAACCAAATCATTCAACAAGTGATTCATAAAATCGAAGAGTATATTGCGATTCTTTCCCCAAAACAACACGTGTTTATCGCATTTGATGGAGTTGCCCCCGTTGCGAAATTGGAACAACAACGCAACCGTCGTTATAAATCTTGGTATCAACAAGAGATATTAAAGTCGATTCAAGTCAAGAGTTCGAGTGGTGGGTCTGTAGACGAAGTGTTCAACACTGGACTTATCACACCTGGAACTACTTTTATGCATCAACTAAACGAAACGATATCAGTCTACTTTCAAAAGAATTCGTCAAAATATAACGCGGAAGTCCATGTTTCCACGAGTTCCGAGTTTGGTGAGGGTGAACATAAAATTTTTCAGTTTATTCGTGATAATCCAGACGACCATACGGAGTCGGACACAACTATTATTTATGGTCTTGATGCGGACTTAATTATGTTATCTATTAATCATCTTCCCGTTTGCCCGTCCATCTATTTGTTTCGTGAGACTCCGGAATTTATCAAGAGTATTGATAATTCATTGGAACCAAATGAAACCTATTTGTTAGATATACCCTTGCTTACTTCTAGTGTAAGTAACGCTATGACAATCGGTGCAGGGATGACAGAATCTCAAGTTTCTAGAGTTTATGATTATATCTTTCTATGTTTCTTTTTGGGGAATGACTTTCTTCCACACTTTCCTGCACTCAATATTAGAACGGGTGGTGTAGATAAACTACTGAACGCATATAAGTTCATTTTGGGTGGAACCAATGAAATTATAACGGATGGACAGACTATTTATTGGAAAAATGTGCGAAAGTTGGTTGCCCATTTGGGTGACTTGGAAGAAGAATATATTAAAACAGAAATGAAGTTGAGAGACCGCCGAGAAAAACTCTGTAAAAACTCGCCGACCGAAACAGACGAACAAAAATTTGCCAAGTTTGAAAGTATTCCCAACTATGAAAGAGAACTTGAAAAATACATTAATCCGTTCAAAGACGGATGGCAAAGAAGATACTATAAATGTTTATTGAAAATGGATAATGACGAAGAACGATGTCAATCCGTTTCTATCAACTACTTGGAAGGTCTTGAATGGACGATTAAGTATTATACATCTGGATGTGTTGACTGGAGATGGTGTTATCAACATAACTACCCTCCTTTACTCAAGGATTTACTTCGTTACATTCCTTATTTTGAAAGAGAGTTTTTGCCAAAACAACTGCCGAATCCTGTGAATGAACTCGTACAACTCTGTTATGTTACACCTAGGGAATGTTTGCGAATTCTTCCGATAAATTTGCGCGACTCTCTTTTGAAAAAACGTGGCGAGTTTTACCCCAAAGACTGTGAGTTTATTTGGTCTTATTGTAAATATTTTTGGGAGTGCCATTGTCAACTTCCACATATTGATATTAACGATTTGGAAAGGTTTGTTATGGATGCAGGGAACCTAGGTTCCCCTGCGACCCCTCCTAGTAGCAAATAAACAACAAAATAAAACCTCCAAAACTTGTTACAATATGTTAATATCATTTTTTGAGATACCGATACACGTAACGTAACTGATAAAATACATTTGTTTTATTTCGACTATAAAATAGATTAAAAATACATCTACTTACTATATTAGATGTATTTCAAAAACAATGATTTAAATTATAACATAAATAAACTTCCCAAGGAAACTGCCCTCTACATCACTTCTTATTTATACGAACCTCAACCAAAACCTCTGTTAGAAGACATCAAACATTTTTCTTCTTCTCTCAAATTCGTGAAAAATATATACCACCATGTTTTTTTTGTAGTTGAGGCCGATTATAATCACGACGAAAACGAAGATTTGAATTGGTTAATAAATAACATGTTTATTTATGCGAATGATAGGGTTGCCACAATGAATGGTTATGTTCCAAAATTTATAAATATATTTTATAGAAATATTATTCTACGACTTATATGTCCAAGATCAAGGCATTTGGAAAATTACATAAAACACAAGTTTGAAAAAAAACCTGTTTCGGTGCAAATAAAAATTATGTGGGGTCTTTTCTTGATTGAAGAGAGAAATGAATGTATATACGAATGGTTAAAAATGTTTGAATTGAGTGAAGAACACGAGTTACTTGCTAAATTATAGGTCATAGATTTTTTTTATATAGTTATTCAAATTATGTCTACCTACTGAGTTATAAAAACGGCGAATATCAAGTTGTTTTTTATAAGGGAGTTCATGGTCTATAACAATTATACTTTTATTCTTAAGTAAAACTTCGGTTCCTATTTGATATTTTCCTAGAAAAGGAAGAGACGTGACGATATCATTATCATTCAACACATTGTATATTTTTAAATTAGGGTTATTATTCAAGTAATTACCAAATTGTAAGTTGTATACTGGAGGATTACCAAATAAAAATATTTCATAATTGTATTTTTCTTTCAGTGAGTCAAGTAACTCACACGCCAAGAGAACACAGTTTACAGAACCTTTACTATGCCCCGTAAATATTTTTGTATATTCTGGAAAATAATAATACAAGTTATCCAATATGTATACCATGTTATTATCCACCTTTTCTTGAGTATACATATTCAATATACCTCCATGCATTTTGTATTTATTGCAAAACGGCATGGTTTTTTCTTTAAAATTTATATTTTTTATCCATTCTTCTATATACTGAGACCCTCGAAACACAACCACAATTTCTTTATCCAAATGATTAATTAATAATAAAGAATGTAGTCGTTTTTTATTATAAAAGTAGCCATAAATCTCCGTTTGTTGATAATGTTCATTCAATAAATTAAAATACTTATCCGTGTTTTTAAGAAAATCGTCTTTATTCACGCGACCTACAAACTGCTTTAAGTTAAAAAATATATTATTTCTCTTTACAAAATCAACGGTAATATTCGTAAAAGAAACATTTTGACTTGTGTTTATATAGTATTTTTCTCTCGTTGAAATATCATGAACCTTGACAAAATCGTAATCGTAAATTAACTTTGATAGTAACACACTTCGTTTAATTTTTTCGAAAACTTCTTTCTCTCCATTGTAAATTGAAAGAGTAGTTTTCATTCTTGAAACCATTTTTGTTATTGTTGGGTAGCTATTTACCAATAACAAACAGTTTATCATCAAGAATATATACAACATTTTATTATTGTTTTTATTATAAATTTATGTTATTTATTTTTAAAATTAATTCAACGAATAAATTTATTTAATTGTTGAATTATTTATAGTAAAATCATTTAAATATAAGGGGTTTTATTGTGATTGGTTTTCGTAACAATAAATATTAGTATTTAATTTAATAATTTCTCAATCACAAGTGAAATTTTTCTTGTTCCAAGACCCCCCTCCAAAAATGAAAATTGGACATTTATAAATGTCCAAAAACGGGTTTTCCTTTTGGCTTTCCCGGAAAAAAAAGAAATATTTCACTTGTGACTGAAATGCTCTCATTTTGATTTTTGAATTTTCATGTTGTGATTGTAAAAATTTTTAAGAATCCATTAAAAAAATTGGACATTTTTAAAAATGGACACATTTGGATACATTTAATCTGTCAAAAAATGCCATAATTTAAAAACAAAATATTTGAATACATAACGCGTAATAACCTACACAAACAAATATTATTAAACCGCATCATAAAGCAAGAATGGATACATTTGGATACTTTTGGATACTTTTTGGATACTATATCTTTCAAAAAATGCGACTACAAATGCGTAACAATTATTTTTAAATTAAATTAAAATCTAGACTTAAATAATTCTATATTTATTTAAAGTATATAACTATTTTGTTTAAAATTTATTAAAACTAAAATTTATAAATAATATTTTTTTTAAAATTTCATTTATATTTACTGATAAAAACTTAAAAAAATTAATCCAATTATATAATGGATACAACTGGATACCTAGAATCTTTCCAAAAAAAACATAAGTTTAGTTGTGAAATTTGCAACTTCAACACAAGTAACAAATCTAACTATGACAAACATTTAACTACACTCAAACATATAAATGGGTACAATATAAAAACTTTTTCTAAAAAAAATACAGAAGTATTTAATAACAAATACAAATGTTATTGTGGTAAAAATTATACTTATAGTCAAGGACTATCAAAACATAAAAGAAAATGCGTTGTATACAAAGAAAAAGAAGAAGACAATAAGTTGGATAAAGACGCTGATATGATATGGACTTTAGTAAAACAAAATCAGGAGTTTAAGGATATGATGATGGAACAGCAAAAATTCATGTTGGAAATGGCTCAAAAATTCAATTCAACTATTCAAAATATTACGAATAATCATAACCACATTGTACAACATACGCAAAACACACAAAATAATCAATTTAACCTTCAGTTCTTTTTGAACGAAACATGCAAGGATGCTATGAATATCAATCAATTTATTGATTCTATTCAAATCCAATTGGAAGATTTGGATTATACTGGAAAACACGGTTATATAAAAGGAATATCTAATGTTTTGGTGAGAGAACTAAAAGCGTTAGACCAAAAAGTTAGACCCATTCATTGTTCGGATGAAAAGAGAGAAGTTTTATATATAAAAACAAACAATGTTTGGGAAAAAGACACAGATTACGCAGGAGTAACCCGCATTACCAAACATCTCGCACACAAAAAGTTCTTGAAAATAAAAGAATGGGTGGAAGAAAATCCGACATGTATGGCGCACGATGATAAGAAAAACGATGAGTATTTGAGTATATTGGGTCAAATCACTTCAGGTTTTACACATTTGAATGGTAGTGAATGTCAAGATTCTATTAAAAAAATAATTAAGGCAATTGTTAAACAAGTAACTATTCAAAAAAATGTTATCAAATAAATTTAGTTTTATTCAATAAATGGGATAAATTTATATTTATAATTAAAGACCAGTTATCATAACAATAAAATATACAAACTATCAAAACTTTTTTCAAGAAAATCCTTAAAAAACAGGACATTTTTTAAAAATGGAAATAAATGGACATTTTTGGAAATAAAAAAGTCGCAAACAGTCGCAAATTTATTTTGTTGATTAAAATGTTACCATATTATGATTGTGTTATATAAATTATAATTCAAAACCCTTGCTAGATAAACCAAAATGGAAATAAATGGAAATAAAAAGTCGCAAAAAGTCGCAAATTTACACTGAGAAAACATTTATTAAGTTATTTATTTGTGCACAACATTGAAATAAATAACAAGACTATTTATTAAAAACCGAAATATATTTCTATTTTCGGATAAAAACTTAAATAATTTAGCAGGGGAACCTGGGTTCCCTGCTAGAGTTACGGAATAAATCAAAATATATAAAACACAACTATGTTAAAAGACAGTTAATGTTGAATAATATAAAAGTTATTGTAGCAATACTTGCGCCGATTATGAATTGTATAGAGTCCTTTCCACAACTTTACAAATCTTATACAACCAAACGTGTAAAAGATTTATCATTACATTCTTTATTTCTTTTTCTATTTACAAGTATTCTTTGGCTTCTTCATGGTTATTTCATTCAGGATTCATCGTTAATTTTTTCAGGAGTAATTACAACATTGACAAACTTGTTTTTGTTAATATTGTATTTTATGTATAACCCTCAAACCCATTCAAAGTAAAGAATTAAATTTTTTGTAATCCATAAAATGTAAATTTATAAAAACAAACAAACTGTTTTCTAATAAGTTTCGTAAAATTTTTGGTATAGTTATTTTGTTTTTGATTTTGATAATAACTGTTACGGTTAACAGAGAAGTGTGTTTTGCAATTTTTTCGGGTGTTGGCAATAATATTCGTAATACATTATCTACTTCACCAAAATCTCGTATGTAACTTTATAAAACCGGGTTATTTTTGTTTCCAAAAAATATTTAATGAAAGCGGTATAAAGATTTACGATAATATAAGATTAACATGGCATCCTTCAATAAGGAACAACTAGATAATGAAAAAGTCAAAAAATTTATAAATGATCTTGTGGATCAACATATAAAGGAAGAAGAAAAGGGCGAAGATGATGAATACATCCCGAATGTCACAACGGATGAAGTTAAGGCGTTTCAACTAAACTATAAAGAGACGGAATATGAATATACAATGTTGGTTACAAATATTCCAAATGACTATACCTTTAAGCAAATTTTTGACGCGGTGGATGCCAAAGATATGGGAACAATCAATCGCATGGTAACCACAATACAACTACCTACGGTTAAGGATACGAAACGTACAAGTGCTTATGTTTACTACGAAAAATGGTTTGACAATGAGAAAAATAAGGAGTTTGATGAAAAACTCAAGTCCTCGACGGAACCTTTCCCTTTTATTGAGTTTATCGACAAGGATGGTGTATTTGATTTGTTTCATGTTCAAAAAAACACACTTACAACGCATTTCAAATCTGACGACTATGTACCGAAGCGAATTATAATACAAAGTATCAAAAGTAACAAATCTTGCTTGGATATTGCGTATATTTTTCGCGAGCATTGTAAGATGGAACACATTGATATGGTTTGGGTAAAGTCTGAAGAGTACGAAGACCCAACACACTGTCAGTGTTATTATTATATTGAAGAATGGGGGTTGGAATTGTTTACAATCAAGTTGTTGGAGGAGTTGAATGATCGCGGTGTGATTACCATTAATTATGACTATAACAATGATGAACGCGAACTGTTGTGGGTGTATGAACTTATATCTTTCGATTCTCTTTCAAAGAGTTTGGGATATAAAATCGGATTTGAATATGGTGGATATAAGAAGTGGATACCCGAGGACGACCCGATTTACGGGGCGAGAAGTGACCGTTATAATAAGTTGAATTGGTATTTTTCAACAGAAGGACGTTTTGCTTATGCGGAAAAAACCGTAGAGGATGAGTTGATGAAACATGGCGGATTATATTTGGGGAACGGAACTGAAAAGAAGTTATATCCAGTAAAAATCAAGAGAAGACCAGTGGACTTTCGTTTCAATGACAATAAGAAATTGACCGAAGAGGACTTGAATACAATCAAGAATTTATTGATTGACGCACTACAAAAGGGGTTGGAGAATTTTTCGATTGGAAAACAAGCTGGGGATGTTGTGGATGAAGACGACTAGCAGGGAACCCAGGACTGCGTAGCTGCCCCTGCGACCCCTCCTGTTAACCGAGTATTTATATAATTTTTAAGTCTCACTCGAAAAATTTTAATGATATTTTAAACTTTATTTTAAACTTTATTTTAAAAATTATTATGATTCTCTAAAAATAACATTTTTGGGGTACCGGTGGACATTGCTGAAGACGACTAAAACACTTTTTTTAGAAGTTCTATGTTCTATGCTATTGAGTAATAATATTTAGAAACAAATATTATTACATATCAAAAACAAATGTCAACAAAAGAAGTAATTAGCGTGATTGAAAATAGAAACGCCTTTTTAGAGTTATTAAAAGTGAACCCGGGATTAGTGATTGTAAAACTAGGAGCAACATGGTGTGGTCCTTGTAAAACAATCGCACCTATTGTTGAGGCGTTTTACGCAACATCTCCCGAACAAGTTCTTTGCGCGGACATTGATGTGGATGAGTGTTTTGACTTGTATTCTTTTTTGAAAAGTAAAAAAATGGTGAATGGAATTCCAGTAATGTTGTGTTATAAAAAAGGAAACGTCGGTTTTGCGCCGGATGATATGATAACGGGAAGTAGTCCTCAAGGACTGGACGCCTTTTTCAAAAGATGTAATTTACATTTGATTAGTGTTCTTCGTTTAGAAAATCAAAAAAACTTTTATTCAAAAAGGATTTAAATTTTTAACCGAATATTAAGGCAGATGACAGAATTTGAAGAAAATGCAGATTTAATGAACCGATATAAGCAAAAAGTCGACGATTTTATCCGCAATACATTTGACCGTAACTATATGTTTGAAGTTAAGAAATGTTGTTGCGACTATACAGAGTTTGTGTCCATTGAAAAGGACGCATCGTTGAGTGAATTTTATGAGAAATTAAGAAAAACGTTTATTGGTACAAGAGTGGAAACTATTTACATGGTAACCAAACTTGGAGATGTTGCGTATTTAAATGACGTTGGTGACGTAAAGGTGCGAGATGTGATTTCAAGTCGTCCGGGATTTTCTCCCATTTATCCGATTACAGCCAATGTAGTTTATAAACTACAAATAGGAAAACTGACGGATGTTTGTGACTGTTGAAAAAAATTGAATTAATACAATATTTACAACATATAAATCAATATTTTGAGAATTATGGAACAGCATTATCCACAGGGAACCCAGGAAAGTTATAACAGTTTTTCATCAAGAAATCTTATCATGGGAAAAGGTAAGGAATTAAAATTCCCCGAAGGGTCGGGAGGGGGAAAGGGTCAGCAACGCAGTCCGGGGGTTCCCCCTAAAGAAGTTCAAGTGTATAGTTTTATCGATTTCGACACGGAAAAGTATTATTTCTTTGCACTAAAAACCAAAACAGTTGGATTTTGGCCAAATGAAAAACATTATACCACAAATCCTTTACAATATGTAGGAAGGTATGTTCGCACGGTTCATAGTGGCGGTATTTGGGGCGATGGTAGAAGTTCAACGTATATATTTGATAACAATGGGGAAGAAGTTTCAATCGAACCAGATTATCATGGACGAACTTGTTTTATTGAAGTTACGGAAGAAAACGCGTAAAATATCTAATGCTATATATATAATGGATATAGAACAGTACATTGAACAACAAAACGAGTTTTTAAATGAAATTTTAGGTCAGTTGAAACAAGGTAAAACAATCTTAGAAAGTTCAAAAACAAAAGATAAAAGACTTGAAAATATAAACACATACATTGAAACGTTAGAAAATTTGGGAAATATTACAAATGATGATTACACAACCGACAAAATAAACAAATATTTGGACACAATTAATTCAATTAAAGATTTTTATCAAGTTAATTGTATTAATGTTAAAATGAAAGAAGCGATTAAAACACCAATTCTTTTGTTTAATATGAATATTGACTCGATACTCGCCCAAGAAAGAGGTTTATGGGACGGAAGACAAGAAGTTTCTCCAAGAGTAATCCAAACTCCAAGAGTAATCCAAACTGGACAAACTGGAAGGGGAAAAGGAAAATGGAAAAAAATGAAAACGAATAAAAAACGCTTACACAAAAAACGAACCACAAAAAGAAATGGACGAAGAAAAAAGAATTAACCTATTTTTTCTTGAATAAATCTGTTTATTCACGAAAACACAATTAAAAGCACCGTATAAAGTAAAATATATTACCAATATTTATGTTATCAACAACTAAAAGTACAAATAAAATTACAAATACAAAAATTGATTTGAATATAGACAATTATGAGTTACAAGATATATTGAATTTATTTAAAATACCCATAGATTTTGACGAAAATGACCTCAAAAACGCAAAAAAAATAGTCCTCCAAACCCACCCTGATAAGTCTGGACTACATGCAGATTATTTTCGCTTTTATACAAAAGCGTATAAATCATTATATGGAATATGGTCTTTCCGAAAAAAAGGAGATGTGAATGCAACCAATAAAAATACCGAATATATTCAAGAAACCGACTTTAACAAAGGACAATTATTAGATAACTTATTGAATGATAAAAAAGTATTTAAAAACAACAAGGAATTTAATGTTTGGTTCAATGCGTCTTTTGAGAAACATAAACTATATTATGAAAGCGAAGACACTGGTTATGGAGATTGGTTGAAAAATCAAGAAGAACCCACTTCCAGAAATGATAATGTTACTATGGCTACTATGGGAGAAGAATTTGAGAGAAAAAAGAGAGAAATGCAATCTCTCATTGTAAAAAAAGATATTGAAGAACTGGATTCCTCTTTTGGGGGTTATAATTTATCATCCCAGGCTCCTTCCAAATATGATTCGGATATTTTTTCTTCCCTTCCTTATCAAGACTTGCATAGTGCACACACTGAAACCGTAATTCCAGTTACTAGAGAAGATTATGAGAGAAAACAAAAGTTTCAAAGCACAGATGAATATATTCAATTTCGAGGACATCAAGACCAAGTTGTAAAACCGCTGTCTGAATTACACGCCCAACAGTATTTGAGAAATAGAGAGAAACTTGAAGAACAGCAAGCAACAAAACGAGCATACGACCTGGCAAAACAGACCGAACAAGCACAAAAGAATTCGAATATGTTTTGGAAAGATTTACAGCGACTCACCCGATAGGGGGAACCCCCGGACTGCGTTGCTGACCCTTGCCCCCTCCCCGCCCTTCGGGGAATTCTAAATCCTTACCTTTTCCCGTGATAAGATTTCTTGATGAAAAACTGTTATCATTTTCCTGGGTTCCAGGTGGTCATTGCTGTCACTCGGTGATAAAATATACTTCTAGTATATATGGCATTAAATATTAAAAATTATACCAATTATTTCATACTTCTTTTCATATTATTGGCAATTGGATTTTTATATAGAAGATACGAAGATAAACGCGAGAGAGAAGAACAAGGAGATAACTATGAGATGATTCAAAAATATCTCTTGTTTGATGATACGAATATAGATGCGAATTTAGCGAAAAATAAAAAACCAATATTATGGTTACATATATCTCATGAATATAACTCGAGAGATTGGTTAAGTTTTGGTTCACGAAGTAGTTTTGAATTAAATCAACCTTATTTATATTTGACAGTAAAAAGTATCATAAATCAATGCGATGATTCATTTCATATTTGTATTATTGACGACGAAACATTTCCAAAGTTACTTCCAGATTGGAATATCAACATGAAGTCAATATCGAATCCTTTGAAACGCGATATGAGAGAATTAGCAATTGCGAATATCTTGTATAAATATGGAGGTGTACGTGTTCCGCCATCCTTTATTTGTTTTCGTAATCTTATTGAAATGTATGAAAAGGGAACTGCGGGGGATGGCATTTTTTCATGTGAATTTGTAGATAGAAATGTTACGTCTGTTGTGGATGGGTTTTGCCCGAGTGTTCAATTTATGGGTGCCAAAAAACAAAACCCTACTATCAAGAAGTTTATTGATTTTATGGAGAGAACGATTTCAAAGGACTATACAGACGAAATACGATTTTTGGGAGAATTAGATAGATGGGTGAAAAGAAATGCCATGGTGGTAGATGGTAAAATGATCGGAACAAAAAAAATGGATGATGAACCCGTTTTATTGGAAGATTTATTATCTACAACTTACATAAGTATTTATAACGGGACGTATGGTGTGTTGATTCCTCAAATGGAAATATTGAACCGCACGAAATACCAATGGTTTGCACGTCTTTCTATTCAACAACTACTAGAGTCCAATATGATTGTGTCAAAATACTTGTTGTTGGCAAATGCGCCGGATTCTAAGTCAAAAGGTGGTGTGTTGGAAAATATAAAGAATGAGTATTCAAATTATACAAAAGAGAACCGTAAAGTCAAAAAGGAATATGTAAGTTTTTGGAATGTGCCTTCTGGGGCGCCCCTTTATGGACTTCAACCCTTAGATTTGGGCGATAAGGTTCCTAAACTTCCTTACCCTAACAATTAAACTGACAAACAAACAAACACGCGTTTAATAACATATTATATTTTTTGAGAGTAGAATATAATATGGACACACCAAATTACGCAGGATTAATCGCTAGTTTAGTAATTGGCGTAGCGACCATTGGGGGACTCGGATATTTTGTGGTTCGCAATGAAGATGATGAAAATAGTCGTGATAATAGTCAACATGATGAAAATAGTAATGATAATGAAGAAGAAATAAGTCAAGATGAAGATACACGGGTTTTTCAAACACCCAAAAGGCATCGAAAAAGCGTAAAAAACGGAAATAAGTCGCGTAGAAAATCACAGGGTCGAAGACTCCCTTCCACTTTTTAAAATCCACTTTTTACACCTTTTTACATTTCAAATGCCGATTATTAAAGATAAATTATATTAAGAATACACTTTATTTAATTAAAAATTTAAAAATATTATACAATAATTCTAAATCATTATTATTTATATTATTTTTATTGTATGTAAAAATTAAGTTAGAATAATTGTAATCAGTATCATCTTCAATACATATTATAATGTTATTATATATTGTTATATATGATGTATAATTACCATATATATTATGAATATATGATTCATTTATATATTCAAATATATCTATAATCATATCATATTTTTCATCATCATAAATATTAACTAACATTTTATTTTGTTTATTAACTAAATATTTTTTATTATCTTGAAGTATATCTATTTTTTTTGTTAATTCAATATGTGTGAAGTTTTGTTTATTTAGTAGAAGTTTAAAATTCATATATAATTTATATAATGTTGTTTTTATATATTTATAATCGGCATTTGAAATGTAAAAAGGTGTAAAAAAGTGTAAAAAAGTGGAGCAAAATAAAATTTTGAATATAGATAAAAATTTACTTAATCTTTTGCCGTATCTGAGTTTTTCTCCACTTTTTTTAAAAGTGGAAGGTTTTGCTCAACTTTTTCAAAAGTGGATGATATATAATACACGATTTCGTACGTTGACTTATCGTATTTTATTACGGATTTATAAACAACATCATGATAGTTGCACAACTGTCGAACAACAGTCATGAATGCGTTATAGTTCATCGGTTTTTCTACATACTTTGCTTTCGACTTGTGATAATAGGGTTTCAATGACTCTAAAAACTCTATTACTAAATTATTATAAACCGCCTTTTTAAACGCAACTTTATTTAAAATAAAATAACCTTCGTTTTTGAATGCTATTTTATTTAAAAGTGTAAACAAAATATCAATTGGCGGAGAATTTTTAAAAATTTGCTTTGACATTTATAAAAACTTTATATATAATATAATATTACAAAAATTTAAACGCACAAATTTTAAATTATACCCGTAATATAAAATGAATTATAGATTTATAACAAACGACGAAAACATAAGAAACGCCTTTTTAGATTTACGTATATCAGAATCCAAAGAACCCATAGATCGACATTATTTATATGATTATATAAATCATGAACCCGACTTTTGTAGAGGTTCAGAAATACAAGAGTACCTTAAAAATAATATATTGGACGAAAACAACACCATCTTATATATACACGGAGGTTACAAAATATCAGGTCTATTAAATTTTAAAGTTTTACATAGAACGATAAATGATAAAAGGACAATTCAAACGCAGGGAATATGTGTCCCAAATGGTGAAAAAAAAGGAACAGGGAAAAACATTCTCTCGGTGTTAAAGTTATTGGCGGAAAAATTAGACATAGAACAAATTGCTATATTTTCAGTTGATGAATCAAAAGGGTTTTATATAAAAAACGGGTTTGTTGAAATTGAAGAGGGGACAAATTATTTTATTTTTGACTTAAAGAAACGAGACGACGGAGTTGGAAAAAACAAAAACAAAACGTTTCGCAAAAATAAAAGAAAACACAAAAAACACAAAATGACAAAAAAGAAATAATAATATTGTATTTGAAAATCTGTTACTTTATTTTTCAGACCGAGTTGTTAGAGTCTTCTTCATTTTTTATAAGTGTGCTAAGTATGTTATTTGTAAAAAGAGGGAGTTCAATATCGTCTTCATGGACATTATGAAAAATAGTAATATACTTACATAATATTGGAATAATTTCATATTTTTCGTCTTCTGTCAAAATGTTTGTTGTTTTAATAAATAAAAAATAGTTATCCAAAATATCCATCACTGAATAACCTCGGTCATAAACTGAATATAGAATTTGTATTGCTTCATTTAACTCCGACCTTCTTAGATGATTTGTATACTCAACAAAAGTATTAAAACTAATATTAGTACATACACTTGTTGCCAATTCTAACGTAATATCAGTTTGTAATAACTTGAATTTTTCCATATAATTAATGAGAACCTTGGCAACATTATTACATACATCCAAGATAAATTCTTCGGCGTTATCATGAATAACAATATCTTCCGTTTGTTTTATTTTAGTCATTATTTTTTTAATACTTTCGCGTTGTAATGGTTTTAGTTTCATAATTGTAAAACGAGATTGTAAACTTTCAATTACCTTTTGATTGTTGTTGCATGAAGAAATAAAGTGCACATTGTGTTTGTATTTATCTATACAGTTGCGGAATACTTGTTGACTTTGTTCATTGATGAGGTCAATGTCGTCTAACACAATAATTTTCTTTTTATGATTTACATAAGAACATGTCTGGCAAAATGTTTTCACATCATTTCGATAATAATGAATTCCCTGTTCCTTCAAACTATTAATATATAAAATATTTTTTTCATATTGCTCAACGGGGACACCTTTGTAATATTCACGAATGATTGCGTTTAATAAAGAGGTTTTTCCACTCCCCATGTCACCAATAAAAAGCACATTTAATGTGTCGAGTTGAATAAATGTGTTTAAAACAGAAACGATTTCAGGTTCTATTTCAAAATCGCTGAAATATAGAGGTTGAAATTTATGTATGAATAGTGAGGTGCTCATGTAATATATATATTCGTTAATAAATATTTAAGTTTATCTTTTGTAATAATAATTATTATGGAAAAAACACATTATGACACATTGAATGTTTCAGAAAACGCGGGAATAGATGAAATAAAAAAGGCGTACAGAAAGTTATGTTTGAAACATCATCCGGATAAGGGCGGGGATGTGAATATATTCAAGGAGATAAGTAGCGCATATGAAACAATTGGCGACCCACAAAAAAGGAATGAATATGACGCAATGAGAAAAAATCCATTTATGCGGATGAATAGTATGGGAGGTCATGGAGATATGGGGTTTGAGAATATCAATGTGGATGATTTATTTGCGAATATATTTTTTGGGGGAATGGCTGGAATGCCTGGTATGCATGGAATGCCGGGTATGCCTCCTGGTATGGCAGGGATGTTTCCACCAGGGTTTCCACCTCCAGGAAACATTCATATTTTTAGAACAAATGGAACAGGAACAGGGAGCATTCATGAAATTTTACAAAAACCCACACCGATCATACTGAATATACAAGTCACCATGGATCAGGTGTATTCAGGAACAACACTTCCTTTGGAAGTAGAACGATGGATTGTTGAAAATGGGAACAAGGTATTTGAGAAACAAACACTGTATGTAAATATACAAAAAGGAGTGGATGATAATGAAATCATTGTTTTGAAAGACCAAGGAAATGTTGTAAACGAGACATGCAAAGGAGACGTGAAAGTATTTGTAAAGGTTGTGAATAACACCGAGTTTCAGAGACGTGGACTTGACTTATTTTTGGAAAAGACAATTTCTCTCAAAGAGGCTCTCTGTGGATTTTCATTTGAAATAAAATATATGAATAACAAGTCTTATACGATTAATAATCATCCGGGGAATATAATTCCTCCAGAATATCAAAAATTAATTCCCGATATGGGATTGTTGAGAGAAGGCCATAGTCAAAGGGGAAATTTAATTATTCAATTCCACGTTTTGTTTCCCGAAAAAATATCCGAAGAAAATATTGTAAAACTGAAGGAAATATTATAGTAGGGGGAACCCCCGGACTGCGTAGCCGACCCCTTACCCCCTCCACGCCCTTCGGGGAATTCTAATTCCTTACCTTTTCCCCTATCATAAGATTTCTTGATGAAAACTGTTATAATCTTTCTGGGTTCCCGGTGGATAATGCTGAAATATTATAGTCCAATATGTTAGTGACACTCAGCAATGTCCACCGGTATCCCAAAATATGATTTTTAGAGAATCATAAGAACTTTTTAAATAAAATTTAAAATATCATTACGATTTTTGGGTGAGACTTAACAATTATATAAATACTCAGTTAACAGGAGGGGTCGCAGGGGAACCTGGGTTCCCTGCTAGTGATACTTAAACATAATAATTCCAGCAGTAAAACTTTGTGTATCGTTCATTAATCTGAATAATTTTTCTGTTTTGTGATACTCATAACTTCTCAAAAACCATTCGTCTGTTCTACAAAGGTAATCGACACAAGTTGGGTTTTTTAATATTTTCAAAACAACTGGATATAGTGTTCGTATATTTAATCCGTCAACTTTTATAAAGTCTAATGCGTCGTTGTATTCCTTTACAAGTTCTGAAACTTTTAAATCTGGAACAATGTATTCCATTTTAATGGATCGCACAATTTCTTTTGGGAGTTTAAATTGTAGTTTGGAAACTTCAATTAGAATCGAGTTGCTTTTTTCACTCAACATTATTTAATTATATTTTTACTAATGAAAATGTAATTAAATCAATTTTTATTTACTTAAGATATATCCACCGGGAACCCAGAAAGATTATAACAGTTTTCATCAAGAAATCTTATGATAGGGGAAAAGGTAATGAATTAGAATTCCCCGAAGGGCGAGGAGGGGGTAAGGGGTCGGCTACGCAGTCCGGGAGGGTTCCCCCTAATTTACTTAATTTTTTTAGTTGGAATTTTGCTACACACAATGTATATCGAGTTTTCAGTAACAATAATATATTCATCACCACTCTTGAAAAACTTTGCGATTGGACTTGTGTATTCGTCTTCACTTTTCACTAAAAGTTTTTCATTATCTGCTTTTACTCCAATAAAAGAAGTCTTATCCAATGAGGAAGTCCAGTAATCAAATAAAATAGGTTTATCTTCTAAGATAGAATATTTTACCATGTGTTTCAATGTTGCATCAGAAGGAATACGGTAGTTACTGTGTTGGCCATGTTGACCGTGATGTTGGCCGCCAGGTTGGCCAGTCGAAGTGCTTGTTGTAGTCAAACTATTTTGCTGCGCGCTCATTTATGTTAAATAAATATTATTCTCTTTAAATACTTATATTCTATAAATAATAAGAATTGTTTTGTGAACGGTTTTGAGTTTTCAACAAAAAAACATAATATAGCTTTATTACAAAATATGAATCGCAAAAATAATAATAGTTGCTATGACTTGTCAAACCTAAATAATTATAAATCTAGTTTAGACGCTTTAACACCCGATATAATTAAAAAATACAATACAATTATAATTGATTACTTACAATTTATCAATGAAAACTCCAATTACAAAAACCCAAGACTTAAATTTTTTATTATATTGAATGGTCTCACTACAATATCTCATGTGTTTTCAATGCTATTATATTATACTAAAAATCTAGACTTGGTTTGTTATCACACAAAAAACGCCTATTTTTTTTACAGCGAGTTTATAGGACAAATTACAGAAGACAAAAATTCATTTCTTCAGTTGACACCAAGAGACGCATCATTGTTTGTATATAAAAAGTCATTATTTTCAATTCAAACAGAGAATATAAAACCTATTCTTAAAAAACCATTGAATGATGTTTCAAATAAAAAACTTGATATTGTTAAAACAAATATTTATATTCTGAACCGCGTTATAACGTTTTTTATTGAAAAAAACACAGAAAACATTACAGATTTAGTTATGCATATTAAAGATATATTCAAATTTGTAGACCCGATAAACAATGGAAAAAATTATAATATTACACAAAAATCATTTAAAACATTGTTGAAGTTAATAGAGATATTGAAATCCAAAAACGTGAGTAGTCACGAATTTTGTAACATTGTGGAAGAGTTTATAAAAAATTATAATAGAAAAATAAACGATTATTATAAGTCGTCCGTTCAAAACGAATTGAATGAACAGATTATGGACAAGTTGATGAATATAGAGTTTAAAGACGGAAACGGGGTTGGCGAAGACTTGAAACAAGAAAATATTTGTGACGAGTTTATGAAATATTTATTTTAGCAGGGAACCCAGGTTCCCCTGCGACCCCTCCTGTCAACCGAGTATTTAAATAATTTTTAAGTCTCACTCGAAAATCGTAATGATATTTTAAACTTTATTCTAAAAATTCTTATGATTCTCTAAAAATCATAATTTTGGGATACCGGTGGACATTGCTGATTTATTTTAACCGGGCAATTGAAGCGAACTTATGACGCTCAACAATCAACAATAATTGTTTTCTTGCGTATCTTTTTCGACTTTTCCTTAATAGGCGTATTTTCCACAGTAACCAACATTTGTCCGACTTTATTGAATTCTGTAGAAAGCAACTCTTTCAAGAAATTATAAATATAGTAAAGTATCTCTTCGTCACACATTCCAACAATCAATACACTCCCTGTTCTGAAAATCATAAAGGACACTGCCGTTATGTTTTTATATTGTGACTTTTCTTCCTCCGAAATTTGAGAACCCGTTTGTTTTACGGTGGGTGGTAAATCATGGTTATAATAAAATTTACACTGGACACCGGGATAAGAACACGGGTCATAAATACATTGAATATTGTATTTGAACTTGAGTATGTCATACAGCGCCTCGCGGTTGATATAAAACCCACAACTAAAATTGCTATTGATTAGAACCGTATCACTTTTTTGTAAATAGCACAAGTCATCATTGGTGAATGGTTTCAAAATAAACAAAATAGTTTCAAGAACGGTTTCGAACATTTCTTCGGTTTGAATTCCGGGAATCTCCAACTTTCCAGTGTTAAATACTTTTATATGAAATTCGCGAAACACCTCATTCATTTTAATTCGAAGAATCATGACAAAACAGTTATAAAAAGCACTCTTTCTCTTACAACGGTAACTCATAATATCCTTTTTAGATATACCCACACTAACCTTTCGAATATCCTTGAATTTAATACGACCGTTTGGATTATTAATGCTCGTAATAATTTGTTCGTCAAAATACAATTCGTTTTTTAGGTTAGATGTTATTTCATCCAACTCTTCTTGTGTCATAGAATTAAATTTCATTTGCTTTTTGATGACACCGTTTTTTGGGGTAGAATAAGGAATCACTTGAATTCCCCAAAATATTTTCTTCAAGTCAATTTCCTGGTTTAAGTAAGCAATTTTAGACTTGGTTGATATATAAATATCACTTGCGCTAGGGGCGACGCCAGTCAGTTGCGATATTTCGGACATGTTGGCAGAAATAATGTCATTGTTATACGTCTCATCGTCGTCATCGGATGATTCTTCATTTCCTTTTTGAAGAATAAATTGAGCCCATTCTTCATTAATTGTATTCATAGTCAAAGCCATATAAATAAATTCGTTTATCTCTTTAAACCCTTTAAGCACATTTTATTTCAATTGTTTTTTTTATAAACATATATATAGAACTCGAATGTTGAAGTTAAACCAGAATACATCTTCCGCGCTAGGAAAGACACCAGCATTTGAAATTCCTATATCCAAAATAGAACCGTCCTTTGAACCCGTAAACACAAATTATAGTTTAAAGACCAACTTTTTTGACCCCGATAAGTCGTCTCCACCCAATGATTTTATGATGAAATTGAATATGAGAATGAGTGTTTATGTAGCAGGGAACCCAGGTTCCCCTGCGACCCCTCCTGTTAACTGAGTATTATATATTTTTTAAGTCTCACTCGAAAAACCGTAATGATATTTTAAACGTTATTTAAAAAGTTCTTATGATTCTCTAAAAATCACATTTTTGGGATACCGGTGGACATTGCTGTGTTTATGACGGAGAGAAAAATATTGATTTTGAAACAAACTAGGATCACATTTCTTCAAATATTCGCCATTTTAGACAGTGCGTAATTTACATAATGAGTATTTTTACAATCTTGAAAATGCATAATGTTTTCTACGAAATTCAAAAAACGACTTGTCACCATATTTGGTTTATTACGAATAACGAAATTAATGTAATACTTTACGATGTTTTTTTTATCAATATTATATTTGTTGCTTATTTCTTGAACAAATTCAAAGATTGGTTTTAAGTCGGCAGGTTTTGTTTCAAATATTGCATAAAGTTTTTCCCATACATCGTTATCAATCACATGAAAATCTGTTTTTAAAATATTTTGATTTGATTGCATAAAATTTATCATGCTTCTTATGTCCGATTTATAGAGTTGTTGTATAGAGCAAATTGACTCCGCTGTTATATTTAAATTTTCATTCTCGGCAATTTTTGTTAAAAACTGCGCAATATCTGTTTCGGGGAGTTGATTGAAACGCAGTCTTAAAAACTCATTTTGGAGTCCTTCATCGATTCTACTAATATAGTTACAAATTAAACAAAAACGCACGTTTTTTGAATAATTTTGGAGTAAATATATTAGTGCTTGTTGTGCGTTTTTAGTCATATAATCCACTTCGTCCAGTATAACAAATTTCATACCTTCATTGAATAACGCCTTTGAATTTACAAACTGATTGATTTGATTGCGAATAATATCGATTCCTCGTTCATCTGATGCATTTAAATGAATCATGAGACCTTTGGTTTGTCTATTTGGAGAATGTGTTTTTAAATACTGCGTAATCAAGTTTACAATAGTTGTTGTTTTTCCGGTTCCCGGCGGACCATAAAACAAAAGATTAGGGAAATAAGATGTTGTAATGATATTGTTTAGTATAAGTTTATTCATAGGTTCTAGCACAATATCTTCAAAAATGGATGGTCTATATTTTTCTACCCATGGAATATTATCTTTTGACATAATTAATAAGTAATTTAAGCGAAAAATATTTAAACCCTTTACTATATGAAGATAATTACATCGGTTGTAAACAACGTAGACTTTATTGAAATTCAATATTATACATTTCGAAAGTTTATCCGATGTAGTTATGAATTCATTGTGTTTAATGATGCAAAAACTTTTTCAGACATAACAAATGGTGGAGACCTCACAATAAAACAAAAAATAGAGGATAAATGCAACGAGTTGAATATAACTTGTATTAATATAGATAATGATCATCATTGTAAATATATTATGTCGGAACGTCATGTTGATACATTTAATAAGTATTTAATACCATTTCAAATGGCGAATCCAGACAAATATTTAATAATAGATAGTGACATGTTTTTGATAGATTTTTTTGACGAACGCGTTTTAGATTATTCATGTGGTGTTATTGAACAGATGAGAGAAAACATCGTTTACATTTGGCCTGGTTTGTGTTATATGGATTTTAACAAGATTTTGAATATTGAGTTATTGAATTGGGCGTGTTCACCTGGACTAGACTCGGGAGGAATGATGAAAGAATGGTTGTCAAAACAAAAAGAAGGAGGCGTTGAACATATGCATTTTATCCGATCATTAAATTCTTGTTGTTGGAGAGAAACTGATATCCCCGAAAATTTGAGAGAAAACGAAACCCTCCTTCAGTTTTTGAAAGAAGATCCGAGAAATAGTGGAGATACATTTTTTTGTGAAATTTATGATAGTTGTTTTCTTCATTATCGCGCTGGAAGTAACTGGATGTGTGATGGAATGGAAAAACACAACGCATTATCCAAAAAATTGAAACAATTGTTATTGAATGAATTCACTGAAAAGAAAGAGAATGATGAATAGTTCAGTGTCAACACAGTCAACAACTAAAACAGGTTATTTGGAAATATTTGTGGGACCAATGTATTCTGGAAAAACATCCAAGTTGTTGGATATTTATAAAAAATATACATTTTGTAAGGTTCCAATATGTGTTATAAATCATGTTTTTGATACGCGTTATCATGAAACCATGTTATCTACTCATGATAGTCAAATGATTCCTTGTATACAGACAAGTCATTTGATGGATCTTTGGAACCCAATTGATTTAGAAACTACGGTTGAAAACGCGCAATTGATAGATAACTATGTAACTCTACAAAACGCGGAAGTTATACTTATCAATGAGGCGCAATTCTTTGATGACTTGACAATTGCGGTGACAAGCATGTTGGTTGTTGGTAAAAAAATTTATATTTCTGGACTGGACGGCGATTTCGAGAGAAAAAAATTCGGGCAAATATTGGATCTCATTCCATTATGTGATACCGTTACAAAACTGACATCATTGTGCGCTTTATGTAAAGACGGGACACCTGGAATCTTCTCTCACCGTTTGACAGAAGAGACAACACAAACATTGATTGGTTCGGATAATTATGTTCCCGTTTGTCGCTCTTGTTACGAAAAAAATCTATAATAAATTTGTTGGTATGTATTCAAATGAATACAACATTATTCTGTTTATATTTTTTATATCCGCGTTTTCTTTTGAATACAATACCAAGAATATGAAGGGTTCCGTAAAATATATTTGAAAACTATTTAAATTAATTGTGTGATTTAACTAAAATGGCAGAAGTAGATACGATAAAACCCAAACGAGGAAGAAGAACCAAGAAGGTAATAGAACCTGTGCAAGAGTTAGCGCAAGAACAAGTACAGGAACCAGCACAAGAACAAGAACAAGAACAAGAATTAGTACAAGAGTTAACACACGTACAAGAACCCGTTCAAGAGTTAGTACAAGAACCCACACAAGAACTAGAACAAGAAACAATAATGAAACCCGACATTACACTTCATATCGAAGAAACAACAATATTCGAAACCCAAAATTCTATTATGAATGAAAACATTATTATTCATAAAGAAGACGATCTCGCCAACTCTAAAAAGAGAGGAAGAAAACCAAAAGGAGGTAAAATAATTCAACAAAATATTGGTGTAAACGGAGAGAAAGAGGCCAAACCAAATATTATTTTACATTTAAAGTGTTCTATTAATGACATCCATCAGGGATTAAATGAATATGAAAATATTAAGTCTTATCATTTTACTGGGTCAAAAAACGATTTGGCATTCGAAGTTTTAGATAATGATAATAATGTGGAAGAGTCAAATTGCGGGAAGGTGTATATGTTTAAAAGTCAACCTGATAAAAAGCAACGCGCCAATTCGGAAGACGAAACTATGTATTGTGTTGAAAACAAGGAGATACGTCGTAAGTTGAAAATTCTAGAGCAAAATTTACATGTAAATAACATATCCGATAAAAAATCCGCGTGTTTTTGGTGTTCTTATGACTTTGATAATCCACCAATTTATATACCCAAATATTTCATCAAGAACTCCTATAATGTTTATGGTTGTTTTTGCACACCAGAATGTGCGGTTGCTTATTTGATGGAAGAAAACATAGATAGTTCCACCAAGTTTGAGAGATATCATTTAATCAACCATATTTATTCGAAAATTTATGACTATAAGAAAAATATCAAACCGGCGCCAAACCCACACTATATGTTGGAGAAATTTTATGGCAATTTATCGATTCAAGAATATAGAAGTTTGTTAAAGAGTGAGCGTTTATTTTTGATTGTGGATAAACCACTTACTCGTGTTCTTCCCGAATTTCATGAGGATAATGACGATTTTATTATTAATAGTAAAATTATTCCTTCAAACAGTAATTATAAAATAAAAAAGAAGATTCAAAAGACGCAAAACAAAAGCGATATTTTGAATGAGAATTTTGGAATCCATCCACTTTTGTAAAAGTGGAGCAAAACAATTTGTAGGAAAGGTGGTGCCAAAACCACCTTTAGAAAAGGTGGTGCCAAAGCAACTTTAAAAAAGTGGAGCAAACCTCAGCATTATCCACCGGGAACCCAGGAAGATTATAATAGTTTTTCATTAAGAAATCTTATAATGGGAAAAGGTAAGGAACTAGAATTCCCCGAAGGGCGGGGAGGGGGCAAGGGGGAACCGGGGGGGTTCCCCCTTGCAAACCTCAATCAAAATTCTTTTCTTGTTTCCTAGACAAGAAAAGAATATAATTTATAAGTAAATATTGCTGGGGTTTAATTATTAACCCTCATTCAACTCTGCTGATAGTTTTTCATGTTGTTTTTGGCGAAACTCTGAAATGTCCAATTGTTTTCGCATTTGACGATACATTTCTTGATTAATAGATTTTATGTGTTTTTCTTCTTTTTTATCAAGACCCATGTAATTTTTGATTACATCTATTGGTTTGTAATTGAATTCTATTAATTTTTCTCTCGCGGTTTCTTCTGTATAGTCAGTTTGTCGTTGAATCATTTGAATCATTTCACGGAGTTCGTCAGGTTCGCAAATTTGGGAAGAGATGCTAGTTTTCATATATTGGATTATAAGATTATTTTAAACTATATTAAACAAAAAACACTATATTCTTTATTGAATCACTATGGAAAACCCAAAACATACCGAAATAGTTGAAATGTTGTTAAATGATGTTTCAAATGTTATTAAACAAGGTGTTGATAAGTTAATATACAATTATGCGTTTCATTATTTAACAAGTGAATTGGAAAAACGAACTAGGGAAATGGAATTTTATAAAAATGAACTTGAAAAACTCAAGACAAATGCTTTCCCAAAGTCGCGTGAAAATATTGTCTTTAATATTGAAGAAAAGGTTTCTGTTGAAAAAACAACCGATGATGTCAAAACCGTTTTGACAAACATTATAGACTCAATTGAAACAAATGATGACATGAGTGATGTTACTGAAGAAATAGTTGATGAGGAAGAGGAAGAAGAAGAGGAAGAGGAAGAAGAGGAAGAAGAGGAAGAGGAGGATGAGAAAGAGGAAGAAGAAGTAGTTGCTGAAACCGATGAAGCAGATGAAGTAGTTGCTGAAACCGAGGAAGCAGAAGAGGAAGCAGAAGAGGAAGCAGAAGAGGAAGCAGAAGAGGAAGCAGAAGAGGAAGCAGAAG
>Ga0114963_10000512_pt1 | contig 25881 bp, 21 predicted proteins | sample C_131016_EF_Meta_FD_87019 | JGI IMG/M metagenome (GOLD analysis project Ga0114963, IMG submission 87019) | Freshwater microbial communities from Lake Croche, Canada to study carbon cycling - C_131016_EF_MetaG | ecosystem: Environmental > Aquatic > Freshwater > Lake | place: Lake Croche, Canada... | reverse complement strand
GGTGACTGCACATCGGATTGGCTGTGCAGCAACTCCATCAAACGTTCGGTTGCGCCTGCTGCACGCAAGATGTCACCATAGACCTCGCCCAAAACCGCAAAAGCACTGGCTAACAAAATTACGTAGACAACGGTTTGACCCAATTCACCGGCTGTGGTGGTACCCGCGCGAACCGACAATGTGCCCAAATACAAACCCCATAGCAAGGCAGCGCTGGAGGTCATGATGATGAACCCCACCAAGACGGACCGGGCGCGTATACGACGCAATGCAGTACCTAATGCTTGGGCGGTGGAGGTGGTGAAACGCTCTGCTTCACGCGCTTCTGCGGTGTAACTCTGCACTACGGGAATGGCGTTGAGTACCTCGGACGCAATAGCACTCGAATCTGCCACACGGTCTTGGCTAGCGCGCGATAAGCGCCGTACTCTACGTCCCAAGTAGACACTTGGAAAAATCACTACTGCCAAAACACCAATCACTTGCAACATCAGCCATGGGTTGGTCCAGACCAACATACCCATGGCGCCGATACCCATGACCATATTGCGAAGCCCCATGGACAAAGATGAACCCACCACGGTTTGAACCAAGGTGGTATCACTGGTCAAGCGCGAGAGGACTTCACCTGATTGGGTAGTTTCAAAAAAAGTCGGGCTTTGTCTTAAAACATGAGCGTAGACTTTGTTTTTGACATCCGCGGTGATTTTTTCGCCCAACCAACTCACGGTATAAAAACGTGCCGCAGAGAAAACCGCCAAGGCTGCAGCCACTAGGAAAAGCTCAAAAAATTTGGTGGCTAAGACATCTGGGCTAGATGGGTTAGCTAAGCCTTGGTCTATCAATGTGCGCAAAGCCCAAGGAAAAGCCAAAGTGGTACCAGCCGCAAGCGTTAAAAAAAGCCCTGCAAAAGCCACTTGGATGCGGTAAGGACGAATGAAAGGGAACAGGCCTGAGAGCGATTTGGGGGAAGACTTCATACCTTTTGATTATCTACACAATCAGAACAGGGCTTTGAAACGCTATTTCGGTCTTAATCTGCATGCTAGAGATTACCCTTGTAAGTGTCAATCTAACTTGACAACTTAAGCCTTATCTAAGACGATTGCGGTAGTTCGAAATTTGGAATGCTTATGGCAAAAACCTTTCCTTTTGCAGCCATTGTTGGGCAAGATGAGATGGGCATGGCCCTTCAAATTGTTGCGGTAGATCCAACAGTTGGCGGTGTTTTGGTTCTTGGTGACAGAGGAACGGGTAAGTCCACCGCAGTCAGAGCACTGGCAGATCTGCTCCCCCCAATTGATGTAGTGCAAGCTTGCCCTTATGGCTGCTCGCCCAAAGACAGTAGCGGTGCATGCGATGCTTGCGCGGAGTTAAAACAAAACGGCAAAGTTAAAACTGCCAAGCGCCCTGTCCCCGTAGTCGATTTGCCATTGGGTGCAACTGAAGACCGTGTAGTCGGCGCATTGGATTTAGAAAAAGCTTTATCCCAAGGCGTTAAGAAATTTGCACCGGGTTTATTGGCGCAAGCCAACAGAGGGTTCTTATATATAGATGAAGTCAACTTACTTGAAGACCATTTGGTGGATTTACTCATCGACGTAGCTGCCTCTGGCGAAAACGTGGTGGAACGCGAGGGTTTGAGCGTACGTCACCCCGCCAAGTTTGTATTGATTGGCAGTGGCAACCCAGAAGAGGGTGAATTGCGTCCGCAGTTGTTAGACCGATTTGGTTTGAGTGTGGAGGTGAGAACCCCGCAAGACCTCGATATACGAGTACAAGTCGTTAAACGTCGCGACGCGTTTGACCGCGATCCAGAGGGTTTCAAAGCGCAATGGAGCGACGCCAATACCAAACTGCGCCAACGCATATTAAAAGCCCAAAAATCGCTTCCTGCGTTAGAAATTCCAGATGACTTGCTGCATACATGCGCCAAGGTCTGCCATGCGCTGGGAACCGACGGGTTGCGCGCAGAACTCACACTGATGCGCGCGACACGTGCATTCGCTGCTTTAAGTGGCGCGAAAAAAGTGAGCGCGACACATCTGCGCAAGATCGCACCATTGGCACTGCGCCACCGCTTGCGTCGCAATCCCCTGGACGACACCGGCTCAGGAGAACGTGTACAACGCTGCCTGCAAGAGGTACTCGGCTGATGCGTGATGCGTGGGATCTTGCGCAATTAGCCTTGTTGCTGCTACAGGTAGATCCTCACAGTCTTGGCGGTGTTTGGTTGAAAGCGGGTTATAGCCCTGCAAGACAAACTTGGTTGGCGCAACTCCACGCATTAGGGCTACCAGTGACGCGTATGCCCCACCACATTGACCAAGAACGCATGCTGGGTGGCATTGATTTATCGGTAACGCTTGCACAAGGTCGCGTGGTCGAGCAAATGGGTTTATTGGCACAAGCCGACCAAGGTTTGGTGGTGGTTCCTATGTCTGAAAAACTTTCGCCACAAACACTGGCAATGCTGTTACAAGCCCATGACCAAGGGCAAGTGCATGCGCTAGCTATAGGTGCGACACATGCCAGCCGCTTTGGGTTGGTAGCTTTGGATGAATCGCAAGAAGACGAGCCAGGCGTCGCTAGCAAACTCAAAGAGCGTTTGGCCTTATGGATCAATATTGATGCGGTCGATATCGCAAAGAGCCAAGAAAAAATAGAGCATCTTTCTGCACATGAATTAGCAGAGGTGCGCGCCCTGCTCGTCAAAATACAACCTAAAGAAGAAGAGATGCGCGCATTGTGCGAAGTGGCTTTTGCGCTAGGTATAGACAGCATGCGCGCGCCTTTGTTGGCGTTGCGCCTTGCTTGTGTTCATGCGGCTATCCACGATCGCGCGTTTTTAGAAGAAGAAGATTTGCGTATTGCTGCGCAAATGGTGCTATCGCCACGCGCCATAAGTATGCCTTACAACCAAGACACAGAATCTGTACCTTCGCCAGAACCAACTCCACAGCCCGATACTTCGAATACCGAACAAGATGCAGAACAAGAGGACGCACCTACACCACCTACAACAGAGCCAGAGTCTTTAGTAGACACGATACTGGCCGCTGCTTTGGCCAGTCTGCCACCGAAACTGTTAGACCAACTACTTTTAGGCGCATCTAAATCAAAACTGCAATCGAGTAGCGGTAATAGCGGACAAGCGCACATGTCTCGCCAACGCGGCAGACCTTTGTCACCTCGTTTGGGGCGCCCTACTTCGGGTGCTCGATTGCACCTTTTGGCAACGCTACGCGCAGCAGCACCCAAACAAAAACTGCGCACCAAGCATGCAGGGCAAAAAATTGCGATACGCACCGAGGATTTTTACATCCAACGCTTTGCACACAAAGCCGCCTCTTGCATCATCGTGGCTATGGACGCGTCGGGCTCTGCAGCACTCGCGCGTTTAGCGGAAGCCAAAGGCGCGGTGGAAATTTTGTTGCAACAGTCGTATGCAAGACGTGACAGCGTGTGTGTCATTGCATTTCGCGGTGCTCAAGCACAAACTTTATTACCCGCAACGCGATCTCTGGTGAGGGCAAAAAAAGCGCTTGCTGGTCTACCTGGTGGTGGGGGAACGCCAATAGCCTTGGCACTCAAACACGCAACTGAACAAGCACAAGCTTTGCAAAGACAAGGCATCACGCCCTTGCTAGTCATGCTGAGCGACGGCAAAGCCAATGTCACCATCGACGGGGTGGGCGGCCGTACCCAAGCGCAGGCAGATGCTTTGCAATGGGCCAAGCAATGGGCCACCCATGGCTTTACTTCTTTATGGATTGATACCGCCGTACAACCCACAGGCCAGGCACAAGAACTTGCCAATGTGATGCAAGGGCGCTATTTGCCTATGCCCTATGTAGCGTCGCAAAGACTGGCCGACGCAATGCAGTTTGCGCATGCAAGATAAATCCTGAGCACGCTATGTTGAACGCGTTGTATCCTCCTATGCCTTGGGAGACATTAAAAAACCAATGGCCCAACAGCCAGCACAGCCAATTTATACATACCTCGGATGTGCGCTGGCATGTGCAAATATTTGGCGAAGGACCGCCCCTCCTTTTGCTACATGGATTGGGTTCTTCTACCCATACATGGCGTGGCATGGCGCCTTTTTTATCCAAGCATTACCGCTTGATTGCAGTGGACACGCCGGGGCATGCGTTCAGTAGCATTCCCAGTACCTCTGGAGCTACGTTTGAGGGTATGGCTAAATCTTTGCGCGAACTGCTGGACACATTACGCATTTGGCCGACTGCGGTGATGGGCCATTCTGCAGGCGCCTGCTTGGCAGCCAAGCTGCTTCTCAACACACCCAATATGCCTGCGCCTGCGTTGGTCGCATTGAACCCAGCATGGCTCCCGTTGCCAGGGCTTGCCAACTGGATGTTTCCAGTCTCTGCCAAATTAATCGCACTCAATCCCTTGAGCGCTTGGTTATTTGCAAAGCATATGACTAAAGATTTGGTGATTCAAAAAATCTTATCGAGCACAGGCTCTCACCTCAGCGAAGCAGATATATTTTTCTACCGTGTACTCATGCAGTCGCCCGCTCACCTCAAAGGGGTTTTGCAAATGATGTCGCATTGGAATTTAGGCAAGCTGCCTGAACAACTTTCGCAATTGAGAGGACGTGTTTTGATTCAAGCGGGAATCAACGACCTCACCATTCCATTTGGCCATGCGGTCACATCGCATCACAAAATCACGCAATCACAATTGCACCCCTTGTCAGACTTAGGCCATCTGGCACATGAGGAGAAACCGCAGGCTTGCGCAGAGCAAATTTTGGATTGGTTAGCGACTACTACAGGGTAAATTTTTAATAAAAAATTGTCGCCATTACTGCCGGTTAAACGAATGGGCCATTGAGCTCGATAGTTGCTAAATTTAAAAACCCTGCGGCAGTTACCCATGCCAAATAGGGCAAAAGCATGAAGCTAGACATTTTGGAAATACGCCACAACCCAAGAATGAGCAGCAAAATAGACGCCCATAAAAAGTAAAGTTCTGTCAAAGCCCAATCGGGACGGTGTAGATGGAAATAGAGCCAGCTCCAAAAAATATTCAATGCACCATTGATTGCAAAAAGAACGGCAATACGAATCTTTTGTGCATGGGATTGCGCCAACTGCCAAGCGCCCCAACCGCTTAAAGCACATAAACTAAAGATAGTGGTCCAAATAGTGCCAAAGGCAGCGTCAGGTGGCTTCCACTCAGGTTGCTTCAGCGCCTGGTACCAAGGGCCCAAATCGGTCAACGCCCCCCCAATACCAGCCACACCAAAACTGCAAGCAAATGCAATGGCTAAACCGACCCAACGATTCGACCAATTCATGTGCGTGGCGCCAATCCAAAAAGATGCGCTAAGTCTTTGAAGAAGATACGCACATGCGCTATCGGCTTCTTACGCACCAAAACTTTGTTCATATAGGATTCAAAGGTGAGTTGTTGCACGTCTTTGTCTTCGCAGATAGTGACAAATTTCTCGCGTCGGCGATCATTTGAATACCAGAAGTATTGCATGATGCCCAGCACCCAAAAAACTGTGCCGTGTTGCTTCATGAATGTCTTACGGGCTTTCTTCAAGCAAGCTGCGTTGCCCGTTTCCAAAGCTTCGTGAACTGAATCTGCCGCCATACGTCCACACGCCATAGCGTAGTAAATACCTTCACCCGAGGCTGGTGCCACAACACCTGCTGCATCGCCCGCCAAAATAATGTCTTTGCCGTTATCCCATTTGGGTAGTGGCTTCATAGGGATAGGTGCCCCCTCACGGCGCAATGTTTCTGCGGTGTGAAGTCCAGCGGTTTCACGCAAACGCCCTACTGCACTACGCAATGAAAAACCTTTGTCAGCACTACCTGTTCCAATGCTCATAGTGTCGCCGTGTGGGAATACCCAACCGTAAAAATCTGGCGACAAGGTGCCGCGGTAATACACGTCGCAACGGTCAGGGTCATAGTCTGCTTGGGCAGCAGGCGCTTTCACAATTTCGTGGTACGCGAAAACATATTTGGTGCGTTCTGCGCCTTCGATATGGTGGCGCGCGACTTCAGATTTCGCACCATCGGCACCCACTACAAAACGTGCACGCAGACTGGTAGTTTCAGCTTGTGGTGTGGGCTGGCCTGCATGCGTTGCCGCTTGCGTGGTGATGTGAATGCGCGCCACACCATCATCGTCTCGGGTGAGTTTTTCGAAAGAGCCTCGCATCCGTTTGGCACCATGCGTGTGCGCTCTTTCGCGCAACCACTCGTCAAATGCGTCGCGATTCACCATACCTACAAAACCGTTTTCAATTGGAATATCCACTTTGTTGTCTTTAGGTGAAATCATCCGTGCGCATCTGGCTTTGGCCACTAGCAAATGGTCGGGGATAAAAAAATCTTTGATCAAGCGCGGTGGTATCGCACCACCACAAGGCTTGGTTCGCCCTTGACGGTCGAGTAGCAAAACATTCCAGCCTTTGCTAGCCAGATCGTCTGCTGCGGTCGCACCAGATGGCCCGCCACCGATCACGATCACGTCATATGTTTCAGTATTCATGGCTCAATTCCTTAGTCAGACCTACAACTTTGGGTGACTGGCGCATAGGTGCGCTCTTGTGGTCGTATCGGCCTACCCATACCGCACAACCTGCTGACATCACAAACATCACTGTCTCAAAACCAAAAACACAGGAATACGCCATTCCCTGTGCACTCAAAAAATAGTGGGCAATGTCGCTAGCGGCTGTGCCTAATAAACCGCCCAATCCAAATGCAATCGCTTGGGCTGCACCCCATAAACCCATGCGGGTGCCTGCGCGCTCTTCCCCACCTTGTGTAGCGAGGCGCATCATGGTGGCGATAGCAGCTATTGAAAAACTGCCGTTGGCAACGCCTAATAAAAACACGTTGGGTTTGAGTGGCCAAGGAGGACCCATAGCACCTGCTATACATAAACCAAGCATGGCCACACCAGAGACCAAACAGCCCCCCACCATCCACGCCTGAATGGAACCCAGGCGTCCTGCTACTCGGGCACTACCTGCCAAGGCAACAGCCAACATGCCACACAGAACAGCGGAATGGTGAAGCCCCGATAACTGCGTTGTCTCACCCGGTGTCAGGCCAAACAAAGCACCAGCAAAAGGCTCCAACACCAAATCTTGAGAGCTGTAGGCCAACATCGATAAGAAAACAAACACGGTGAAGGCTTTGGCTTGCGGCTCTGACCACACATTTTTTAAAGCTTCTTTGAAACTTTGTTTTTTTACTTCAGCTGGGCTATGGCGTTCTTGCGCTGCTTGCTCCATTTGTGGCGTGTCTGCAGAACTACTAGTCGACGCATTTTCTGCAACTAGGTGATGTGAACGACCCTCTAACCCCCACAAACACAAGCCAGTGACCACCACTACCAATAGGCTGAGCGTCGCGCTAATTTGCAGTAAACGCTCTGGTGTGTAAGGTTCCAGCTGCTTGCCAACCGTAATGGCAGTGACGGCAAAACCCAGAATCATCATCATCCATACTGCGGTGGCAGCAGGGGCACGTCTGGCGTCTTCAACGCGCTTGGACATCAACACCAAGAGGGAAGTTCCGCACGCACTAACGCCAAAGCCGATCAACATAAACGCCAGGACTGAAAGTGCAATGCCTTGCATGAGTTCAGTGCCCATCCACACAGTGGCAACGCTGGCTAAAAATCCACCTACGGCCAGCACCGTCATGCCACCCATCATCCAAGGTGTGCAGCGTCTTCCTTGGTCTGCGCCAAACCCCATGCGTGGGCGCACCATTTGCACGAGGTAATGAAAGCCTACTAAGAATCCAGGCAACAAAGCGGGTAGAGCTAACTCCACCACCATGATGCGATTCAAGGTAGAGGTGGTCACCACCACCACGGCACCCATACAAGCTTGAATCAAACCCAACCGTGCTATGTGTAACCAGCTAAACATAGGAAGTTTGCTCATAGCGTAGCCACCTCCAAGCCTCTCAAAGACCAAGCACTCACCATCATGCCGCTGACAAATAAAGGCACACCAAATGCACTTACGCTCAAAGCTCTCTCTATTGGTTGCAGAACAAATATAAACATCAGCGGCAACTGGGCAAAACTGAGCATCAGCACCGCAAGTGCTGCATTGGTCACACCCCATTGCATCAATAACGCCACCACCGCCCATTGCGCGCCCAACATAAATGCGCACGCGGTCCAAGCGGCTTTGGTCACACCCATTTGCACGGGCAATGAACGCACGCCCATTTGTGCATCGCCCTCTACAGCCTTGAAATCATTCAAGGTCATGATGCCGTGCGCCCCTAAGCTAAACAACAGGGCCAAAATAACCGTCGCCTCAGGTGGCATCTCACCACCCAACATGACTGCAGCGCCGGTGACCCATGCCAAACCTTCATAGCTAAGTGCACAGGCTGAATTACCCCACCAACCATTAGCTTTCAAACGAAGAGGGGGAGCGCTATAGGCCCAAGCCAAAAAAAGACCTAATCCGCTGGCGGCAAAACCCCAAGGCCCCAGTTGCCAAGCCCAAATAAGAGATAAGCCGGTCCAAAGCAGAGCGATATACAAACCCCACTTACCCGGCATACGCCCCGAGGGAATGGGTCGGTTGGGTTCGTTGATCGCGTCGACATGGCGATCAAACCAATCGTTGACGGCTTGGCTGGTGGCACACACCATAGGACCCGCTAGCAAAATGCCCCAGATGATCAATCCCCAACTCTCAAACAGCGGTTTTCCAGAGGAAACAACGCCACACGCAAACGCCCACATAGGTGGGAACCATGTGATGGGCTTTAACAACTCAGCGACGGTAGAGAGTTCCGGTCGATTCATTTAGACATTTTTGCAATACAGCAAATAATGTCAACTAGGGTTTACACTTTTAATCGGGTTCTGTTTCGTCAATGATGCCAAATCGCCGCAATTTGACGTACAAGCTCTGGCGCGAGAGGCCCAACATTTCTGCTGCAGAGGCGCGGTTGTTGTGCGTGAGTTCCAAAGCGGACTGGATACACATCCGCTCGATCATTTCAGTGGTCTCGTTGACGATATCTTTCATCGGCATGCGTCCTACCAAATGGGCCAATTCGGCGACTGAACCGGCCATGCCGCTGGAGGATGGTGTTTCTTGCTGGCGCCTTCGGGTCATATCGCGGATAAAGAAAGCGAACATTTGACTTTTGTCGGCAATGGCGATGGCTGAAATTTCTACCGCCACGTTGATGCCAGACATGTTGCTGATATCTGTTGCAAAAGCTTTGACACTGGATTGTTGACGCAAATTGGTGCTGAGCACACCCCAATCGACCCCCCCACGCACCAACCATCGGTCCAAGGTTTGTCCCTGAATTTGGGATTGGGCAGTAGCACCCACCATGGACATGAACTCGGTATTGACCGAACGAATTTGTCCGTTTTTGTCGGTCAACACAAACCCGTCTGGAGAGCGTTGCATGGCTTCTGCGAAAAGCGCTTGGTCTGTGTCCAATGGGCTAGCGCCGGTCGGTTCCGCCTGCAGGAACCGCACCAAGAACTGGGCGCCGCCCTCTTGTCTAAATACCGTGACCGTGAGAGTGACCTCTTGGTCCGTTCCCACCAACTTGACCCGACAAACCTCGATACGCCCGGTAGCATGGGCCATACGCAAAAGCGATTGAACTTCATCTTGATTTTGCGAATCGAAACAATCCAGCAGGTCGCGGCCAACAAGACGTTTGGAGTGGTCTTTCAACAAACCCAGGGCGGCCACATTGGCTTCCGTTACTTTTTGCGAGATGGCGTCTACCACCAAGACTGGATCGCTAGAAGTATCAAAAAGAATGCGATAGCGCGCTTCGATATGGCGAAGACGAAGGTAGTCTCTCTCCATGGACTGCTGGGTTTCAACCAAGCGGCGCTGCAAGACCGCAATAGCCCCTAGATCACGGCCCAAGAGCAAGGTCCTACCCTCAGAGGGAAAGGTCAAGGCCACATATTGGATGGGAACATCGTCGCCCTGAATCGAGGGGTGGTTGATATGCCGCCAACGTAAGTCCAGGGTAGCTTCAGACTGGGAAAGCATGTCTTTGACCTTGGGAACACTCTCAGTAGAGACTGTATTTACCCAAGGTTTACCCACCCAGTTTTGGCAAGACATAGATGCAAGTTCGTTTTTACGAACAGAAACATCAATGACCACCCCATCAAGGTCCACTAAAAGGGCGATATCTGAAGCCACCCCAATCAATTGGGCGAGTTTTTCAGCACTAAAACTCGGAATCTTCATACAGGCTTAAGTCATCCAAAGGTATGCGTATTGAAGATAAACATTGTACTGATATATAGACATTACATGCCAAAATTCATAAATTAGTTGACATTACTCAAAGTCAAATTCGATTTACATACGTGCGACTGGCCAGACACCAAATCAAGCGCCGATTTTTGCGCGGATCGGGCATCTTGGGTCATGAGCTCCACCCCAAGTCCGGTCACTATCTCGGGACACACATTGAGCAAAGCGCCCCCCACAATGATCTTGAGCTGCGGATTGGGAGAAGCCTTACGAATGAGAGGGATCAAGTGCTGCATCAAGGGTACTTGGCGCTCACAGCTGAGAGAAATAGCCATCAAATCGAACCAATCCGATGACATTTTCCTGAGCAAGTCGTCACCAGACTCGCATTCGTCACAACGCACCTCCCACCCTTTGCGCCGGAAAAACTCAGACATCATGAACATACCCATGGTGTGCTGCGCCTGAAACTCGCCCACCATGAAGCAAGTCAAGCCCCTAGCCTGCTCTGAGGCATCCATTAAAAAAAGGGGGCTTAATTCAAATAACAACTGACGAAGGCGCGTAAAGGCTAAGGTGGCACTGGCAAAGTCGATCACATCGTCACACCACCACTGACCCAAAAGGCGGGCCACCGGTGTGATTCCCTCTAAATAAACATCCTCGATATCGACGCCCGAGGCAAGCCACTGGTGCACCACGACAGAGGTTTGGGACTGCCCGAGCATGCTGGCATGGATGAGCGCTTGCAAATGCAAAGGCTCTAACCTACCGGAGTGAACGACAGGATTTTTGATGGACGTGTACATAGAGTTCGTCAAAAAACGACCTAGCGTATTGACCGATGAAGCGCCCTCTAAATTGATTGCTGGGTTGCCGTAAACCACTTAACACCCTCCACGCTGACGGTCCATTTTTAGCAGATGGAGTAGTTTTAACTGTAATTCTAATTAGACACCTATGGAAAACCCCTAATTTGTAAACAAAAAAATACGTCAACTTATGTTGACACATTAAAAGAAGCCACCTAAAGTGGACGCATGCACAAAAAGCGACCTCACTGATGTCTGACCAGACCCCTCGGATGCTCTACACGCCTGAACAAAAGCTAAGACGTGATGCTTCGGCTTGGACGCTTGTGCAAGGTATTTTGGCCCCAGTGCAGTTCATTATTTTCTTGGTGAGTTTAGGTCTGGTGTTGCACTGCCTGACGACAGGTGAAGGCGAAACAACTGCCCTGTGGTCGGTTGTCGTCAAAACAATTGCGCTCTACACCATCATGGTCACGGGGTGCATTTGGGAAAAGGTGGTCTTCGACAAATACCTCTTCGCAGAAGCATTCTTTTGGGAAGACGTGTTCAGCATGTTGGTTTTGGCACTCCACACCTTGTATCTATGGACATGGTGGACCCACCGTCTGAGCGCTACTGAGCAACTCTGGTTGGCCTTGGCCGCGTATTTCGCCTACTGCATCAACGCTGCCCAATTTATTTGGAAACTGCGGGCTGCAAGATTGCAATCGGAGTTGATGCAACTCAACCCAAGCTTACCAACTGGAGTTTCAGCATGAGCCCAGTGATTCCTATTCGTCAGGAAAAAACTTCGGGCTGCCAAACGCCAGAAGTCGTGCAAGAGCGCGGCCAGCGCGAAGTGTTTTGCGGATTGACCGGGATCATTTGGTTGCACCGAAAGATCCAAGATGCGTTCTTTTTAGTGGTGGGGTCTCGTACCTGCGCTCATTTGATTCAGTCCGCCGCTGGCGTGATGATTTTTGCGGAGCCCCGTTTTGGAACGGCCATCATTGATGAACGCGACCTAGCAGGCCTGGCAGATGCCAACGAAGAATTAGACAGAGTTGTCACCGAACTCCTAGAGCGACGTCCTGATATCAAGATGCTTTTCTTAGTGGGCTCTTGTCCCTCTGAAGTTATCAAGCTTGATCTCTCCCGCGCAGCATATCGTCTCAATACGCAGTTTGGTTCAAGCGTCAATGTGTTGAATTACTCTGGCAGCGGCATTGAGACAACTTTCACCCAAGGCGAAGACGCTTGCCTAGCCGCCATCGTTCCTACCTTGCCCGCTAAAAATAACAAAGGTAAGAAATTATTGGTAGTCGGCACTTTGGCAGATGTCGTAGAAGACCAGTTTCGCAATTTATTCAACAAAATGGGAATCATCGATGTCGATTTTTTCCCTCCACGTCGCAGCACCGAAATGCCAAGCGTTGGACCTGGTACTGAGTTTTTATTAGCCCAACCTTTTCTAGCTGACACAGCGCGTGAACTAGAGGCCCTGGGTGCCAAGCATCTTCCCGCGCCTTTCCCTTTAGGCGCAATGGGCACCTCCGCTTGGCTAGAACAAGCGGCCAAATCATTCGGCGTATCTGAAAAAACTTTCGAAGCCACGATTGAAGCGCCTAAAAAACGTGCCTTGCACGCTCTCGCTAAACATCGCGTCGAATTGAACGGAAAGAAAATATTTTTCTTCCCCGATTCGCAGTTGGAAATCCCTCTCGCCCGCTTTCTGCACACCGAGTTAGGCATGCATTTATCTGAGGTGGGCACGCCCTATTTACATCGCCGTCACTTAGAAGCGGAGTTGCTGCAAATACCCGCATCGACACGCATAGTTGAAGGCCAAGACGTAGACGAACAACTCGACCGTTGTCGTGCTGATGCACCCGATCTGGTAGTCTGCGGACTCGGACTTGCCAACCCATTAGAAGCAGAAGGCTTCACCACCAAATGGGCCATCGAATTGGTGTTCACACCCATACAAGGATTTGAGCAGGCCGGTGATTTAGCTGGACTGTTTAGCCGCCCCTTAATCCGTCGACTCAAACTAGTCGCCTAGGAACACCATGCAACTTACGCTCTGGACATACGAAGGACCGCCACATATCGGCGCGATGCGGATCGCCACAGCGATGTTGGATGTCCACTATGTTTTACACGCACCACAAGGCGACACATACGCAGATTTGTTATTCACCATGATTGAGCGACGGGCGCGTCGCCCGCCAGTGACATATACGACATTCCAAGCACGTGACTTAGGTGGCGATACAGCTCAACTCTTTAAAGATGCCGTAGCAAAAGCCAACGATCGTTTTTCGCCAGAGGCCATTTTGGTAGGGTCATCTTGCACGGCTGAATTGATTCAAGACGACCCAGGTGGTTTAGCGCTTGCGTTGCAATTACCCATCCCCGTAGTTCCGCTTGAGTTGCCTGCTTACCAACGCAAAGAAAACTGGGGCGCAGCGGAGACCCTCTACCAATTGGTAAGGCGGGTGGCCGAAGCGCCACCAGAGGGCTTTTCGCGTCAAGCACAAAAACCCAGCTGCAATATTTTGGGTCCCACTGCATTAGGTTTTAGACACCGCGACGATGTCAAAGAGATCACGGGTTTATTAGAAAAACTAGGCATCGATGTACGTGTCGTCGCTCCGCTAGACGCCACTGTGGCAGACCTGAAAGAAATTCCACGTGCCACTTTCAACGTCGTGTTGTATCCAGAGGTTGCAAACACCACCGCCTTATGGCTTGAACGTACGTTTGACCAACCTTTTACCAAGACAGTGCCCATCGGCGTAGGCGCTACGCGCGACTTCGTCAAAGAAGTAGCCACGATGGCTGGCGTCACCGTACCTTTACACATTGAAAACGAATCGCACTCGGTGTGGTATTCGCGATCTGTTGATTCCACTTACCTCACCGGCAAGCGTGTCTATATTTTTGGAGATGCCACGCATGTAGTAGCAGCAGCGCGATTTGCCTCGCAAGAAATGGGCTTTGAAGTCGTAGGTCTTGGTACTTACAGCCGTGAATTCGCCAGAGAAGTGCGTGAAGCCGCCAAGCTCTACGGTGTGGAAGCGCTCATCACAGACGACTATTTGGCCGTTGAAAAACAAGTGGCCGAGCTGCATCCCGAGTTAATTTTGGGTACACAAATGGAACGCCATATTGCCAAGCGACACGGCATTCCTTGTGCAGTGATATCAGCACCGGTGCATGTACAAGATTTTCCTGCAAGGTATTCACCACAAATGGGATTTGAAGGTGCCAATGTGTTGTTTGACAGCTGGGTGCATCCTTTGATGATGGGACTAGAAGAGCACTTGCTTGGCATGTTCCGGGATGATTTTGAATTCCACGATGAAGCAGCGCCTTCGCATCTTGGCTCGACCCGCAACCAAATAAAGTCAGACAACGGTTCACAAATTGACTCCCCAGAGCAAATTGTGATGCCAGCGGTTGCCACTTCTTCTAATGAAGCCCAGTGGACACAGGAGGCTGCCAAAGAATTACAAAAAATTCCTTTCTTTGTTCGAGGTAAAGCCAAACGTAATACTGAACAATTTGCCACTGAAAAAGGTGTGTCGACCATCACTGTGGAGACGCTTTACGATGCCAAAGCTCACTTCAGCCGTTGATCACGCCATAGACAGCAACACCAAGGTGGTACTTGTCACCATGGACAACCATTTGTCGGGTGCGTTTGATCAAGTGTCACAAAAGCTGATGGCGTCTGCCAGCCTGCGCTTCAAGATGCATGCTGCCAGCGACTGGCGTAACAACCCATCTGCTTTAGAGAAGTGTCGCGAGGACATCGGCGAAGCGGACATCGTAATCGTCACCATGCTGTTCATGGAAGACCACTTCTTACCCATTCTGGATGCATTGGAGAAAAGAAGGTTCGACTGCGACGCCATGGTGTGCATCATGTCTGCGCCTCAAGTGATGCATTTGTCACGCATGGGTAAATATGTTGCCAATACCCAAACCGGTGGCTTGATTGGTTTGCTCAAAAAATTACGCCCTTCTGCCAAAGATGCACAAGGCAAAGACAAGCCCGCATCTGCTGGCGCTAAACAAATGGCCATGTTGCGACGCCTGCCGAAGTTGTTGCGTTTTATTCCGGGTTCAGCCCAAGACATTCGTATCTTTTTCTTGGTCATGCAATATTGGCTAGCGGGTTCAGAAGCCAATATTCTGAATATGGTGATCATGTTGGTACAACGCTATGCACGCATACAAGAAACGCATGCCGCTCACCGCGTGAAGCTACAAACGCCAGTTGAATACCCCGAAGTAGGCATCTATCACCCGCGCATGAAGTCACGCTTATCAGACCAATTGGCTGATCTGCCTCATGCAAAAAATTCCAAACAACCCGCTGTGGGTATGTTGCTGTTACGTTCTTATCTGCTTGCTGGCAATACAGACCACTATGACGCAGTTATTGAGGCCATAGAAGCTAAAGGCTTGCGCGTGATTCCTGCCTTCTCTAGTGGACTTGATGCACGCCACGCAATTGACCAGTATTTCAAAAAAGACGGCGCGCCACAGATTGAGGCATTGGTCTCATTGACCGGCTTTTCTTTGGTGGGCGGACCCGCGTACAACGATGCCAAAGCTGCACAAATAGCGCTAAAAGAACTGGATGTTCCCTACATTGCGGCGCACCCTGTTGAGTTTCAATCCTTAGACCAATGGGGTGATTCAGACCGCGGCTTATTGCCTGTAGAGAGCACCATCATGGTCGCCATCCCTGAGTTAGATGGCTCAACCGTACCCATGGTGTATGGCGGAAGACCAGGCGCAGAAGGTACCAGTTGTAACGGTTGTGATCGCCACTGCACTTTCACCAAAGCGCATAAAGCACAAAACATGTTCACTTGCGCTGAACGCACGGAGATGTTGGCGTCTCGCGTGCATAAATTGGTGCAACTGCGTGGCAGAAAACGCGAGGAACGCAAGCTCGCCATTGTGTTGTTCAACTTCCCGCCAAACGCTGGCAGTGTTGGGACAGCGGCTTACTTATCCGTCTTTGAATCTTTGTACAACACACTGCATACCTTGGCCGCAGAAGGCTACCGTGTAGAGCTTCCTGAATCTGTCGATAGTTTGCGTGACCGGTTATTGATTGGCAACGCCGCGCAGTTTGGCACCCAAGCCAATGTGGTGCACCAGATACCTGTTGCACAACATATCCAACAAGAAACATGGCTGGCGGAAATTGAAGCGCAATGGGGCGCTGCGCCTGGCAAGCACCTCACAGACGGCAGAAGCTTGTTTGTGATGGGCGCACAGATGGGCGACATCTTGATTGCACTGCAACCTGCCTTCGGATACGAGGGCGACCCTATGCGCTTGCTGTTTGAAAAAGGCTTTGCACCAACGCATGCCTTCAGCGCTTTCTACCGCTATTTGCGTGAAGAATACCAAGCAGATGCTGTCTTGCATTTTGGGACGCATGGCGCTTTGGAATTTATGCCCGGCAAACAAACCGGCTTGTCCGGTAAGTGCTGGCCCGAGCGATTGATCGACGACTTACCCAATGTGTATCTCTACGCTGCGAACAACCCGTCAGAGGGTGCATTGGCCAAACGCCGCGCCGCGGCTACTTTGATCAGTTATCTCACACCAACCATCACCGAAGCAGGTCTCTACAAAGGCTTGATCGAACTCAAGCAGTCACTGGAGCGTTGGCGCAGTGCAGATGAAAGCGATCAAACGGATCGCGTGTCTCTTTTGCAAATGATTCACGAACAAGCGCTGGCACTAGACCTCCAAGTGCCTGCTATCGATGACTTCGAGGCGCAAATAGCCAATCAGCAATCGATCGCATGGGTTGATGCACTGCAAGGTCAGTTGCTCGAATTGGAATATGCATTGATACCTGAAGGTCTCCATGTCATTGGCCGTTTACCAAGCCGTGACGATCGTCTCTCCACACTCAAAGCGATGGCGCAAGCGATGGGTATTGATGCGCCCGAATTGATTACAGAGTTGGTAGATGGTGCAGGCGAAGCAGAACTCAACAAGCACACCAGGAATTTTTCTGAAGCGCACATCGTACAAATTAAACAACTGGTTCAGGCCAACCTACTCTTGAGCCAAGACCATGAACTTGCTGGCATCTTGCGGGCATTGGACGGTCGCTACATAGAACCAGCACCTGGCGGTGATCTACTGCGTAACCCAGAGGTCTTGCCCACCGGCCGCAATTTGCATGGGCTGGATCCATTCCGGTTACCCAGCGCATTTGCTGTCAAAGATGCCAAGCGCCAAGCCGACAAATTACTGGCCCGCTATGCTGCCGATGGTCAAGGTTTGCCCGAAAGCGTGGCCATGGTGCTGTGGGGCTCGGACAACTTGAAGTCAGAGGGCGGTCCTTTGGCACAGGCGTTAGCACTGATGGGCGCACTCCCCCGCTTTGACAGTTACGGTCGTTTGGCAGGTGCATCTTTAGTTCCTTTGAACGAACTCGGTCGTCCACGCATAGACGTGGTGATCACACTTTCAGGCATCTTTCGCGATTTGATGCCTATGCAAATCAAACTCTTGGCAGAGGCTTCTTTCTTAGCCGCGAGTGCAGAAGAACCAGAAGACCAAAACTTCATTCGTAAACACAGCTTGGCTTTTATGCAAGCGCAAGGGTGCGATATGGAGACTGCTTCTTTGCGAGTGTTTGGAAACGCAGAAGGCGCTTACGGTGCCAACGTCAACCATTTGGTCGACAGTAGCTGCTGGGAAGAAGAAGACGAATTAGGCAATGCGTTTACCAATCGCAAAGGATTTGCCTACGGCCGTGAAGGCCACCCTGTTCGCAACAATGCCTTGCTGCAAAGCGCCTTGGCCAATGTGAGCCTCACCTACCAAAACGTAGATTCTGTGGAACTGGGTGTCACCAGCATCGATACCTATTTCGACACCTTGGGTGGCATCAGCCGCGCGGTATTACAAGCCAAGCACCAACGCGATGGCAACCGTGCCAGCGCACCGCCTGTGTATATCGGTGACCAAACACAAGGTGATGGCGTGGTGCGCACCCTTACCGAACAAGTGGCACTCGAAACACGCACCCGCATGCTCAACCCCAAGTGGCACGAAAGCATGTTGCAACACGGCTACGAAGGTGTGCGCCAAATCGAAGCACATCTCACCAACACCATGGGCTGGTCCGCAACTACTGGACAAGTGCAACCCTGGGTGTACCAACAACTCGCACAAACCTTCATCCTCGACCCCGAGATGCGTGAACGTTTGGCCCAACTCAACCCAACCGCATCAGCCAAAGTGGCTGGGCGATTGTTAGAAGCCTCTCGGCGCCAATATTGGAAGCCGGACCCAGAAACCATGAAGGCACTGCAACAGGCAGGCGACGAGCTAGAAGATCGCCTAGAAGGCATCCAAGAAGGAGTACCCGCATGATGGAAACCGCAACAGTCCCCGTCTCGACTATCAAACGTGGAGGACGACCTGATGGCGAAGGCAGTGTCCAAGTGCAAATGGACCCTAGCCTCAAAATCGGTACCGCCAAAGTATTTGCGGTCTACGGCAAAGGCGGTATTGGCAAGAGCACCACTTCTTCCAATTTATCGGTGGCATTTAGCAAGATGGGTAAACGTGTTTTGCAAATCGGATGCGATCCAAAACACGACTCGACATTCACGCTCACCAAGAAGTTAATGCCTACGGTGATCGATGCCTTAGAAGCTGTTGATTTCCATGCCGAAGAATTGCGCTTAGATGACTTTGTTTTCAAAGGTTACAACGGCGTGATGTGTGTTGAAGCAGGTGGACCACCTGCTGGCACAGGTTGCGGTGGTTATGTGGTCGGTCAAACGGTCAAGTTGCTCAAAGAACACCACTTACTTGAAGACACCGATGTGGTGATTTTTGATGTGCTGGGTGACGTGGTGTGCGGTGGTTTTGCTGCACCACTCCAACATGCGGACCGCGCCTTGATCGTCACTGCCAACGATTTTGATTCCATCTTTGCGATGAACCGTATCGTGCAAGCGATTGGCGCGAAATCGAAAAACTACAACGTACGCCTTGGCGGTGTGATTGCCAATCGCAGTGATGCAACCGATCAAATCGACAAGTTCAATGCGGTCACGGGGTTAAAAACTATGGCGCATTTCCCTATGTTGGATGAAATCCGCCGCAGCAGATTGTCTAAATCCACTTTGTTTGAACTAGAAGCCACTCCCGCTGTGAAAGCCGTTCAAGACGAATACATGCGCTTAGCTGCCGCACTATGGCTCGGTGGTGACCCTTTGCCTGCAGTCCCCATGAAGGACCGCGATATTTTTGACCTACTCGGGTTTGATTGATGCAACACAGCAGTTATCTCGAACGTCGCGAACAAATCGAACACTACTTTGACCGCACTGCGGCCAAAGCGTGGGAAATTTTGACGTCCAACGCGCCAGTAGGACGTATACGCAGGACCGTTCGAGAAGGCCGCGACCAGATGCGCGCCACCCTTTTATCTTGGTTACCGCAAGACATGCGAGGCATGCGTTTGCTTGATGCAGGTTGTGGCACAGGAGCACTCGCCACAGAAGCTATGCGACGCGGCGCTCATGTGGTAGCCATTGATTTATCACCTACCTTGGTGCAATTGGCACGTGAGCGCAACGTGAATGAATTTCAAAACGGCCTCGGCAGTATTGAATTTTTAGCCGGCGACATGTTGGACCCCGATATGGGACATTTTGATTATGTGGTGGCAATGGATTCATTGATCCACTACGACACCGATGATATTGTCAAAGCTGTTCATGGGTTAACACGGCGCACACGCAAAGCTGTGATGTTCACCTTTGCTCCCCGCACGCCTATGCTGGCAGTGATGCACCGCATTGGTCGGCTGTTTCCTCGCAGCGACCGCTCTCCTTCTCTAGAGCCTGTTTTGCAATCCGATTTGTTGCAAGGACTCAGCGCCATTTCTGAGATGGGAGCTTGGCAAGCCAATCGGACACAACGCATCAGCCGTGGTTTTTATAAATCGCAAGCTTGGGAGTGGGTCAAAAAATGATGTGGTCGCGCGCCTTCGTCGCACACCTCAAGACACAGAGCTTGCGGTTCATGCCTTTTGCAGACGCAGCGTCTCATGACCTGCCGATTGGCAAACTGCTGCGCTTATCGCTGTTTCAAGCAGTCATCGGTATGACTACATCGCTATTGGTGGGTACTTTGAACCGCGTGATGATTGTGGAGTTGGGCATGCCCGCATGGTGGGTCGCTTTGGCATTTGCGATTCCTTTGGTATTTGCACCGCTGCGGGCCTTAATTGGTTACCGCAGTGATACACACCCATCCGCATTGGGTTTGAAACGCATCCCCTATTTATGGATGGGAACCTTGTTGTTGTTTGGTGGATTGGCCATCATGCCATTTGCACTTTTGCTTTTGTCAGATCCACCTCCCAACACGGAGTGGCTAGGCCAAATAGGCGTGACGTTGGCATTTGTATTGGTAGGTTTTGGCATGCAAGTCACGCAGACTGCAGGCCTGGCATTAGCCAGTGACTTGTCTACAGAAGAAAAACGTCCGCGCGTTGTAGCACTTCTCTACAGCATGCTGTTAATCGGAATGATTGGCAGCAGTGTTTTGTATGGCGTATTTTTGAGTGACTTCACGCCTACCCATTTGATCCAAGTGATTCAAGGTTCTGCGGTAATCGTGGTGGTCTTTAATTTGATGTCATTATGGAAACAAGAAGCCCGTTCAACCAAGCGCGGCCCACGGGAAGAAAACGGCTTCCAGCAAAACTGGAAGAAGTTGATGGCGCAAGCCAGCATGCGTCGGTTTTTATGGACTGTCGCGATTGGTACTGCAGCCTTTAGCATGCAAGACATCATCTTGGAACCTTTTGGTGCCGAAGTGCTAGGCCTGGATGTCAGTATGACCAGTGCCTTGACTGCGCTCAGTGCCGGTGGATCGTTGCTAGCCTTTTTCTTAGCATCTCAGTGGCTAGTACGTGGTGTTGACGCATGCCGTGTTGCCAGCGCGGGCGTTGTTCTGGGATTGCCTGCATTTGCCTTTGTCATTTTTTCAGCGCCGCTGGATTCCCCCAACTTATTTAGAACTGGTACTTTTCTAATTGGATTTTCTGGTGGATTGTTCTCAGTAGGCATGTTAGTCACCGCCATGTCTTTCAACAACGACAAGTATGCAGGCATGGTGTTGGGAGCATGGGGCGCAGTCCAAGCCATGGCATCAGGTCTGGCCATGGCTGCCGGCGGATTCCTACGCGACACGATTGCAAGCCTAGCAACTAGTGGCGCTTTAGGCAGCAGTTTGGACTCCCCCGCAACTGCCTATAGCTTTGTCTACCACATTGAAATTTATATGTTGTTTGTCGTGTTGATTGCACTAGGACCTTTGGTTCGAAACAGTCGACGTGAAACGGTCAAGCCCCAAAGACATTCTTTTGGCTTGGCGGAGTTCCCGAGTTGAAAACAACTCATTTTTAAATGGAGAAATGACCATGGAAACTGGTGCAATCACCCAATATGTCGACGTTGCGCAGCTCGTCCTCTATGTATTTTGGGTATTTTTTGCGGGTCTGATTTATTACCTCTTGCGTGAAAATCACCGCGAAGGTTACCCAATGGACAGTGGCCGAGAAAATGGCCCCAAGATGGATGGATGGCCTTCCATTCCAACGCCCAAAGTCTACAAACTGCCCAATGGTCATGAAGTCTTGAGCCCTGACTTTAACCGCCAAGATGGTCAGTACCAAGGCAAGCCTTCTCATCCATGGAATGGCGCACCGCTTGAGCCAGTCGGCGATCCGCTTCTGGCAGGCCTAGGCCCAGGCGCTTGGGCTAATAGAGCAGATGTTCCTGAAATGACGCATGAAGGCGAAGTCAAGATCGTTCCTTTGCGTGTGGCAACCGACCATGGCATTGCAACCAGAGACACCGATTCCCGTGGACAGACTGTTTACGGGGACGACGGACAAGCTGCTGGCGTTGTGCGAGATTTATGGGTAGACCGTTCCGAAATGATTTTTCGCTACATCGAGATGACGGTCGCTGGTTCGGACAAAAACATTTTGATTCCTATTAACTTTGCTCGGATTCATGAAGATGCGATCGATGTGCATGCCTTGATGTCGCACCAATTCGTTAATGTGCCTGCTACGCAATCACCGGATCAAGTCACCATGTTGGAAGAAGAAAAAATCATGGCTTACTTTGGAGCAGGACTCCTCTATGCTGAGCCAAACCGTCAGGAACCTATCGTATGAAGGCACACCACGAGCACGAATTCGAGGCAGCCTTGGGTTTACCCGAGCAACTGCCTCGCAATGAATATGTAATTTGGCAAGGCCAGCCAGACTGGAAGCAGCTGGCTGTGAACGCATTCCATGTGCGAAAAATTACTTTCTATTTCGCGTTCATGCTATTTTTGCAATGCGTGCACTTGGTAGATACGGATACCGCTTGGCTAGACATGGTCAAACAATTAGGTACCAGCATCTGTTTGGCATCGATTGCTTTAGGTCTTTTGACTTGGAGCGCTTACCTCTCTAGTAAGGCGACGATCTACACCTTGACCAACAAGCGCATTGTGATGCGTATCGGTATCGTGTTGTCCCTGACTTTCAATCTACCTCTCAAGAAAATCGTAGCATCTGACTTGCTGATTTTGAAAAATCAAGTCGGCAATATTGCTTTGGGCATTTCATCTGACAGCCCTATTGGTTGGCTAAACCTATGGCCCCATGTCCGTGCTTGGCGAATCAATGCACCCCAGCCTACGTTGCGTTGCATTCCTAATGCAGAAAGCATTGGCCAGCTCATATTACAAGCATGGCGCAAAGAGTCTCCACAAGAACAGCTCGTTTCTGTAGGGAATACATCTAGCGCAAGCAACACACAAACGTTGAGCCACGCATGAACAACCCACCTACCCCCATATTGCAGGCGAACTCCAACCCACCAGCGATTCCCGTCGTTGCGCGCTGGATATTAGTTGGCTTAGCAATTTTGTTGGCGGGTGTTTCGTGGATCAAGCAATCTGGTGTCGATATGCGCGAAGCTGATGCACCCATCGTTTGGAAAAAAGCGTTGCACTTTGAAGATGGCAACCATGGAGAGATCTTGGTTTTTGATGCCACGCAAAAGCACATTGCGACGTTTGAAGGCGAGCAAGGATTTTTAAGAGGCACTCTACGTGCTCTAGCCAGAGAACGTAAAAAAAGATCTATCAGTGGTGAGGCTGCGTTCGAGTTGAGTGGCCACGCCGATGGACAAATGGTGTTGCGCGATCCAGCCACAGGTGAAGCCATACATTTGGCATCTTTTGGTCCAAGTAACGCACAAATTTACCGCCAGTTGCAATGAATATCTGAGGAAAAACAATATGTCACACGTCATCACACCCATTGAAACGTCCAGCGATGCCAATGCAAAGGCGGTTGAGAGCACAGTATTAAGTCCACGGTTTTATACAACTGACTTCAAAGCAATGGACCGCATTGATGTGTCGTCGGTTCGCCACGAGTGGGACCAGATGATGAAAGAGTACGAGGGCGATAACAACCACGATCATTTCCAACGTGATGCCCAATTTGCAGACGAAGTGGCAACTTTGATGCCGCAACTCTCGCCAGAGATGCGCCAAGAGTTCCTAGACTTTCTTGTTAGCTCATTGACTTCAGAGTTTTCAGGTTGTATTTTGTACAACGAAATTCGCAAGAACATCTCTAACCCTGACATCAAACAACTGATGACCTATATGGCACGTGATGAATCGCGCCATGCCGGATTCATCAACCAGTCATTGCGCGACTTTGGTCTAGGCATTGATTTGGGCGACCTCAAGCGTACCAAGGCTTACACCTACTTCAAACCCAAATATATTTTTTACGCGACTTACCTCTCAGAAAAAATTGGATATGCGCGTTACATCACTATCTTTCGACAGTTAGAAAAGAACCCAGACAAGCGTTTCCACCCCATATTTCGTTGGTTCGAGAGGTGGTGTAATGACGAATTCCGCCATGGTGAGTCGTTTGCATTGATCATGCGCGCGAATCCACACTTATTGCGCGGCGGCAACCGTTTGTGGATCAAATTTTTCTTGCTCGCTGTCTACGCCACCATGTATGTACGTGACCATACACGCCCTATGCTGCATGAGGCCATGGGCTTGGATACGGATGAATACGACTACACCGTATTTCGTATCACCACCGAAATTTCTAAACAAGTGTTCCCACTATCACTAGACACGGACAGCCCTAAGTTCAGGGCAGGACTAGAGCGCTTGTTTGAAATCTCCAAAGCTAATGACGAAGCCAAGATCAAAGGCGGCATCTCAGGGCGCCTGACACAAGCAGTATGCGTTGTGCAAGCTGCATGGACTTTTGGCCGTCTCTTCATGATGGATACGCTGGAACACGAGTTACCTGTCAATACCCGAATGGTTCCCTCATGGTGATTGACATTACCTTCGCTGCGCTCTATGCAATTTTTTGCTGGTGGATAGGTACGGGTGTCATTTTGTGGCTTGATAGATTGCCACAGGCTAGTTTTCGCTGGAGCATGCTAGCTTGGACATTTTTGCTGGGACTGAGTTTCTGGGGCGTTTCTGTCAGCATGAAAGAAGTGAGCGACTTCAACGCCTACCTGGGCTTTGGCAGTGTGATTGTGATGTGGGGATGGCATGAATTGGCTTTTCTGACAGGTACGCTCACGGGCCCAAGAAAAATTGCCATGGAAGAAGGCGCTACAGGTTGGAAACGTTTCACCCAATCGTTACAAGTCGTCTTGCACCATGAGTACGCGCTCTTGCTGAATTTTGGATTTTTGTGTGCCATGCAGCTTGAAAATCCCAACCATATTGCCTTATGTACCTTCGCCTTGCTCTGGTGTATGCGGGTAAGTGCCAAGTTAAATTTATTTTTTGGAGTAGCAGAAAACGGTGCAGCCTATTTACCGGTTCACTTGAAATACTTAGCTTCGTATTTTAGAAATCGTCGATTGACTTGGTGGTTTGCTATTTCTTTTTCCTTGTCCGTAGTTGCATGGACATGGCTGGTGTGGCAAGCACAAGACGGAAAGGTTGATATGACCACCGGATGGGTGTTATTAGCAAGCCTGTTGGGGCTCGCCATCGTAGAACATGCACTGATGATTTTCCCTCTTCCCATGCAACGTATTTGGGGTTGGGCCTTGTCTAGGTCTTCGGTAACTTCTGTCTGAAAAATTAACTATGAATGCCATCACCAATCATGACATGTTGGCAATCGACGAATTGTTAACTTCAGGCAAACGCAAACCCGTTGCATTGGTAATTGGCAGTGGTTTTGGTGGCTTAGCTGCTGCCATACGTTTGAGTGCAAAGGGCTACGACGTTCAGGTTCTTGAAAAATTGGATGCCGCTGGAGGTCGCGCTTCTGTTTTCAAACAAGATGGGTTTACTTTTGATGCAGGTCCCACCATCATCACAGCGCCATTTTTGTTGGAAGAGTTATGGTCTTTATGCGGCAGAAAGTTTAGCGACGACATCGATTTGCGGGCGATGGATCCTTTCTATCGCATACGCTTTAGCGATGGCACGTGGTTTGATTACAGCGGTGACGATGCCGCGATGCGAAGAGAAATTGCACGTTTTTCGGCTGATGATCTAGATGGATACACACGCTTTTTAGCGGATGCAGAACTCTGCAAAACGCTAGGCTTTGAGGGACTCGGCTGTATTGCATTTGACACCCTAATGGATTTGATCAATGCGATCCCAGCTTTTGCACGGATGGGTGCTTGGCGCAGTATTTACAGCTTGGTGGCCAAG
>Ga0114963_10000510_pt1 | contig 25917 bp, 23 predicted proteins | sample C_131016_EF_Meta_FD_87019 | JGI IMG/M metagenome (GOLD analysis project Ga0114963, IMG submission 87019) | Freshwater microbial communities from Lake Croche, Canada to study carbon cycling - C_131016_EF_MetaG | ecosystem: Environmental > Aquatic > Freshwater > Lake | place: Lake Croche, Canada... | reverse complement strand
CCGACAGGCGGGGTAATCGCTCCGATTTCGGCAAGAATGATGACATAGACACCGAACCATACCGGATCAAAACCAAGACCCATCATCACCGGATGGGTGATCGGCAAGGAAATGGCCAGCAGGGACGGAGAGTCCATCAACATGCCGAAGATCAGGTAGATTACCGTCACGATGGTCACGATAAACCAGACAGGAAAACCGTTATTGGTCAGGAAGTCCTGGATGGTCTGCGACACGCCACTGAGTGCCAGAAAACGGGCAAAGATCAAACCGCCGACCACAATCGCAAAGATCATGGCGGTCAGCTTCACGGTTTCCAGAAGGGTATCGGTCAGCAGTTTGATCTTCAGCCCGCGATTGCGGACAATTGTCATGCCGAAGGTGACCAGAGCACCGATGCCGCCGCCTTCTGTCGGGGTGAAATAGCCGTTATAAATACCGCCCATCATCACCACGATCACAACCAGCAGCGGGGCCACCAGACGCAGGGACCACATTTTCTCGGCAAAAGTATAGACCTCGGTCGGACGCGGGGCTTTTTCGGGGTAAATCATCGATGTGATGATGATGAAGATGCCGAGAATAGTCGCGAAGACCAGACCGGGGATGATCCCGCCGATCAGCAATTCGCCGATGCTCGAATTGGTCAGAATGCCATAGACGACCATCAAAGCACTGGGAGGGATCAGCACCGCCAGCGTGCCCGCAATCGCGATACAGGCACTGGCAAAGCTCTTGTCATAGCCGCGTGCCACCATTTCCGGCAAAGCCAGTTTGGTGAACAGCATCGCCGAGCCGACCGATGAGCCCGACGCCGCACCGAAAGCCGCTGCCGCGCCGGTTGTCGCCACCGCAAGCCCACCGGGCAGGCGGCCGAGCCACTTGGTGCAGGCATCATAGAGATCGTCGCCGATCCCCGCATGCATGGCGAAATAGCCCATCAGCAGAAACATCGGAATGACGCTGAAGTGGAAGCTATTGGTCACATCGAAGTAGATCGTGCCGAGTATGGACAGGGCCGCGTTGAAATTGGTGATCAATGCAAGCCCGACAAAGCCGACCGTTGTCATGGCGATCATGATCTGCGCGCCAAGGAAGATCGAGCCGAGCAGCATGCCGATCCCTAGAAAGCCGATTGTAATGGAGGACATGTCAATGAACCTTATAGTGGTCGGCAGCGGCTTCCGACAAAGGCGAGCCGCCGATGATGATGGCGTGCAGGGCTTCCATCAGGAACTGGAACGAAATCAGAGCGGCACCGATCGCTACCGCCGCTTTGGCCGGATAGACCGCAAAGCGGATGGTCGCACCCCAGACCTGCTCGTTCATATTGTAGGAGCGGATCGTGTATTGCAAAGAGGCATAGGCCACCGCTGCAAAGATCAGCATGCCAACCGTCATCCAGAAGCAGTGGAGCCAGCGGTTGAATTCCGGAGAGAATTTCGAGGTCAGAAACACCGTATTAACATGCTCCTGCTTAAACAGCGTGTAAGCGAAAGGCAGCATGATCACGGCTGTCAGTATGGATTGGGTGAATTCGACACCGGCCGGCACCGGGGCATTGAACAGCTTGCGCGAGATGGCGTTGGTATCAATAACCCACATCATCACGAAGGTGAGAAAGCCGGCAATGGCGGCAGCAAACTCCATCCATTTCCCGCTTTTTTTGTACAATTTTATGAATCCATGCTTCATGGCCATCTCCACCCTATTCGAAACTTCTTATCCAACGCCAAAGCCGGAGCGGGCATGGCCCGCTCCGGCTTGTTTGTCACAGATCAATTGTTGATGTCGTTGACGACTTTTTTGGCCGATGCCTCGGACATGCCAGCCTTCATCGCGCGGTCAACCCAGCTGTTGCGGACGGACTGCACTTTGGCATTGCCAAGGGTGACCTTGTTGAAGTCATCGGCATTGATCTTGATGATTTCAACTTTGCCGGACTTTTTCCATGATTCCAGCGTATCGGCAGTGGCCTTCTCGTAGGAACGCAGGAATTCCACCAGATAGTCTTTCTTCATATCGTCCATGATCTTTTTCAGATCGGCAGGCAACGCATTGTATTTATCGAGGTTCATGATGACCATATGGCCCCATGATGCGCCCATCGGCACATCGATGAAATATTTGGCGACATCGGCCCATTTCCAGCCGACCGTCAGAGCAGGATCACCCGGCGAGCAATCGAGAATGCCGTTGCCCAAAGCTTCATAGGCTTCCGAGTCCGACATCGAGACAGGGACGGCGCCCAGCGCTTCCAGCATGGCCGGCAAAGCGACGCCGTAGGAGCGGATACGCTTGCCCTTGAAGTCCTCCATGGTGCGGATCGGCTTGGAGCAGATCATGCCATAGGCCGGCAGCGGACGGACCGAGATCATCTTCAGTTTGAATTTAGCCAGTTCCTTGGCAAATTCCGGATGTTCGTCATGCCATTTCAGCATCAACTCACCCAGCTGGGCCTGGGACTTCGGCTGTGGCCAGAAGAACGGAATGGCGTTGTTGATCGGGAACTGATCGGGGAAATAGGGTGTGACCAGCGGGCCGAGATCGATCACGCCGTTTTCCACGGCGGTCGGCACTTCACCGACCTTCACCACGGTGCCGCCCCACAGCATCAGCATGGAATGCTTGTTGTTGGACCGCTTGGGCAATTCCTTACCCATCCATTCGGCGCTCTTGGCATATTCGTTTGCGCCTTGCGGAGTGTAGTCACCATATTTCAACTGGTCGGCCTGTGCTGCGCCCATCAACAGGGAGGCCATCGCCGTCAATGCCACGGTGGTCAGTTTGATTTGCTTCAACATGTTCGTCTCTTCCCTTTTGAGCTGGTCGTGTGTTGCGGTTTGACACCGCTCTTTTCATTTCTGGTCATCAACGTTTCACCCTTTTGAAGACACGTCAATATCTGTCGACACTTTAATCAGGTAAAAAATAAAATGCCTAAAGGATCCGCCTTCACGCGGCCTTCTGAATTCATGCGGTCCCCGATCTGTCTTCAATCGCAGCGGGGAGATGACCCGGTTCTGCTTTGGCTTGCTTTGAGGCGATACTGCCGGTGGGAGCGAGCGCATCGCCTGTTGTGCCAGTCCGGCAGCCCTGATGGGTATTGTGTCTCTGAGTGTTCGCGCAGTCGGATCATGGCTGCTATGCTTTTTTGCTCCAATGGTATGAAATGACCGGAATGTGGAACAATGAGGGCAAGTTGTCTGAGCTTTAGAGGTGCGGGCTTCAGGTGGGCGTCTTGTCCGTTTGGCTCGTGTCTCGATCGTCCGTTGCAGTGTCCGCTGCGTCTGCGGCACTGAAGGACCGATGAACGGAAATTTCGATCATGCGGACTGGTTTTTGCGTCCGCTCCGCGGCACCCTTCCATTCGCTTCAAATAGGGTGGCATCAGGAAGTTTCGGTCAGATTATTCAGAACGATGTGATTTGAACTGTCGTTTGTCGACACAAATTGCAGACCTGTCCGCGCGTCCCAAAGATGGGTTTCGGGATGAGTTTCACCAATTGGATTGCGTTAAAATATTGTAATAATTACATAAATAAATTTTTATAATTTATATATAATGTAAAATCTGTGATGCTCTTGACGTCATTTCATTGCTCACGTTACAAAGTGTCGACAATAGATTGATCCGTAAATCCGGCCAACAAGTGAATCGGCTTTACATCCATCGCATCATAAAACGACCAGAGGGAGAGACTGGAATGTCGGGCAATAGTGGGTTGATTACCGGAAGCATGGATTATCTGCGCCGTCCGTTTGTGCGCAACATCAAAGCCGGTGACAAGGTTTTGATCTTGTCCGACACCGCGCATGATCCGCGTGTCTGGCAGGCCGTGATGAGCATCTGTCAGGAAATAGGGGCGGATACGACCCTTGCTTTGTTCGAGCGTCGCCCTGCTGATTATTACGATCCGCCAGCTGCCGTATGCGAAGCGATGATGAAATCCGATGTCAACGTCTTGCTGTGCTCGACCGGCATGCTGCATTCGCCAGCCAGTTTTCGTGCGATGCAGGCCCGTATTCCTTCCATTTGCCTTGATGGCGGCATGACGCTGGAGCAACTGCAGTCGGGTGCGATCACCGAAGACATGAAAAAGGTGGCTGAACGCAAGCATTTCGTCGCCAAAAACGTGTTTGGCCCCAACGCCAAAACCTGCCATGTCACGTCGCGCTATGGCACCGATTTCACCTATAGCGTCGAAAACCGCATCACTTTCCCGCCGATGCCTGGTGACAGCTTCGATCCCTACAAGATCATAGATTTCGGCAAGGACGAAAACCGCGAGGGCGGCCTGTATTATTATCTGTTCCCGACCGGTGAATTCAACGTGGCTCCTGTCGAAGGCTCGGCCAATGGCAAGCTGGTGATCGACCTGACCATGCACCATATCGGCCGCATCTACGAGCCGATCACTTTGACGGTCAAGGACGGCCGTGTGATCGATATTGCCGGTGGGGCCGAAGCCCGCATCCTGCGCGATTATCTCATCGAATATGGCGACGATAATGCCTATATGTGCCCCGCAGAGGCCTCTGTCGGCGTCAATGCCAAAGCGGTGGTGCGCGGCATCCAGCGCGAGGACAAGAACATTCTCGGTACGCTGCATTTCGGTCTGGGCACCAATGTCGATGTCGGCGGTTCGATCCTTTCCAAAATCCATCTCGACGGGGTGATTCTGGAGCCGACCCTGTATGTCGACGGTGTGATGAAGATCGACAATGGCCGCTTCCTCGTGCCGATCGAAGCCGAGTAAACAAGCCGGTGCAGGCGGTTTTTAAGTCGCCTGGACCATTTTCGGCCAATGCTGACCAAGGGGTAGGACCATGACACAACCGCTTTTGCATTATACCCGACAGGGGCATGGGCCCATGGTGGTGCTGCTGCATCCTGTCGGATTGGATGGCACGTTCTGGCGTGACCTGCCACAGCGTTTGTCAGACCAATACACGGTGGTCTGTGTCGATTTGCGTGGTCATGGCGGATCTTCGGCTGCACCCCGTCCGGGAACAATGGCGGCTTGCGTGGCCGATGTGGCCGCTGTCATCAAAGATGCGGGGCAAGGACACGCCAAAGCGGTGGTTCTCGGCCTGTCTTTCGGCGGTATGGTGGCGCAAAATCTGGCAATCACGCATCCCGAACTTGTATCGGGACTGGTGGTATGCGGATGCGGCGCAATGATCCCGCCGGCTTTCAGACAGGCCATTCTGGCGCGTGGGTCGGATGCCGAACAAGGCGGGATGCAGGCCATCACACCGGCCACGCTGGAGCGCTGGTTTACTCCCGCTTTCATGGATTCACCCGAGGTTGGAAAAGTCCGCGCCCGCCTGCTGGCCGATGATCCCTCCAATTTTGCCGCTGCATGGGAAGCGATTTCGGAACATTCCGCGCTTGAACACTTGAAACAGGTCACGGTGCCCGCACTGGTGATCGGTGGCAGCCTCGATCTGGCCACCTCTGTCGAAGCGATTACGGTGCTGGCCGATGCCTTTGCCAATGGCCAGAAGGTGATTCTGGAGGGCGCACCGCATATGATGCAGATCGAAAATCAGGACGTGTTTTATACCGCCGTGCGGCACTTTCTAGACCAGATGGGGAAATGACTATGTCAAAGGCACTTTTGCTGGTGGTGGCCGATCCGTCTCCGACGATGGAGGAGGAATTCAACGCCTGGTACGATACCGAACATGTGCCCGAACGGGCCGTGATCCCCGGTTTCAACACGGCCTTGCGTTTTGTCTCTCTCGGCGATGGCCCCGCTTATATGGCGCTTTACGATCTCGATGATCTGGCGGTGCTGGATAGTCCGGCCTATCAGGCGGTTTACGGGGTCAATTTTTCGCCATGGACACGGCGTGTGACCTCGCGGGTCAATCCGGCGCGTTTGACGGGCGTGCAGATGTTCCCCGGACAGGCAATCACCGGTATCTGCGCCCGCATGGTTCTGGTGCGCTTGCGCGATGTCAGCGATGCCGATATGGCGACTGCCATTGCGGCTCTGGACGGGTTTTCATCCCGGCATAGCAACTGCACCCAGCATCGGGTGTTTGTCTGTGACCAGCAGACAAGGCAGGATGGTTTTGTGCTGTTCGAGTTCAATGATGGCCGAACAGATTGTGTGAATGGCGCGGTATTTGGCCCGCTTGCAGGTAAAATCGACCTGCTGGCCCATTATCGCCCTTACCGGATCAACTGACCGACCCGACCGTGCCATGCGCGGATGGGTGACGACGAGAGGATAGAGAATGCGGATCAAAGCGGTTCGGGTGCATGAATATGGCGGGGCCGACAAGCTCCGCTATGAAGACATTGAATTGGCCCCTCCCGCCGCCGGTCAGGCGCTGATCCGGCATAAGGCCATCGGGTTGAATTTTGCCGATTTGCACAATCGGGAGGGGCGTTACCCCTTGCCGTCTTTGCCGCATGTGTTGGGTGGCGAGGCTGCCGGTCTGGTCGAAGCGATCGGCGCGGGGGTGACGGATGTCAAAGTGGGGGACCGCGTGGCCTATGCGGCCGGTGGCCCGGCTTTTCCGCCGGGTTCCTATGCAGAGGCTCGCTTGTTTGATGCCAGCCGTCTGGTGCTTTTGCCCGAGGAGATCGACGACATCACCGCCGCCAGCGTGCTGGTGAAGGGGTTGACTGCGCAATATCTGCTCAAAAGCGTCTATCCGGTTTCCGCCGGCGATACAATATTGGTGCATGCCGCGGCAGGCGGGGTCGGGCTGATCCTGACCCAATGGGCGCGCTATCTCGGGGCGCGGGTAATCGGCGTTGTCAGCACGGCTGAAAAGGCGGATCTTGCCAGAGAAAATGGCTGCCATCACCCGCTGGTGCTCGGTGAGGGTGACCTTGTGCGCCGGGTCCGGTCTTTGACGGCGGGCCAAGGGGTTCCAGTTGTGTTCGACTCCGTCGGCCGCGACACATTCGACATGTCGCTGGAATGCCTGCGCCCGCGTGGTACTCTGGTGCATTTCGGGACCGCTTCCGGTCCCGTTCCGCCGCTGGACCTGTTCCGATTGAACAAGATGGGCTCGCTGACGGTCACCAGTGGGGCTTTTGCCTGGTTTTTCCGGAGCCGTCCGGAATTGTTGTCGCGGGCGGCGGACCTGTTCGATGTGGTGCTGCGTGGCATTGTCAATGTGCCGGTCCACCAGACCTTCGCTCTGGCCGATGTTGCCAAAGCCCATGCGGCAATGGAAAGCCGCAAGACGGTGGGGGCGAGTGTTCTGATCCCGTAAGGTGTTTCATTAACAAACCCTCAAGAGAACAGTGGCATGAAGAGGGCTCACACCCTTTGCGTTCCAGCAGGATTGATGCCCATGCATAAGCCCACTTCTTTTCCCGATCATGGCGCGGATCAAGCCCGATGATGACGCCGGAGCTTTCTTTGCTGGAGGCGAGGCGGGTCATCCGGGCGATTGTGGCCAGCGGGCATGATCGTCCCTCGCTGGTCTCAACCATTGCCAGCGAGATCGGCGCCGACATTATCGAAGGGGTCATCAAGCCGGGGCAGGATTTGAATACGGTTGAATTGTCCAAACAGCACCATAGCAGCCGCACGCCGGTGCGCGAGGCGCTGATGTTGCTGGAGGCCGAGGGTTTGGTGGATATTCCGCCGCGCAAACGGCCCCATGCCAGAATGCTGTCGATCGAGGAAATCCGCGAAATCTATCGTACGCGCGCCGCCTTGCTGGAATTTATCGCAACCGATGTCGCCAATCTGGCAGACGAGCATGATATTGCTGTCCTCAAAGCCATTCTGGATAAAATGCGTATAGCGGTGGCCCAAGGCGATTTGCGCGCCTCGGTGTGGCTCAGTGTCGAATTCCATGATGCCAATGCCACCATCGCCCGCAACAGTACTGTCAAGCGGATTATTGATTCCCTGCTCCTCAGAACCCTGGTGATCCGGCGGTTGAGCCTGTCGCTGCCATCCAGGGTTGAGGAATCGCTCGACGACCATATCCGGCTGGTCAATGCCTATGAAAACCGCGATCCATTTCTGGCTTCGGCGATTTTGAGGGCCAATCATGTCGGTTCACTGGCGGCTGTCGAAAACTATTTCAACAAGACAGGCCGGTTTGAACGCAACTCCTGATTCTTTGCCGGTCGCATCCAGCCGGCTCAACCGTCGAGGTTTGTATGACCCGTTTGCTTGATTACACCACCAGCGGATCGCCCGAAAAGCCGGCCATGATTTTACTGCATCCGATGGGAGGCGAGAAATCCTTCTGGGGCCCGTTTTGCGAGGCGATGCGGGACGATTTTTTCCTGGTGGCGGCCACCCAGTATGGAGCCGGCATTGCCCCCGATGTGACCGAGCCGTTATCGATTGACCGCCATGTGAAGGATATGGAAGTTCTGCGTCAGCATCTAGGTATTGACCGCATGATCGTGACCGGTTGCGCCATCGGCGCGATGATCGGGGCGCATTACAGCGCGCTCTATCCCGGACATGTGGCGGCATTGATCATGTCCAATCCGGGCCTGCGGACCCGCGAGGCGGCCAAGCAGGCTCTGGCCCTGCGCGCCGGCAATGTAAGGGCGGGCGGCATGGATGCGGTTATTCCTGCAGCCACCGACGCCGCATTTTTCGGTTGTCCCGAGGATGCGCACAAAGCCGCCTATGTCGCGACCTTCCGGGCACAAAATCCGTTCAATTATGCCGCAACACTCGATAGCGTGCTTGATGCCGACCTCACCGAAAGCTACAGGCGCATCAGCTCTCCGGTGCTGATGGTCCCGGGAGGAAATGACAAGCTGTTTGCTGTCGACCATGGCGACGAGATCAAGCCGCTGATCCCGCAGTCGGAACTTCTGGTGATGCCGCAGGGAGCGCATTTCATCCCCTACCAGTTCCCGCAGGAATTTGCAGCGATGATACGCGCCTTTCTGGCGCGCCACGCCGTTTGACAGTCATGGCATGATCATGCCGCCATTGACCTCGATGATCTGACCGGTGACGAAGGACGACATCTGGTCGGAGGCGAGATAGAGATAGGCCCCGACGCATTCATCCAGCGTACCGGTGCGGCGCATCGGTGTGGCCTTGATCGATGCTTCAATCTGGTGCTGGGGTGTCACCCACGATACATTGGGCTTGTCGATCACCCCCGGGGCAACGGCATTGACGCGGATATTGTAGCGGGCCACTTCCTTGGCCAGTCCGCGCGTAAAAGTCGAAACAAAGGCTTTGGATGCGGCATAGAGCACCGAGCGTCCGCCGCCGCCATTGCGGGCGGCCAGCGAGGTGGTAGAAATGATCACCCCGCTGCCCTGCGCCTCCATGAATGGCAAAGCAGCGCGGCTGCAGGCGAAGACCGAGCGGGCATTGAGATCAAGCACCGCATCATAGAGATCGTCATCGGCATCCCGAATCGGCACGCGGTTGACGACCCCACCGGCATTGTTGATCAGAATATCCAGACCGCCCAAAGCGGCATGGGCCTCTTGCACCAGGCGGCTGCATTCCTGTGAATGCCGGATGTCGGCTTTGATCACATGGGCCTCGCCGCCCTGGCTGCGGATGTCGCGGGCGACCTGCTCGGCCTGTTCGATATTGGCATTTCCATGCAGGGCAATTTTGACACCCTGTGTGGCAAAAGCACGGGCAAGCGTGGCTCCGATCCCCGTCGAGGAACCGGTTATCAGGGCAGACTTTCCTGTTAAGTCACTGATTTTCACAAAACTATTCCTTTATGGTGCTTGTCACGCTGCAAAAATAATGCATCATATCTTTTATAAATAAAAGGGGAGTGACAGCAATCGCCTGTCGAATATCCTCGGATTGTGCGCGGGGTGATAACGGGCTCAAGTGGCATGACATGCTGCAGGCTTCAATGCCAGCCGTGCGCGGCATAGACGGGAGAAACAGATGTCGGACTATCGCTATCAGCCAGAACAATCACCGGTTTTCAAAGGCAACTATCCCCGCACGGTTGAAGAAATCGCGATCTGGCAGCAAAAGGCCGATGTCGAGCCGGTGGTCGATCCCGGTCTGGAGATTGTCGATGCCCATCATCACCTATGGGACAATGCCAATGGCCAATATCTGATCCGCGAGATCACTGATGACATCCGCCAGAGCGGCCACAATGTCATCTCGACCGTGCATGTGCAGGCCCATTCGATGATGCGGGCTTCGGGGCCGGAAGAACTGAAATGCCTCGGTGAAACAGAATTTCTGAGCGGCATTGCCGCCATGTCCGACAGCGGCCGCTATGGCCCGACCCGCGTCTGCGAGGGGATTGTCGGTTATGTCGATTTCCGTCTCGGGGATCGGGTCGGTGCAATACTCGACGAGCATAGGGCGATCAGCGGTGGCCGGTTCCGAGGCATCCGTCAGGGGCTGACATGGACGGACGAGAAGCTGATTGCCGATTTTCTGCCCTCGGTGGCCCAGCACCAACTGATGTCCGATCCTGATTTCCGCAAGGGCTTTGCGCAACTGGCCCCGCGCGATCTGAGTTTCGATGCCTGGCTGTTCCATCCGCAAATATCGGAACTGGTCGATCTGGCCAATGCCTTCCCCGAGACCAGAATTGTGCTCAATCATATCGGTGGGCGATTGGGTATCGGTTCATACGCCTTCCGCTTCAAGGATGAGTTTGCCAAGTGGCAGGCCGATCTGAAACGGCTGGCCGCCTGCCCCAATGTCTATGTCAAAATCGGCGGGCTCGGCATGGTCTATGGCGGCTTCGGTTTCCATATCGAATACAAGCCGCTCAATTCCGATGATCTGGTTAAGGCATGGTCGCCGTTTGTGCAGGCCGGTATTGATGCCTTCGGACCGCAACGCGTGATCATGGAAAGCAATTTCCCGGTCGACAAACAGTGTTGCACCTATCAGGCGCTCTGGAATGCATTGAAGAAAATCACCGCTTCCTACAGTACCGACGAACGCAACCGCATGTTCAACGGTGCGGCACGCGAGTTCTACCGGTTGCGCTGAGGAGCGGGGTCAGGCCGCTTTTTTATGAATGTCCGGAGATCATCATGCACGGAATCAGGGGAGACTGCTATGCCGCCAGAAGTCGAAGTGATCAACTATCAAAGGTTCCGTCCCTATATTGTCGGCAGTGCCAGGCTTGAAACCATTCATACCGGCATGCGCTGGCCCGAGGGGCCGGTCTATTGTGCCGATGGCGATTATTATCTGTGGAGTGACATCCCCAACAACCGCATCATGCGATGGGTCGAAGGATCGGGGGTCAGTGTCTTTCGCGCGCCCTCGCACCATTCCAATGGCAATACCCGCGACCGGCAGGGGCGCTTGGTGACCTGTGAAAGCGGAGCGCGGCGGTTGACCCGCACAGAACCGGACGGCACCATTACGGTGCTAGCCGACCACTATCAGGGCAAGCGGTTGAACTCGCCCAATGATGTGGTGGTGCGCTCGGACGGCACGATCTGGTTTACCGATCCCGATTACGGCATTTTGAGCGATTACACCGGCGACAAGGCCCGAAGCGAGATCGGCGTCAACCATGTGTTTTGCTATGATCCGGCCAGCGGCGCATTGACCAGTGCGACCGACCGGATGATCAAGCCGAATGGTCTGGCCTTCTCGCCCGATGAATCCATTCTCTATGTCGCTGATACGTCCAGCTCGCACAGCCAGACAGGTTTTCACCATATCGAGGCATGGGATGTGGCAGGCAAAGAATTGCGCAACCAGCGCGTCTTTGCCGTGATCACGCCCGGTGTCTCCGACGGGTTCCGTGTCGACATCGACGGCAATATCTGGACCAGCGCGGGCGACGGGGTGCAGGTCTTTGCGCCCGACGGCGAATTGATCGGCAAGATCAGACTGCCCGAAGTCTGTACCAATCTGGTGTTTGGCGGTCCCAAGCGTAACCGTCTGTTCATGACCTGCGCCTCGTCGGTGTTTACGCTCTATGTCAGTACGCGCGGTGCCCAATATCCCTGACCCATAAACCTGCGGCCGGACACCGGCCCGAAGGCTTCGCTATGACTTCTATGGATGCCCTCAAAAACAAGATTGCCATTGTCGGGGTCGGCACGACCGAATACGGCAATTTCCCGCAATTCAGCGATTACGCATTGGGTGCCAAGGCCTTCAAGGCTGCGGTCGAGGATTGCGGGATCGACAAGAACCGGATTGACGGTTTGGTGTGCTGCCGCGTGCCGTATTATGCGCGCATGGGGGAGGTGCTCGGTCTCAATCCGCGCTGGACCCTGCAAATGCCGCCGCATGGCCGGATGTCCGGCATGGCGATCATCGAGGCGATGCTGGCAATCGAAACGGGGGCGGCCGATTATGTCGCGTTGATCTATACCAATATCGGGCGCTCGCGCCGCGTCAATTACGGGGGCGACGAAGCGGCCAGCCTTTGGGATCCGTGGGGCTTCACCTCGCCCGGTGCGGCCCATGCCATGATGTTCCAGATGCATCAGAACCGCTATGGCACCACGACCCGCCAATTGGCCGAAGTTTCGGTGGCATTCCGCCAGCACGCTTTGCTCAATCCCGATGCAGTCATGAAAAAGCCGATGACGATCGACGATCACGAGGAGGCCCGCCCGATCGTCGAGCCGTTACGCCTGCTCGATTATTGCCTGATCAATGACGGGGCTGTCTGCGTGATCATGACCAGCGCCGAGCGCGCCAAGGATTTGAAAAAGCCGCCGGTGCTGATTTCCGGTGTCGGCGCGCGCGATGCATTCAGCCAGTCCAGCATTTCCAATTTCGATGAAAATTTCTGGTATGCCGAGGCCCGCGATACCGCAGCCCAAGTCTACCGGATGGCGGGTGTCGGCCCGGACGATATCGACGGATTGATGTGCTACGACAATTTCAGCCCGACCGTGTTGTTCTCGCTGGAGGGTTTCGGCTTTTGCGGGCGCGGCGAGAGCGGTCCCTATGTCGAAGGCGGCACGCTCAGCCTGCACGGTGCCTTGCCCACCAATACCGACGGCGGGCATCTGTCCAATTCCTATATGCAAGGCTGGGCGCTCAATGTCGAAGCCGTGCGCCAGTTGCGCGGCGAATGCGGGGCGCGCCAGATCAAGGATTGCAACATCATCCAATATGTTGCCGTGACGCCTTGCACCCGCTCCATCATCTATTCGCGCGCTTGAGGGGAGTGCATCATGACCTATTCAAAACCGCTTCCCCAAGCCGATGATCTGCTGATGCAGCCATTCTGGGAACATTCGCGCGCGCATCGTCTGTCGATCCAGCGGTGCGACGAGTGTGGCGACGGCCATTTTCCGCCCAGCCCCGTCTGCCCGCATTGCCTGTCGGAGGAGCAATCATGGGAGCCGGTCAGCGGACGCGGCACCTTGCTGTCCTGGGTCACATTCCATCGCGCCTATTGGGGCGGGTTCATCCCCGATTTGCCCTATCAATGCTGTCTGGTCCGCTTGGCGGAGGGGCCTCTGATCGTCGCCAATTTTGCCGGGGACAAGCCCGCGCATCTGGCCGAGGGATTGCCCGTTCGGGCGGTGTTTCAGGATATGACCGCGGACTTCACCCTGCCCAAATTCGTCGTCGAATAGGTCAAACAAACCAAGGTCGCTGTTATGAATTCACAAGCCGTGCTGGACCGGTTGGAAGACCAAGCCGACAGGCATACCACCCCTTGCGGGGAGGGCCGGATGGTGTGGCGCGAATGGGGGGCGGGTCCGGCGCTGGTGCTGTTGCATGGCGGTTACGGATCGTGGCGGCACTGGGTGCGCAACATCGACCATTTCAAACAGTTCCGCCGAGTGCTGGTGCCCGATATTCCGGGGCTCGGCGATTCTGATGACGCACCCGATCCGACGCCCGACGGCATTGGACGGGTGATCTCGCAGGGCTTGGGCCAGTTGGTCAAACCGGTCGAGCGGCTCGATATTGTCGGCTTCTCGTTCGGCTCGCTGGTGGGCGCCTATGCGGCGCTGCATTACCGCTCGCCTCTGACTTCGCTGACTCTGGTGGGGGCGGGAGCCTTGGGCCTGCCGCGCACCAATATCATCCTGCATCGCACCGATCACGCGATGGAGGAGAGCGAACGCGCAGCCCTGCACAAGCTCAATCTCGGAATGTTGATGCTTGCCCATCCCGAAAGTATCGATGATCTGGCCGTCACCATCCAGCATATCAATGTCGGCATGGCGCGCGTCAAAAGCCGCCGCTTTGCCAATAGCGAGAACATCACCCATGCACTGCGCCAGTCACGGCCCGACCAGCTGCATGTGATCTGGGGCGAGCAGGATGCGGTGGCCGCGGGCCAGTTCGACGAGCGTGAAGCCGTGCTGCGTGCGGTCCGTCCCGACCTGACGTTCAAGCTCATCCCCGATGCAGGGCATTGGGTAAGCTATGAGGATGCCCCGGCCTTCAATGCCTATCTTACTGAAATTTTGAGATAATGTCGGGGGTTTGCCGAATCTTGACTTGCTATATTATTTATATGATGCATTATTTTGACAAAGAACATTGGTCAGCACGGATCAACCGGACAAGACCTGTGGGCTTTGCCGGCACTGTCTGAAGTCAAAATCAGTCTGAAGTCAAAAACTGCCTGAAATTCAAAACTGTCCACATCTGCTGTTTCACTCTCGCGCCAGATTGCAATTGTCATGAGCACGCAACCGCTTCGCCCTTACTCCGGAATACCCATCATTGATCTGACGCGGGAGCTTGGATCCTATGCGACACGCTTGTTCGCCGATCTCGGTGCCGAAGTCATCAGGGTCGAGAGCAAGCAAGGCCGTGCCGACCGCCAGAAGTCGCCCTGTGTGCCAGGTCTTGATTCACACCAGTTCGGCGGTGTGCCCTATGCTTTCCTGAACGCCAATAAAAAGAGCCTGTCGCTGGATCTGGCCTCAACGGCCGGCAAAACCGTGCTGGCGGATCTGATCTCCCATGCCCAGATTGTGGTTTATGAGGCGGGCGGTAAGGCAGATGTCACTCTTGCCGATATTCTGGCTGTGCCGGGTGCGCGGATTGTGACCACGGTCTCGTATTTCGGGCTGACAGGCCCATACAGCCAGTATGTCGGGACGGATTTGATTGCCCAGTCGTTGGGCGGGATCGCGTGGCTGTCTGGAGAACCGGACAAGCCGCCGCTGCAACTGGCCGGGCAGCAAAGTGTGTTTGTCACCTCACTCTATGCGGCGGCTGCAACGGCGATTGCACTGTGGGATTTCGAGGCTACCGGCCAAGGCCATGTGCTCGATGTGTCCGCGCAAGAGGCCATTGCCCATTCCCTGCAAAATGCCATTCAGGTTTATGATCTTGAAAAGCGTATTTCGAGCCGTGGTGGCGAGGGGGTGCGCGATGCCACGGAAGCGGCCTATGCCTGCAAGGATGGCTATGTGTTTCTGGCCGCTCCTTTGTCCCTGCCTGCCTCGTGGAACGGCATCATCCAATGGATGACCGAAGAAGGGTTCGAGGGTGTCGCCCGACTGCACGAGCCCGATTGGGCCGACCGCGCAACGCGCTGCAAGGCGGCGATGCGCAGTGAATTCAAGGCATTGTTCGAGCGGTTCATTGCCGGAAAGACCAAGCAGGAGATGCGCGACAATGCGCTCAAGCGCAAGCTGGTCATGGCACCGGTCAGTAAGCTCGCCGATCTGCAAGAGGATCCGCAACTGGTCTATCGCCACTATTTCCAGCAGGTTGCCATGCCCGGTTTCGATCACACGATCGCCTTTCCCGGTGCGCCCTATCGTTTATCCGAACCCTTGTGGCAGATCGAACACGGCGCGCCAGCATTGGGGCAGGACAGCGAGGCCGTGCTGGCCGGACTTGCGGCATCCCAAAACGCTGCGGGAGGGCAGAACTGATGTTTCCGCAATTTCTCAAAGGTATCCGTTTTGCCGATCTGACCTGGGCCGGAGCCGGTCCGTTTTCGACCAAGCTGTTCAGCGATTTCGGAGCCGAGATCATCAAGGTCGAAAGCGGTTCGCGGGTCGATCCGGTGCGGGCGGGCGGGCCGTTCAAGGACGGGGTGGCGGGCATCAACCGGTCTGGCTATTTCGCGTCGCGCAATACGGGCAAAAAAAGTCTGGCGATGAATCTGAAAAGTCAGAAATCACGCGATATACTGTATGATATTATCCGGACATCCGATGTTGTCAGCAATAATTTCGGACCCGGCGCGATGGAGCGGTTGGGCTTGGGCTATGACGAGGTCAAAGCCATCAAACCCGACATCATCTATCTGTCGATGCCGATGTATGGCGAGGATGGGCCGCTGGCCAATTTGCTCGGCGTGGGCATGACCATTTCGGCTGTGACAGGCCTGATGTGGCAGACCGGCTATCAGGGCGAGGGTCCGATCGGACCGGGTACACATTTTCCCGATCATGCTGCCAATCCCTATCATGCCGCCTTTGCCATCATGGCGGCGTTGCGCCACCGCAGGGCAACCGGACGCGGGTTGAAAATCGATCTTTCGCAGGTTGAATCCACCATCAACTGCATGGGCCTGCCGTTTCTCGAATATGCGATGACCGGACAGGAACGCGAGCGGATGGGCAATCGCTCGCCCTTCCATGCCCCCCATAATATTTTTGCCTGTCAGGGCACAGATGACTGGTGCGCGATTGCGGTCGAGACCGACAGCCAATGGCAATCGCTGTGTCGGGTCGCGGGGCTGTCGGAGCTTGCCGACGATCCCGCTCTTGCCGATGCGGCAGGACGCTTGCAGCAGGTCGAGCGGATCGAACAGGCCGTGACGCTCTGGACCCGCCAGCATGGCGCCAAGGATGTGATGGAACGCCTGCAGGCCGTGGGCGTTCCGGCGGGCATGGTCATGAATTCGCGCCATCTGATGGAAGAGGACGAGCAGTTACGCCATCGCGGCTATTGGCAGACACTCGATCATCCCGAAATCGGTGAAAGCCAGTTTACCTCGCCGCCGTTCCTGCTGGATGGCGAGCGCGTCAATCTGAGGCGGCCTCCCTTGTTGGGCGAGCACAGCGAAGACCTGTTGCAACAGTTGCTCGGCTATTCGGCTGCGAAGGTGCAGGCCTTGCGGCAGGAAGGCGTGCTGGAATGACAATCTCTTTGAACAGCCTGCAGCGGGAATGGGAGTGGAACGGATGGCGATAGCGAACAGCTTGAGCAAGGTTGCCGCGGTCATCGGCATCGGTGAAAGCGATTATGTAGGCGACCATGCCCGCGTCAGGGCCGGCGAGCGTCCGCATGACTCCTATGGCTATGCGGCCATTGCCTTCAATAAGGCGCTGAAAGATGCCGGTATCGAGCGCGATGACATCGACGGCCTGATTGTCGGCCCGACCGTGGCCTATGAGCGGATGGGCGAACTGCTCGGCATCAATCCGACATGGGGATCGCAGGCCGATGCCATGCTGTCGGTGATCGAAGCCTGCATGGCCATTCAAACCGGCATGGCCGAGGTGGTGGCGCTTGTCTATGGCAATGACCAGCGTTCGGCGGCCATCCAGTATGGCGGGCCGGAGGCCATGGGCGGCAATATGTTCCTATCCTATATCTACCACGCGCCGTGGGGCTTTACTTCGCAAGGGGCCCTCTATGCCATGATGTTCCAGCGCTTCATGGCCCTGACCGGCTGCACCGAAGCGCAGTTGGGCGAGGTGGCGGTGGCACAGCGTCTGCACGCCAGCCTCAACCCGCATGCTCTGATGAAAAAGCTCATCACGATCGAAGATTACATGGCCTCGCGCTATATCTGCGAGCCGTTGCATCTGTTCGATTACTGCCTGATCAACGATGGCGGTGTGGCCCTCATCATCACCTCGGCCGATTACGCCAAGCGCAAGGCCAGGAAAAAGCCTGTGCTGATCCATGGTGTCGGCCGTTATGATGCCAATAAGGGAGCGACCAGTCTCGAGCCCCGTCTGCTGGATTTCTACCGTCCCGCGCAAGAGCGTTGCGCCGCGCAGGTGTTCAATATGGCAGGGCTCGGCCCGAAGGATATCGATGCCGTGCAGATCTATGACAGCTTCTCCTGTCATGTGCCTTTGGCACTGGAGGGCTATGGCTATTGCGCGACCGGCGATGTCGGCCGCTTCATGGCCGAGGAGGGTATTTCGCTGAAAGGCAAATTGCCCGTCAATACCGGTGGCGGCCATTTGTCCGAAACCTATATGCAGGGCTGGAACCATCAGGTCGAAGCGGTGCGGCAGGTGCGCGGCGAAGGCTTGGGACGCCAGGTCGAAAACTGCCGCTTTGTCCATTACAATTCGGATGTGGCCGGCAAAGCTGTATCCATTATTTACGGATCATAGGGGCAAGCCATGGCCAATTCACAAGCTGTCATCTCACTCTATGACGAACCGATGTGGGAAAGCATCCGTGCCCATGACTGGCAGTTGCAGCAATGCGACGACTGTTCGGAATTCCGTTATCCGCCAGCCGCCAATTGCCCGCATTGCCTGTCTTTGGATTATCACTGGAAGCCGCTCAAAGGGCGCGGCACCATCCTTTCATGGGTGATTTACCACCGCCAATATTTCGATAATTTCCCGCCCCCCTACAATGTCGTGGCCGTGCAGCTCGATGAAGGTCTGATTGTCATGAGCAATCTGGTCGGCCCCGAACCCGTAGGCAACTGGGTGGGGCACAAGGTCGAGATTTGCTATGGCGAGGATGTGGCCATCGGCACCGTGCCCAAAATGCGGCTGATCCAGCCATCATCCTGATCCTGTCGCGCCCCCAACAACCAATCAACAGACAGGGTGTATGATGGAGCACACAGCTGAATCCCTCAAACCCGGCATGTTGGCAGGGCTTCGGGTGGTCGAATTTGCCGACGAGCTTGGCGAATATTGCGGGTTGCTGTTGCAGGGGCTCGGGGCCGAGGTCATCAAGGTCGAGCCGCCGGAAGGCTCGCCGTCGCGCCATATCGGACCGTTTTACGAGGACAGGCCCGATCCCGAACGCTCGCTGTTCTTCTGGGCCTATAATCGCGGCAAGCAATCGGTCACGATCAGTTCACGCGAGGAGATGCTGGCCTTGCTGGCGGGGGCCGATGTGGTGCTCGACAGTCTCAAAGGCGCGGGTCTGAAAGGTTTCGGGCTGGACCACGGTTTGAGCGAGCGTTTCCCCGCTTTGGTGGTCGCCACAATCTCCCCGTTTGGCGATGACGGGCCGTGGAAGGATTACAAAGCCTCCGATCTGATCCATCTCGCTTTGGGCGGGGTGATGATGAATTGCGGCTATGACAGCGCGCCTGATGGCCGCTATGACCTGCCGCCGATTGCCCCGCAATTATGGCATGCCTACCACATTGCCGGAGAGCAACTGGCCTGCGGCATTGTTGCCGCCTTGCTGCATCGCCAGCAGACCGGCGAGGGACAGGAGGTATCTGCCGCTATCCATCAATCGGTGGCCATCAATACCGAGCTGGATTTGATGTCATGGGTGATGCGCCATGCGCCGCTTTACCGCCAGACAGCCCGCCATGCCGCCGAAAAACCGAGCAGAACCCCCAATATCAGCCATACCAAAGACGGACGCTGGGTAATGAGCTGGGGTGTTTCGGCCAAGGACAAAGCCCAGCTGGTGCCGTTTCTTGATGGCTATGGCATGGCAGCCGATCTTGAGCCGCCCGGATCGGATGTCGATCTGTCGGCCCGCTCTATCCCGGGCACAGCTGACCGCGACGAGGAAACCAACCACACGCTCGATGTCGTCCAGCGCTTTGTCAGAGCCTTCTGTTACAAGGATGTGCCGTGGCGCGAGGCGCAAAATGCCGGCCTGTTATGGGCCCCCGTGCGCAAGCCCCATGAAAATGCGACCGATGAGCATTGGCTGTCGCGCCAGACTTTTTCCGATATTCCGCACCCCGAATTGGGCCGCACATTCCGCTATCCGACCAGCAAATGGCTGAGTGATGCAACGGCGTGGCAGCCCGGTTGCCGTGCGCCATTTGTCGGCGAGCACAGCGACACTGTGCTGGCGGGTCTCAAGACCCGAACGCATACCGTGCCAGCCACGGCGAAACCAGCACAAGCCAGCCCGACACTGTCGCCGCATGGCAAAGCGTTTCCGTTGCAAGGCATCCGCATTTTCGATTTCTCGTGGTTTCTCGCATCTGCCGGCGGCACGCGCTTTCTGGCTGCTTTGGGGGCGGAGAGCCTGAAGGTCGAATGGAAAGCCAATCCAGATACCCGCTTGGCGGCGATGGCGCCGGTCGGCGGGCGCCAGGCACGGCAAAAGGCCACGGCCCCGATGCAGGGCGTCACCGATTCAGACATGGGCGGGCAATTCAACAACAAGAATGCCGGCAAGCGCGGGCTGTCGCTCAACATCCGCACCCCGAAAGGCTTGCAGATCGCCAAAGACCTAATCCGCATGTCGGATATTGTCGCCGAGGGCTTTTCGCCCGGCGTGCTGGAGCGGCTGGGGCTCGGCTACGAGGTGCTGAAATCCATCCGGCCCGATATTGTCTATGTCCAGCAATCGGGCATGGGAGCGCGCGGTGTCTATGGCCGCTTCCGCACGGTGGGGCCGGTGGCAGCCTCTTTTGCCGGAACAACCGATATGTCGGGCCTGCCCGAACCGGCCATGCCTGCGGGTTGGGGCTATTCCTATCTGGATTGGGCGGGGGCCTATGGCTTCGCGCTGGCCACTTTGGGCGCGCTCTACCACCGCAACCGGACGGGGCAAGGGCAATGGATCGACTCCTCGCAATGCGAGGCAGGGATATTCCAGACCATGGTGCCGGTGCTGGACTGGTCGGCCAATGACCGGCCATGGCAGCGCATCGGCAACCGTTCGCCCTACAAGCCTGCCGCGCCGCACGGTGCCTATCGCTGCGCGGGTCAAGACAGCTGGCTGGCAGTGGCCTGTTTTACCGAGGCCGAATGGCTGGCTTTGACCGAAGTGTCCGGCCTGAAAACCCTGCGCAATGATGCCCGCTTTGCCACGCTCGCCGCCCGTCTGGCCCATCAGGATGCGCTGGATGCTGCGATCACCGGATGGAGCGTCACGGTAGATGCTTTCGAAGCCATGCATGCCCTGCAGCGGGCCGGAGTGGCGGCGGGCGTGTGCCAGAACGCGGCTGACCGCTACGACAATGATCCGCAATTGTCTGCACTGGCTTGGCTGACAGAGGTCAAAGGCACCAAAATCGGCCAGTGGCCGGTGGTCGAATTTCCGGTGCATCTGTCAAAAACCCCCGCTTATGCCGGCGGGCCGATTGCCCGTGGCGCGCCTTGTTACGGGGAAGACAACCACCTTATCCTGCAAGATATGCTTGGGTTTACCGATAGTGAGATCGCTGATTTGGTTGAACAAGGAATTCTCTGATGTTAAGCCGCTGGACAGGAGGTATTTACGGGGGGTGAATATTCGGCAGTTCCAGAGCAAACGGCGTGAAACAAGACATAAAGGATCGTCATGGCTTTCCAGACCAAACAGGACCATGTGGCAGAAATTTTGCGCGAGCGGATCATCGCAGGCATCTATGCCCGTGGTGACAAGCTGAAACAGGCCGATATTGCGGCTGAACTGGGCGTCTCCATCACGCCGGTGCGCGAAGCGCTGCAAATGCTGGAGGCCGAAGGCTATGTGCAGGGGCTCGCCCATAAGGGCGTTCTGGTGCCCGAACTGGTGGCCGAGCGCCAGCATGAGATTTTCGATCTGCGCCTCAATCTCGAGCAGGAACTGACGCTGCATGCCATCCGGAATATGACCAAAACCGATCTCAAACTCATTCAATCGATCCAGAAGCAGTTGAACGAGGCGATCCAGCACAAAGACATCAATGCGGTACGAACCGAGAATTACCGCTTCCATTTCAAGCTGTATGAATTGGCGCAGCGTCCGCAGACTCTGAAATTCGTAAGGGTCTTGTGGGCGCAATATCCGTTTACGCGCCAGGATAAAACCTCCTCGCGTCCCGATACGATGCGCAAGGAGCACGAGCATTTTCTGGATCAGCTGGCGGCAGGCAACGAGGCCGGAGCGGTGCAGGCCATGCTCGACCATATCAGGAGCGGCTGGCAGCAATTGCATCTGGATCAATAGGTTTGATCCGGTCCTGCAACCCGCTCCTTGTCAGAACGATTGTGGTTACGGGGAGTGAAAGGGATGCTGATTGCGATCAAAGAGGCCGATTCGCTGGTCCGTGCCGCGCTGAGACGGATCGGCTATACGCCCGACGAAGCCGTGATCATTGCCGATCATGTGATGGGGTGCGAATTGCGTGGCGTGTCGTTCGGCGGTCTGTCACGCGCGCTCTCTCTGATCGACCGCCAACGCCTCAGCCCGCGCCGCCCGACCCTTGTCACACGCGAAACCCCGATTTCCGCCCTGATCGACGGTCAGGACCAGAATGGCTATCTGGTCGCCTATCAGGCGATGCGGATGGGCTTGGACAAGGCCAAAGCCAGCGGGCTGGCCCTGATCGGGGCCAACAACACCTGGTATAGCGGCATGTATGCCCATTATCTCGAGATTGCTGCCAATGAGGGCATGATTGCCATGGTTATGGGCTCGTCGGCCCCCCGCGTGGCTCCGCACGGATCAAGCGAGGGCCGCTTCGGCACCAATCCGATCGGCTTCGGCTTTCCTGCGGACGGGCAACCGATCATCCTCGATCTGGGCACCTCGATCACCCCGATTGCCGAAGTGGTGCTGGCGCACCGTCTGGGCAAACCCTTGCCGGAGCATCAGGCCTTTGATGCGCAGGGCCACGAAACCACCGATCCGACGGCCGCATTGTCCGGTGCAATCCGTGTCTGGGGCGGGCACAAGGGCAGCGGTCTGGCACTTGTGGTGCAGATGATGGGCATATTGATGGGCGGCGGGGCCATGCCCGCCGATTACCGCGATTGCGGTTTTGTGTTTCTGGCGGTCAAGCCCGATCTGTTCATGGATCTGGCGGAGTTCAAAACCCGCATCCAAGCCTATGCCGAGGCGGTGCGCGCGGCCCGCCCTCTCAATCCCGACGATCAGGTCCGGATGCCGTTCGACCGCTCGGCGCAGATCCGCACACAGATTGTGGCGCGCGGTACCATCGAGGTCGCCGATACCATTATCGACCAGTTGCAAACCATCGTGCAGAACGGCTGAGACCGCTTCAGCGCGAGACCAAAATCATATCGGCGGCTTTCTCGGCCACCATCAAAGTGGCAGCCAGCGTGTTGGCCGAAGGCACTTGCGGCATGACCGAGGCATCGACCACCCGCAGGCCTTCCAGCCCGATCACTGACAGGGTTTCGTCCACCACCGCCATCGGATCGCTGGCCACGCCCATCCGGCAGGTGCCGACCATGTGATAGGCCGTGCCGCCGCGTTCGCGGGCATAGGCCAGCCAGTCGGCATCGGTTTTGACATCGGGTCCGGGCAGGACTTCCTCGACCAGATAGGGTTTGAGGGCCGAAGTATGGAGCAATTGGCGAGCGATTTTGAGGGCAGCAACAATCACCTCCTGATCGCGCGGATCGACCAGATAATTCGGCTGTACGGCGGGCAGGGCCTTGGGGTCGGCCGAAGTGATCCGGACCGTGCCGGCGCTTTCGGGCCGCTGCTGGCGTGCGCCACAGGTCATGCCGGGGAAATCATCGAGCTGATAGGTCTTGCCCGGCTTGTAGCTGGCGGGCGTAAACAGCACCTGGATATCACCCCTGTTCAGATTGGGCCGCGATTTCCAGAACACATGCACCAGAGACGGGCTCAGCGCCATGATGCTCGGCAGGCCGACCAGCCAGCGGGCGATTTCCAGCCCCAGCCGCCAGCCTCTCGAGCGCTCGTTGATGGTGGCGGCATTTTTGACCTTTGCGGCAATACGCACCGTGTAATGGTCGCGCAAATTCTGCCCGACACCAGCAAGGTCCTGCACGACAGCAATACCGTGCTGCTTGAGCAAGGAGGGATCACCCACCCCCGACAATTGCAGCAGTTTGGGTGAATTGACCGTGCCCGCGCTGATAATAACCTCGCGCTTTGCCATCACTCGCCGCGCTTCGCCGTCATGGTCATAGGCGACACCCACGGCCCGCTTGCCATCGAACAGGATCGAGGTCGCCTCGGCGCCGATCCGCAAGATCACATTGCCGCGATCCACGGCCGGATAGAGAAAGGCCTGCGCGGTGCTGATGCGGTTGCCCTTTTCGATATAACGCTGGAAATAGCCTGCTCCGTCATGGAATTCGCCATTGTAATCGGGGTTTTCGGGGATGCCGATTTCACCCGCACCCGTGATGAAGGCATCGCACAATGTGCTTTTCCAATCGGGATTGGTGATCGGCAATTCGCCGTCGCGCCCGCGAAAGCGCTCGTCGGCCTTGCCGATACGCCGCTCGGACCGTTTGAAATAGGGCAAGACCTCGCGATAGGACCAGCCTTTGACACCTGTCAGCGCCCAGTCATCGAAATCTTCGGGTTGGCCGCGGCTGTAGACCAGCCCGTTGATCGAACTGGAGCCGCCGACCAGCCGCCCCTGCGGCAAGCCGATTTCGCGGTTGTTGGTGGCTTCCGACGGCACGCTTTTGAAGGGCCATGTGAAGCGGGGATTGTAGAGGGTTTTGACAAAACCGACCGGCACGCGGATCATCGGATGGCTGTCGGATATGCCGGCTTCGAGCACGCAAACGGTTGTGCTGCCATCCGCAGAAAGCCGCTTGGCCAGCACCGACCCCGCCGGACCCGAGCCGACAATCACATAATCAAACTCGTCCACACTCTGTCTCCCCGCCCTTGGTCGCCATGCTGCGACCAGATGAGAGTATAGGGCCAGAGCGATTGATTTTCACAACGGAATCTGGACTGTCCGGCTTATGATTTGAGCCGTGTCACCAGGCTTTTCGCCGCATTGCGGATAAACACCGCATCGGTGGCAAAGCTGATGAAATCGACACCAGCGGCCAGACGGCGGCGGAACTCGTCCTCGTTGCCGGTCAGATAGCCGGCAGGCTTGCCGATGGCTTTGAGGCGGGCAAAACCGTCATCGATGGCGGCTTGCACATCCTTGTGCAGGGGATTGCCGAGATGGCCCATCGAGGCGGCGAGATCGGACGGACCGATAAACACGGCATCGACGCCTTCGACCGCGGCAATCTTTTCAATGTCCTTCAAGGCTTCCAGCGTTTCGATCTGCACGATCACGCAGAGTTCCTGTTCGACAGCCGTGAAATAATCGGTGCTCAAACCGTAATTGGAGGAGCGGGCCGCACCCGACACGCCACGCACGCCTTTGGGCGGAAAACGGGTATGGGACACGGCCAAACGGGCCTCCTCGGCATTCTCGACATAGGGGATCAAAATGGTTTGCGCGCCCTGATCCAGCAAACGTTTGATGGTGACCATGTCGTTCCAGGCAGGGCGCACCAGTGTCGCGACTTCAGGATGGGCAATCGCCCGCATATGGTCGATCACATTGGGCAATTCGACGGGCGAATGTTCGGTGTCGATCAAAATCCAGTCAAACCCGCATCCGGCCAGCATCTCGGTCAGGGCCGGCGAGCCGAGTGTAGCGAAATAGCCGATCTGCTGCTGATGGCCCAAACGGCTTTTGAAAAGATTTTTCGGATGCGTCGACATGTGTGTCTGTGTCCTGTTCTGGAAGAACCCGAAGGTTAGACGGGTTTCATGTAAATTGCCAAGCGTTGTGCGGCCCGTTTCAAATGGTTTTCGGCGGCCTGGCGCGCGCCTTGGGCATCCTTGTCACGGATCGCGTTGAAGATATCGCGGTGTTCGTCCTGCACGGCCATCATGTGTCCGGTCTGCAATTTGGCTGTATTGGCGCGGGCGGTGCGGATGAAATGACGCACGCGCCGGTCCAGAAAGGTCGAGAGATCCATGAAGAACGGGTTCTTGGTGGCTGCCACAATGGCCTGATGGAAGGCCACATCCTCATCCACGCCGGAATCCCCGCGTTCGATCGCCGATTGCATGGCTTCGAGCTGGTTGCCGATGGCGATCAGGTCCTGTTCGTTGCGTCTTTGGGCCGCCAGTTCGGTGGCCGAGGATT
>Ga0114963_10000508_pt1 | contig 25936 bp, 20 predicted proteins | sample C_131016_EF_Meta_FD_87019 | JGI IMG/M metagenome (GOLD analysis project Ga0114963, IMG submission 87019) | Freshwater microbial communities from Lake Croche, Canada to study carbon cycling - C_131016_EF_MetaG | ecosystem: Environmental > Aquatic > Freshwater > Lake | place: Lake Croche, Canada... | reverse complement strand
TGTTTAGTGGAAGCAATCACTTTTTCTGTAAGTGGCTCAAATTCAACGACAGCAATTTCTTTGTCAGCCAACTCAGCGATTAACCCTGTTTCAGTTAATTTTTCACCGGTCACACCATATCCAGAAGTTGTAATTTCAAATCCGGCACTGGTGAGTCTTGCTAAATCTGCTTGGTTCATCCGAGCTGTCACTAGAGCTTTCATGCACCACCTCCATAAACTGCCGACTTAGCAGATTGATCAAACTCATCTTTTAGATTTACATACAGAGAACGAAACCTTTGGTACCGATCTTGGTAATGTTCATGATGTTTTGAGTTAGGTCGATATCGATCAGCAATCGAAACCGCGCTAGTTACTGCACTTCTAATATCCGGATACAAACCAAGACCTAACCCCGCGATGAAAGCGTTTCCAATCGGAGCACCAACCGATTCCTTCAAAATCGCGACCGGGATCCCCAACACATCAGCTTTTATTTGGTTCCAGAGCGCATTTTTGGTGCCGCCACCAACGCTACGTATTTCATCTACCGAAATACCTGATGCGCGGGCGATTTCAATATTGTGTAGCAGTGCAAAGGCGGTGCCCTCTAAAACAGCACGAGCCATCGCCTCGGGTGATGTTGTTAGTGATAGTCCGAAAAAGACGCCTCTTGCATTTGTGTTCCAAATCGGTGAACGTTCGCCCATCATATAAGGAAGGAATAGAACACCTTCACTTCCGGGATTTACTTTTTCAGCGCCGCTTATAAGTTTTTCAATGGACTCGTGCTTTCCTAAAATCTTTTCATGTAACCACTGCACACTCGCCCCTGATGCAACCATGGCACCAAGTTGAAGTTCACGGCCAGGTATTGCATGTGACATTGCAACAAATGCATTATTTCGCACCGTGCCATCTGTGGGCATAATTAAAACCGTTGAAGTTCCAGTCATTTCTGCAACAACTCCGGGATCAATTGCACCAGCCTCTAAAGCAGCAGATGCACCATCAACTGAACCAAAGAAGACCGGGGTTCCTTCAGGAATTCCAGATTCAATACTCGCTTGCGAATTCACCACACCTTGCAATTTTGAACATTCCGCAATTTCAGGGAAAAGTTCTGGATCTACACCTATTGCTGCTATTAGGTCATTTGACCAGCCACTTTGGTCAGCGGTACGAAGTTGAAGGAGCGAGGCATGTGGTTTATCAATTCCGAACTGACCGGTTAATCTAAAATTTAAATAGCCAGGAATTTGAAGAAAATATTTAGTATTGGCGTATAACTTTGACTCATTGCGAATGAACCAAAGTATTTTTGCTGCAACATAATATGGATCAGCACGGTTGCCGGTTAACTCAGAAATATTTGGGAATTTACTAGCAAGCTCTTGCGCTTGGGCTTCGGCTCGACGATCCATCCAAATCAGCGCCGGTCTAAGTGGTTTACCTTCTTTATCAACAGCGAGAAAGGTTGGAGCCTGTGAACTAATGGCAACTCCCAAAATTTTTACATCAGGAACTTTTGCAATTGCTTCACGAGTCGCATCACAAAGGGTGCGCCACCATTCATCAGGGTTCTGTTCGACCCAAGTCGCAGCAAGGTGATCTGTCGCGTATTGCGCTCGTCCCTCACTAACAACATGGCCAGCTGGTGTTACTAATACAGCTTTAGTCGCTGTTGTGCCGATATCAATCCCAAGCAACAACGAGGTCATTACGCAATTTTCGCATAAATCCGGTGGATTACTAGCCCTGGCAGAAATTGCGCTAGCCTTGCGCAATTATTGAAACCACTGACACCGTTGAAAGGTCTTAAATGTCTACTGCAACTCTGCACACCAGCATGGGCGATGTAATCGTTGAACTATTCCCAAATCACGCTCCTAAAACAGTTGCAAATTTTGTTGAACTTGCTTCTGGTAAGCGCGAATGGGTCGATCCAGTAACTGGCGAGAAGACAAGTAAGAATTTGTACGACGGAACAGTTTTTCACCGCGTTATTGCAAATTTTATGATCCAAGGTGGGGATCCACTTGGAAATGGAACCGGCGGACCTGGTTACCGCTTCGCTGATGAATTTCATCCAGAGCTCAATTTCGACCGTCCATATTTATTAGCAATGGCTAATTCCGGACCTGGAACCAATGGCTCACAATTTTTTATCACAGTAGCCGAAACTTCTTGGTTAAACCGCAAACACACAATATTTGGTGAGGTTAAAGACGAAGCGTCAAAGAAGGTAGTGGACGCGATCGGCACGGTTAAAACTGGTGGACAAGATCGCCCAGTTCAGGCTGTAAAGATTAATTCCGTAACTATCACCGAATAGTCTTTAGAATGAAAGAGAAACAATCCCTGACGACAAGTCTGATTGTTTTAATTTCTGGTGCTTACTTACTTAACTACATTTTTCCAGCACTTCAAGATCAGCTCTCTTTGATCTACGGTGGCCAGTATTCAAATGGCTATTTTCCAGGTGTACACACTGGACAGTGGTATCGCTTATTCACCGTAGCGCTAACCCACGCTGGTTGGATGCACTTAATCTTTAATATGTTGGCGCTTTATTCAATTGGCACAACAGTAGAGAATTATTTGGGCCGTACTCGATACGCAATAATCTTCACTTTTTCCCTTCTCACCGCATCGCTTACTTCGGTCTATCTCGGACCTCACAACATTCGTGCGGTAGGCGCTTCTGGCGCAATATTTGGATTATTTGCTGCGCTTCTCGTAATCGGTAAGAAGGCCGGCGCGAATTACCAGAATGTATTGGGAGTAATTGTCGTTAACTTAATTATCACTTTTGTTGTGCCAGGCATTGACTGGCACGCACACATTGGTGGGTTAATCGGTGGTTTGGTTATTACTTATCCTTTAACGTTGCGCAGAAGGACTTGAGCAACATCCAAAACCTCTACATCTGATTCGCGAGCCGTAACACCGTCTCCAACCATCACGCGACAAAATGGACAAGCAACTGCAACTTGCGAGGCGCCAGTAGCGATTGCCTCATCGACTCTGTTTAAGTTAATCCGAGTTCCCAAAGTTTCTTCCATCCACATTCGCCCACCACCTGCACCACAACAAAATGAACGGTCCTTATTTCTTGGCATCTCGGTCACGGTGGCACCAGTTGATTCAAGGAGTTCGCGAGGTGGCTGGTAAATCTGATTGTGCCGCCCTAAATAACAAGGATCATGATACGTAAGGGTCTGATCACTCTTGTGTGGCGAAGGTTTTAACTTTCCTTCCTTTATCAACTGATTTAGCAATTGTGTGTGGTGAACCATTTGCAAGTCAAAACCCTGTTGCTTGTAGTCCCGACCGATTGTTGTGAAGCAATGTGGACAGGTAACAACAACCTTCTTTACGCCCCGATTGCCAAAAGTTTCTTTCAGGGTTTCAATATTTTCTTTAGAAAGTATTTGATACAAGAATTCATTGCCAGCACGTCTAGCTGGATCACCAGAACATGTTTCACGATTACCTAAAACTCCAAAGGAGGTACCAGACATGTATAAAAGTTCAGCCACAGCTTTTGTGGTCTTCTTGGCTCGCTCCTCAAAAGCACCGGCACATCCCACCCAGAACAAATATTCAACATCTTCTGGAATGACGCTATCTATTACTTGAATCGGGAAATCAACTTCAGAGATCCAACTATTTCGCTCGGCCCGATTTGCACCCCATGGATTACCTGCCTTTTCAAGATTTCTAAAAGTGCCGCCTAGTTCTGTTGGAAATTCTGATTCAACCAACACCTGGAATCTGCGCATATTTACTATGTGATCTATATGTTCGATATCGACTGGGCATTCTTCAACGCAAGCACCACAGGTAGTGCAGGACCATAAAACCTCATTACTGATTGCGCTGCCGACAATTGGCTCATCGCTAGGAACTTTGGTTAGCGCATGATCACGCATAGCCATAACTAACAACTTTGGTGAGAGTGGCTTATCTGTATGCCAGGCGGGACACTGGGATTGGCACCGGCCGCACTCAGTGCAGCTAGCCATATCCAATAATCCCTTCCATGAAATATCAGCGCTCTTGCCAATACCAAACACATCATCATCTTTTGGATCTTCAAAATCTATTGGTTTGCCATGCGAAAGCATCTCGGGCAATTCACCTAGTGCCGGTTTTGAATCAGCATTTCGTTTGAAGAAAATATTAAATGGCGCAAGAAAGCGATGCCAGGCAACGCCCATGGTTAGATCGGACGCAATCACAATAAACCACAACATCGAAACAAATATTTTTGCCGCAGCTACAGTTTGAATCAAAGTGGTGTTCAGATAGATTTGGTGTTCAAGTTGATCGAGTGCGATGACACAGAAGACAATTGCAACAATTGTTGCTTCAACATAAATTGCCTTCCAGAATTTTGAACCTAGGAATCTAGAGGTACGCCCAACATGGAAAAATTTAGTAGCTATACGAATTCCAATTAAGGTAACTATTCCAACGCCAGTGCTCCAAGCAATCGCTAAAACAAAATAACGATATGGCGTCCAATTTCCAATTAATGGAAGTGCAAATGAAGCATCAAATAATTGCCCGTACGCAGTCAACAGCGTGCCGGCAAGTGAAACAAAACCAACCATGACAAACCAGTGGGCGATTCCAGAAGCAGTAAAGCGCAACATTTTGGTGTGGGAGAGAATTTCATGCGCGGCCCATTTAGCGCGGTCAGACTTATTTGTGAACCTTGTTGGATCACTCGCACCCGAGCTAATTCGCCGATACATCTCATACCCACGAACCCCGATCGCCACTAAAGCCAAGGCGGTTATGAGGAGCGCGGTGAGGGGCAAAACAGTTGAGGCGGTCATACGGCCAAGGTTACGACCGTGGGGCGGTATGCGGGGGAATAGATCCGCGAGCTTCTGGGTTACCTAGTTAACTCGACTTGAGCCACTTCGACTCAATCTTTTGACAGAAGGCGACTCAAGGTAGAGAATTCAGACATAGCCGGTCACAAAATGGCTGATTCAAGAAAAAAGGAGCTTAAAAATGGCTAGAGCAGTAGGAATTGACCTAGGAACCACAAATAGTTGCGTATCAGTACTCGAAGGCGGCGAGCCATCGGTGATCGCAAATGCTGAGGGAGCCCGGACGACCCCGTCAATCGTGGCCTTCGCCAAGAACGGCGAGGTACTCGTAGGCGAAGTCGCCAAGCGCCAGTCAGTAACAAACGTTGATCGCACAATCCGTTCGGTTAAGCGTCACATGGGAACTTCATGGACGACAAATATCGACGGCAAGGCTTACACGCCACAAGAAATTAGCGCACGTATTTTGATGAAACTAAAGCGCGATGCTGAAGCTTTCTTGGGTGACACTGTCACAGATGCGGTAATCACTGTACCTGCGTATTTCAATGACGCACAACGTCAAGCAACAAAAGAAGCTGGCGAAATTGCCGGTCTAAATGTCTTGCGTATTGTTAACGAGCCAACCGCAGCAGCGCTTGCATACGGTCTAGACAAAGGCGATAAAGAACAAACAATTTTAGTATTCGACCTCGGTGGTGGAACCTTCGACGTTTCACTCCTTGAAATCGGCGATGGCGTCGTAGAAGTTAAAGCCACAAATGGCGATAACGTTCTTGGCGGGGATGATTGGGATCAAGCACTTGTTGATTTCCTAGTTAAAACTTTTGCTGCGAAAACCGGCATGGATTTAACAAAAGACAAGATGGCAATGCAACGTGTTCGTGAAGCTGCCGAAAAGGCAAAGATCGAACTTTCCTCATCACAACAAACTTCAATCAACCTGCCATACATAACGGTTGATTCCGAAAAGAATCCATTGTTCTTAGATGAAACAATCACTCGCGCACAATTTCAAGGAATGACAGCTGAACTTCTAGAACGTTGCAAGAAGCCATTCCAATCTGTACTAAAAGATGCTGGAATTCCAATTGCAGATATCGATCACGTAGTTCTCGTTGGTGGCTCAACTCGTATGCCAGCCGTCGTTGATCTAGTACGCGACCTAACTGGTGGAAAAGAACCAAACAAGGGTGTAAACCCAGATGAGGTTGTAGCAGTTGGTGCCGCGCTACAAGCTGGTGTTCTCAAGGGTGAAGTTAAAGATGTTCTACTCCTAGATGTAACCCCACTATCACTTGGTATCGAAACCAAGGGTGGCGTTATGACTAAGTTGATTGAACGCAATACAACAATCCCAACTAAGCGCTCTGAAATCTTCACAACTGCTGATGACAATCAACCAGCGGTCCAGATCCAGGCCTTCCAGGGCGAGCGTGAAATGGCTGCTTATAACAAGCGCCTTGGCATGTTTGAGCTAACTGGAATTGCCCCAGCACCACGCGGAATTCCACAAATCGAAGTTACTTTCGATATTGATGCGAACGGAATTGTGCACGTTGCTGCGAAAGATCTCGGCACTGGTAAAGAACAGTCAATGACCATCACAGGCGGCTCTGCTCTCTCTAAAGAAGAGATTGATCGCATGATGAAGGATGCCGAAGCACACGCTGATGAAGATAAGCAACGTCGCGATGAAGCAGAAGTTCGCAACACCGGTGACTCGCTTGTGTATCAGACTGAAAAGTTCTTAAAAGACAATGCCGATAAATTCACCGAAGGTGAAAATGCAACCAAGAGAGAAGAAGTCGAAACTGCGGTCGCAGATTTGAAGAAGTCTCTCGAAGGTAATGATCTTCCAGCAATCAAAAGTGCAACCGAAAAGGTAAGCGAACTAAGTCAACAACTTGGCGCCGCACTTTATGCAGCAAACGCCGCACAAGCTGAAACTCCAAAAGCTGATGATGGTGTTCAAGATGCTGAGATCGTTGAAGAGAACTAATGACTGAAAACTCCGTACCAGAGAGCTCTGAAGAGGAGCTCTCTGCTGCAGTCGAAGAGGCGTTGGCCGAAGTTCCGGTTGATGAGATCGCAACTTTAACTTCTGATTTGCAGCGCCTACAAGCCGAGTATGCAAATTATCGTAAGCGGGTTGATCGTGATCGATTGACGGCGCACGAAATCTCAACATCACTCGTCATTGCTGAACTATTACCGGTTCTAGATGACATTGCACGTGCGCAATCTCATGGCGAACTTACTGGTGGTTTTAAAGCAGTTGCAGACCAACTGGAGGCCATCACAACCAAATTAGGTTTAACAAAGTTCGCGGATGTAAATGTGCCTTTTGATCCCATGATTCACGAAGCGCTAATTCACACAACCTCAGCCGATGTAACAGAAACAACTGCAACGCAGATACTTCAGCCAGGTTATAAATTCAAAGAGCGGGTAATTCGCCCAGCGCGCGTTGCAGTTACTGATCCAGAAGAATCCGCTAATTAAAAATGGCAGCCAAGGATTTATACGAGAAGGATTTGTATTCAATCCTTGGCGTCAAAAAAACCGATAATGAAGCAGCTGTTAAAAAGCAGTACCGCAAACTAGCCAGAGAGCTTCACCCTGATAAAAACAAAGGGGATAAGAAGTTAGAGGATCGCTTTAAAGAAGTGTCTGAGGCTTATGAAGTCCTCTCAGATTCCAAGAAGCGGGCTGAGTATGACGATATGCGCGAGGCCTTTAAATCGGGCCGCGTTCCTAATGGTGGGTTTCAAGGTGGGTTTCAAGGTGCGGATTTCTCTGACATGTTCGGCGGCGGTGGCACTCCGCAAGATATTTTTAGCACGTTATTTGGTGGACCACGAGGACCGCGAAAGGGCCAAGATCTAAATTCAGAGACAACAATCTCATTTAGAGATTCAGTTTTCGGTACTGAACTTAACTTGAAATTAGCGCCGGGCGGCTCTTCCCCAAGCACTGTTTCAACGAGAGTCCCAGCCGGAATTAATGATGGCGCACGAATTAAATTAAAAGGGCGTGGTGCACCAGGGCAAGCCGGACCGGGAGATTTGTACATAACAGTTCACGTTGTAAAACATCCAGTATTTACTCGCAAAGATTTACATCTAAACATGGTGCTACCGGTAACTTTTACTGAAGCCACACTTGGTGCTGACATCAGAGTTCCAACTTTAGATGGCGATGAAGTAACTGTTCGAATTGCACCAGGCACGCCTAATGGCCGCATCCTGCGCGTTAAAGGCCGTGGCATTACAAGTTCGAAAGGCAGCGGCGATCTTTTAATAACAGTTGATGTGGTTATTCCGCAACGTGTTGATGGAAAAGCAAAAGCAGCCTTGGAAACATTTGCGCAAGAAACAAAAGATTTTGATCCTAGGAGTGAGCTTGCTCAGAAAGCGCGTGCCTGATGAGCAATCAAGAACATCCAGATGATGAAGCAGTCTATGTAATTTCAATTGCCTCACAACTCTCTGGCATGCATCCGCAAACTCTTAGACAATATGATCGAATGGGTCTTGTCTCGCCAGGTCGTGCTTCAGGTCGCGGTCGGCGCTATTCACTCCTAGATATCGCCTCACTTAGAAATATCCAACGCCTAGTGGGCGAAGGAATCAATCTCGCAGGAATTAAAAAGATTATGGAGTTGGAGTCGGCTATCGCGTCAATGGCTGTGGAAGTCGCAAAATTGCGTACCGAAGTTGATGCACTTATTGAGGCAAACCCGCCTAAATCAATGGTTCTAAAGGATCGGCAAACAATCGTTGTTTATAAAGAAGAACGCTAAATCTTTTTAATTATACCTAGCTTGCTTTTCCAACCACTCAAAACCCTATCTGCTGGGGTCGCTAACAAGTCTTCAAGTACGTTTGCATAAACATCTCGGAAGTCAGTCGTAACAGCAAGATCTTCATTTGTTAATTTAGTTAAAGATGGTTGGTCGCCATAAAAACCACCAGTTACCTTATTGCCAGCTAGAAATACCGGACCTGAAGTTCCATGATCTGTACCAAAAGATGCGTTCGCTTGCACTCGTCGCCCAAATTCAGAATAGATAAGAACAGTTACATCATTAGCGCGCGTCGTACCACGAATTTGACTTAGGAATTTACTTACAGAATCTGATACTGATTTAAGTAAAAGCGTCTGACCTTTTATCTCATCCGCATGAGTATCAAATCCACCTAACGAGACAGCCCACACCCTAGTTGGAGCACTGGCAGCTATTAACTTTGCCACGATATCCAATTGTTGGGACAGTGAGGAATCCCCACCAAAATTGCTACCAGCCTGTGTTGGTAGAACATCCGCAGGGGGAGCTTGATTTTTTAGTACTGGCGCAATATTCCCAGAAATATTAAAGAGGTCACGCATAGATGATGCGGCGCTAGCCATTAGCGGTGAATCTGTACTGGTGGGGGATGCTAAGCGAAGGCAATCTGTTGCTAGGGAACCTTTAGGAATTACTAGCCCACCCAATGGAAGTACAGATCCAACTTGTTTAACTCCAGCTAAAAGTGGCGGAAGAATTGATCCTAAACCTATTGCCATCATTGGGTCATGCGGCTGGGTATCTAACCAACGACCAATCCAACCGCTTGATAAATGTTCTTTTGGAGAACCGGTTTGCCAAATCGACATTGAGGAAAAATGCGAGCGATCAGGAGTTGGATAACCAACACCGCGCACGATCGCTAATCTGTTTTGGTCCCATAAAGATTTGAATCCAGTCATGGAACCGTTTAGCGCAAGTCCATCTGAAAGTGGTATCACTTCAGAATCCTTTAAAGATATTTCAGGGCGCATTGATTTGTAAGTCGAATCGTTCCAAGGAACAACGGTATTCAATCCATCATTACCGCCATATAAAGTAACGATAACGACAATAGGAGTACCTAACGGCAATGGATTATCAATGGAAGCGCGCGCGATATCCTCAAGAGTGAGAAGTGAAGCTGCGCTTGCGACTGCACCGGCGCCAGTCATCTGCAAAAATTTACGTCTGGTTAAAGTATCCATAATTAGGCGCTCACCAGATATTCAGGGGAGCAAATAGCCAGAAGTGCTATTCGACTTGGGTCTTTTCCGGCCGCGATAAGTGCCGCCTGGGTTCTTGCACTCCACTTACCAACACCCAACCAATTTGCTAGCGCATCGGGAGATGACGAAGATTTAACTGGCGTCAAATCACCTTGGGAAATTAAATAATCTGCTAGCGCAATTCGGTATTGCGCGGTCGCGGTATTCAACCAAGCTTCATCAAACGGCCACCCACCTACATTTGGTGGGGCGAATGGAACCTGTCCTAGTTTGCCCAAATAATCGGTAGCGCGGGTGCGTGAAGTTAACTTTGAGGGAACGATGTTTAGCGCTCGGCAAACCGAAGCAAACCATTCGACCGGGGACTTTACTTGAGAATTAATTGGATCTGCGAGGGCCACATGATTTGCAAGAGCATTAACAAGTGCACCCGTACTCCTTGCGCTAAAAGAATTAGAAAGTTCGGTAGGCGCTGATGTGGAGGTCGAAATAAACCTAAACCACATTCTTGCAGGGATGAAAGTTTGGCAATCACTTCTACTCACAAGATAATCACTGAGTTGTGGCGCTGTAAAACTTCCAACAGTTCCTAGGAATGAAATACTTGAAGAATCGTGGCGATTTTTTAAAAAAGCACTCTCACCTGTTGATCGAGTTACCTGGTAACCGGTCAACCCACGAGCAAGAGATTTGACGTCAACTTCTGAATATTTTCCAACTCCCAAGGTAAAGAGCTCCATCAGCTCCCTAGCCAAATTTTCATTTGGTGATTTAGCTGTGTTTAGTTGAGCATCTAACCAAATTAAAAGTGCCCCATCTTCGACCATTGCGCGAGACATTTGGGAAAAATCCCCTAAAGCATATTTTCTGAGCGTTTCATTTTGCACCTTCATTGGTAGCGCATAATCTACTTTTCCAATCGATGTAGCCCAATGCCCGTGCCAAAACCAAACCATTCTTTCTGTCAAACAATTATCAGCAAGAACCATTCGATCCAACCACCAAAATGTTAAGTCAACACTTTGTGAACGCATACTTTGTGCAAAGGCCAATCTTTCAGGCGTATTCGGCCTCGGGTATTTTCCAAGATCAGAGAGCACAGGGGTTGAAACTTTAGATAAACCAATATCGACTTGAGGAACAGTTAATAGTGAGTTTCGGGCCTTTGACAATCCGAGCGCTAATAGTTGCTCAAACTCACCAGGTTTTGGCCCAAACCCAAAGCGGTGGACCAAGCGAGCAATTTGCTCACGTTCGCTCAAGGTAGCCATGGTTTGATAATAGTTATCAGAAAGGTTTTGGGTAGGGTACAGATATGAATTCACGTGAAACTCTCAGGGAACAGATCTTAAAAAAAGCAGTCGTACACGGGAAAGTTATTTTATCTTCGGGAAAAGAAGCAGACTATTACGTTGACCTTCGTCGAGTAACTCTTGATGCAGTGGCCGCACCACTAGTTGGTGAAGTTATGTTGGACCTAACGAAAGATTTAGATTTTGAGGCAGTTGGCGGCTTAACTCTTGGCGCGGATCCAGTTGCGACCGCGATGATGCATGTAGCTGCGCAACGTGGTCGATCCTTAGATTCTTTTGTTGTTCGTAAAGCTGAAAAAGCGCATGGCCTACAACGCAGAATCGAAGGTCCTGATGTTAAAGGTCGTCGCGTCTTGGCCGTGGAAGATACTTCAACAACAGGTGGTTCGGTTATGACTGCGGTTGAGGCCCTCAAAGAAGCAGGTGCAATAGTTGTTGGGGTTGCAGTAATTGTTGAACGTGGCGCGGCACCTCTAATAAAAGAGAATGGTTTGGAATACTTAGCAGCCTACCAACTAGCGGACCTAGGTTTATAAAAGCTTTTAACTTAAATGCTTACGAGTACGCCACTCTTTAAATATTTCAAGTGCAAGTGGCAAAATAGTTAACACTGCAATACCTAAAATTATGTAAGTCAAGTATTTACTAATGACATCCGCGAATTGCTTACCAACGGCGTAACCACCCCAGATTAATACTTGTGTCCAGATCAAAGCACCAACAATATTCCAAAAGGCAAAGACCTTAAATGGAATTCTGATCATGCCAGAAATCGGATTTACCAACCCGCGCACAACAGGAACAAAGCGTCCAAGAACAATGGCCTTACCGTGGCCGTATTTTCCAACCCACTTTTCAGCTGAATTTAATTTATCCGGCGAAAAGAGTTTTGAATTTGGGCGGTTGAAAATCCGAACGCCAAAATGCCAACCAAGAAAGTGCCCAATCTGAGACCCGATAATTGCCGCTATCGGCGCACCAATAGCTAGTTCGATAATCGAGAAGTGATGGGCGCCAGCCGGCACCCCAATACCCGCCGCGAAAAGTCCACCGCTTATTAGAAGGGTGTCGCCAGGAAGGCCAATAATCAACGGCAGGCTGGTCTCGATGAAGAGGATTCCAAAGGCGATCGCCAGGGCGTAAGTGCTACTAAGTGCGCTAGTGATATTTATGAAGCTCATAGGTAGAGGAATATACCTATTTATTTGCTTCTCCCCATGGTTCTATGTGTAACCTTTCACCCCTATTGGGGTTTACCGGCCCTGAGTTCAGCACAACCGACAGCTCAATAAAAGAGTGTTCACCGACGCACACCAAATAGGAGATCCTTGTGGCAAATCTGGTCCAAGTAACTGGTTCGAATCTGACCTACGTTTATATCGTTCTCGGCATATCCCTGGTGGCTCTTGCCATCGCATACGCACTTCGCGCCCAAGTATTGGCAGCGAGTGAAGGTACTGCCAAGATGCAAGAAATTGCAGCCGCCGTTCAAGAAGGCGCCGCAGCATATTTAAATAGACAGTTCAAAACACTCTCCTACTTTGTAGCGATTGTTTTCTTCTTATTGTTCGCACTTCCTGGCCACACAGATATTCGCATTGGCCGCTCCATATTCTTCCTAATCGGCGCCGCGTTTTCGGCCGCAGTTGGTTACAACGGAATGTGGCTTGCAGTACGCGCAAATGTTCGAGTTGCTGAAGCAGCGCGCCAGAAGTCAGCAGAGAATGCTGTAAAAATTGCATTTAGAACTGGCGGCGTTGTTGGTATGACAACAGTTGGACTGGGACTACTCGGCGCTTCACTTGTTGTTGCCATCTATCACGAGAACGCACCATCAGTTCTTGAAGGTTTTGGTTTTGGTGCTGCAATGCTCGCGATGTTCATGCGCGTGGGTGGTGGAATTTTCACAAAGGCAGCAGATGTCGGTGCTGACCTAGTTGGAAAGGTTGAGCAAGGAATTCCAGAAGATGACCCACGTAACCCAGCAACTATTGCAGATAACGTTGGCGATAACGTTGGCGACTGCGCCGGTATGGCAGCGGATCTCTTCGAATCTTATGCAGTAACACTTGTTGCCGCGTTAATTCTTGGTAAAGCTGGATTTGGTGATGCCGGTTTGATTTATCCATTAATAGTTCCCGCAATCGGAATTCTCACTGCAATCATTGGAATCTTTATTACTCGACTACGTTCAACAGATAAATCAGCAATGCAAGCAATCAACCGTTCATTCTTCATGTCTGCGGTTATTTCTGCCGTGCTTGTTGCTTTTGCCACCTACACATACTTACCTTCATCACTTAAGCAAATGTCAGGTTTAAGTACCGAAGCAGCAAATGCCGGTGTTAATCCTCGCTTATTTGCAATTGGTTCGGTTCTTATCGGAATTGTTCTTGCAGCCGCAATTCAACTACTTACTGGCTTCTTCACCGAAGTTGGTAAGCGCCCAGTTAACGATGTCGCGGCTTCATCGAAGACCGGTGCCGCAACCGTAATTTTGGCTGGTATTTCAGTTGGTTTTGAATCAGCCGTTTACTCAGCACTATTGATCGCAGCAGCGGTATTTGGCGCCTTCTTACTAGGTGGCGGCTCAATTGTTCTATCACTATTCGCAGTAGCACTCGCTGGTACTGGACTACTTACAACCGTGGGTGTAATTGTTGCAATGGATACCTTCGGACCAATTTCAGATAACGCACAAGGTATCGCCGAAATGTCTGGCGATGTTAAGGGTGAGGGCGCAAAGATTCTCACCTCACTCGATGCAGTTGGAAATACAACAAAAGCAATCACAAAAGGTATTGCAATTGCTACTGCAGTTCTTGCAGCAACGGCACTCTTTGGTGCTTTCACTGATGCGATCAAGCTTGCAGTACTAGATGCCGGAAAGGCGCTTTCTGATCAAGCAGTTGTCGATGTTGCTAACCCACGTAACTTAGTTGGTTTGATTATCGGAGCGGCAGTCGTATTCATGTTCTCAGGACTTGCAATCAACGCAGTGTCTCGTGCGGCTGGTGCGGTTGTAAATGAAGTTCGTGAACAATTCAGATTGCACCCAGGAATTATGAAGGGTACTGAAAAGCCGGAATACGGTCGTGTAGTAGATATCTGTACTCGCGATTCATTGCGCGAACTCGCAACACCAGGATTGCTTGCTGTAATGGCACCAATCGCAGTTGGTTTCGGGTTAGGTGTGGGCGCACTTGGTGCTTACCTTGCTGGCGCAATTGGAACTGGAACTTTAATGGCGGTATTCCTAGCTAACTCAGGTGGCGCTTGGGATAACGCAAAGAAGATGGTTGAAGATGGAAACCACGGCGGTAAAGGATCTGATGCACATCACGCAACAATTGTTGGTGACACGGTAGGAGATCCATTCAAAGATACTGCTGGTCCTGCGATCAACCCACTGATCAAAGTTATGAACTTGGTCGGTTTGTTAATCACTCCGGCAATTGTTGGCTTCTCATTAAATGGCCATCACTTGTTATCTAAGTCTGTTGCACTACTTGCAACGCTTGTGATTGTCGGTGCTCTTGTGCGCAACCGTCGCGCATCCACCGCGATCGCATAACCCCAGGCGCATTACTTCCCTAATGGCCGTAAGGTAACTCGGTATGAAACTTGTAATCGTTGAGTCCCCTGCGAAGGCGCGCAAAATTGGCGGCTTCCTGGGGGATGAATACGTTGTTGAAGCCTCAGTCGGTCACATTAGAGATTTGCCACAACGAGCCGCGGACATTCCTAAGGAATACAAGAAGATTGCCTGGGCCAAAGAGGGCGTAAATATTGAAGAAGACTTCGAACCGCTTTACGTAATCAACCCCGATAAAAAAGCAAAGGTAAGCGAGCTCAAAGCTCTGATGAAAGATGCCGATGAATTAATTCTGGCGACGGACGAGGACCGCGAAGGTGAAGCAATAGCCTGGCACTTGATTGAAGTCTTGCGCCCAAAGATTCCAATCCGTCGAATGGTTTTTCATGAAATTACAAAAGATGCGATACAAAAAGCAGCGAATGAGACTCGCGATTTAGATTATCGATTAGTTGATGCGCAAGAAACTCGAAGAGTTTTAGACCGGCTATTTGGCTACCGCCTTTCACCTGTTTTGTGGAAGAAAGTTATGCCACGCATCTCAGCAGGTCGCGTGCAATCTGTTGCAACAAGGCTGATCGTTGAACGTGAACGCGAGCGGATGGCATTTATATCCTCTAGCTGGTGGGACTTAACTGCAACATGCGAAGCAGGATTTAGCGCTCGCCTACTTACGTTAGATGGAAAGCGTGTCGCAGCCACAAATGATTTTGATGAGAACGGTGGCTTAAAAGAGAAAAGCGCTGCAAATATTTTATTATTGGATGAAGCTGCGGCAAATGAACTCGTGCAATCACTGCACGGAAAATCACTAGTCGTAAAATCTACTGAAGAATCTCCACGGACTGAACGTCCTAAGGCGCCATTTACAACTTCAACAATGCAACAAGATGCCGGTTCTAGACTCGGTTGGGGCGCCCAATTAACAATGCGGGTTGCACAACGTTTGTATGAAAATGGTTACATCACTTATATGCGTACCGATTCGGTAACGCTCTCGGCCGCGGCAATTGAGTCAGCGCGCAAGAGTGCAAAGAGTTTATATGGTGCCCAATACGTACCAGATGTTCCAAGAGTTTATGAAGGAAAAAGTAAGAATGCACAAGAAGCTCACGAAGCGGTTCGCCCAGCTGGTGATGATTTTCGAACTCCTGGTGAACTCGCTCCAGAATTATCCCGAGACGAATTTGCACTCTATGATTTAATTTGGAAACGCACTATTGCATCGCAGATGTCAGATGCTAAGAAGATGCAGATGCGGGTTGACTTTGATGTTGAAACTAAAACTGGTGGCGCAGCAATATTTCGTGCGAACGGTTCAGTCATAACTTTCCCTGGTTTCTTGGCCGCGTATGAAGAAATTACAGATGAGAAAGACGACGCTGAGGATGATTCAAAACGGCTTCCACCAATGTCAGTTGGCGATTCGATCAAAGTAACGAATTACAGTTGTGAAGGCCATGAAACAAAGCCCCCAGCGCGTTATACCGAGCCAACACTTGTTAAGAAGTTGGAAGAGCTAGGTATTGGGCGTCCCTCAACATTCGCCTCAATCATGAGCACTATTCAAGATCGTGGATATGTTTCTAAACGTGGTCGCGCACTTGTCCCGACATTCTTGGCGTTTTCAGTTACCGGGCTCCTTGAACAACACTTTGGAAAACTCGTTGATTACGAATTTACCGCGTCAATGGAAGAAGATTTAGATCGCATTGCCAATGGTGAAGAAGAGAGAGTTGCTTGGCTTACTAGGTTTTTCTTTGGAACCGAAGGTAACCCAGGTTTAGAGGCGCTAGCTGCTGACCTTGGTGCGATTGATGCACAACAAATAAACACCATGAAGATGGGCGATGATATTGAAATTCGTGTTGGACGTTTTGGTGCATATGTTCAACAGGGAATTGGTGATGCACGCAAGTTTGCAAATATCCCTGAAACTATGGCCCCAGATGAATTAACACTGCAAGTCGCAATGGATTTACTTGCTCAACCATCTGGTGAGCGCGAACTTGGAGTACACCCAACATCTGGGTTGCCCTTGCTTGCAAAGTCTGGCCGATTTGGTCCATATGTAACTGAAGTTTTCCCAGAACCAGAAATGGTTGTAGATAAAAAGACTGGTGAATTAAAGAAACCACGTAAGAAAAAAGATGCACCAAAACCAAAGACCGCATCTTTACTCTCAACAATGTCGCTAGACACAATCACAATTGATGATGCACTTAAGTTGATGTCTTTGCCACGCGAACTCGGGGAGTACGAAGATATTCCAGTAACCGTTCAAAATGGGCGCTATGGGCCTTACTTGATGCACGGCACTGATTCCAGAACACTAACTTCAGAAGATCAACTCTTTGCTATTACTTTGGATGAAGCGATTGAGCTCTACAAACAACCAAAGATCAGGCGACGTGGCGTTGCTAAGCCACCACTAAAAGATTTAGGTATTGACCCAACAACCCAAAAAGCAGTTCTTGTTAAAGATGGCCGTTTTGGAATTTACATTACAGATGGCGAAACTAACGCCACGCTTCGTCGGGGCGACACTTTGGAATTTCTAACGCTCGAACGTGGCATGGAGTTGCTCGCAGGTCGCCGAGCTTGGGAGGCTGAAAATGGTGGCGCAACCCGAGCCAAGAAGAGTTCAAAGCGTGCGAAGAAGAGCGCGCCATCGCTTACAAAAAATACCGTTAAAGCCACCGGCAGCCCAAAAACTAAGAAAAAAGCAGCGTCTGGCAAGAGCAAGGCCGCTGCCACTCCTGGCCTCTAGCGGCGTCTAGGCTTAACTCATGTCGCAGTCATTGCCATACCCAGGAGCGCCGGCGCAATCCGATACCCGCAGCGTTTTGGCAATCCCAGCCTTTCGCAAACTCTGGAACTCAATGGCCTTCTCCTCATTTGGTGATTGGCTAGGTTTATTAGCAACGACGGCGATGGCGCAAGAACTCTCTGGCGGAAATTACAAAAAAGCTAACTTTGCAATCGCTGGAGTATTCATTGTTCGCTTATTGCCGGCCGTATTTCTAGGACCAATTGCGGGAGTTATTGCGGATCGTTTTGATCGAAGAAGGTTAATGATTGTCTGTGACATCCTGCGCTTTGGTTTATACCTTTCAATTCCATTAGTTGGAAATTATTTCTGGCTTTACACAGCAACCGTACTTGTTGAGGCGGTGACGCTTTTCTGGTCGCCAGCAAAGGAAGCCTCAGTTCCAAATTTAGTCCCAAAAAATAAATTGGAATCTGCCAACCAAGTTTCACTTCTTGCGGCATACGGTACGGCGCCAATCGCAGCCGTTGTCTTCTCTTTGTTAGCCCTCTTCTCCGGAGCGTTAACAAACCTAATTCCATCGAAGTTCGCATCTACCGCAGATCTTGGTCTTTACATCGACGCTATCTCGTTTCTATATACCGCTTGGGTTGTCTATCAACTTAGTGAAATTCCGAAAGGTGCTTCACACAAGGCTGCTGTAAATGAGAATATTGGTCGCTCATTAATTGATGGATTCAAGTTTGTAAGTGGTTCAAAAGTAATTCGCGGTTTGGTATTTGGAATGCTCGGCGCCTTCTTTGCTGCAGGCGCAGTTATTGGACTAGCTCGAACTTTTGTTGGTGATCTAAATGCCGGAGATGCTGCCTACGGAATTTTGTTTGGCGCGGTATTTGCTGGGCTAGCAATTGGAATTTCAGCTGGACCAAAGATTTTTGCCCAATTTTCGCGGCGAAGAATATTTGGCGCTGGCTTAACAATTTCATCTTTTTTTCTTGTCATGCTCGCACTTATTTCAAACTTAGTGTTGGCGCTAGGTTTCACTGTTTTACTGGGTGCATTTGCTGGTGTTTCATGGGTATCTGGTTTCACAATGCTTGGGCTAGAGGTTGAAGATGAGGTCCGGGGTCGTACATTTGCCTTCGTTCAATCGCTGATACGTATCTCGCTAGTAGCCGTTCTAGCGATCGCTCCCGTGATTGCCGCAGCTATTGGAAAGCACACATTCCGCTTTAACAAGATCGAAGTGACTTATAACGGCGCGGCATTCACTATGTTTGCTGCCGGAATCATTGGAATGATCGTCGGCATAATTTCCTACCGCCAAATGCGAGATCGCCCAACAGTTTCATTATGGTCTGATGTGGTAGCAGCGCTTCGCGGTGAACTTGGTGGAATCACCGGAGCCACACATTCTGGAATATTTATCTCATTCGAAGGTGGCGAAGGCTCTGGAAAATCAACGCAGACTAAACTATTAAAGTCTTATTTGGAATCTATCGGTGAGTCAGTCGTATTAACTCGCGAACCTGGTGGAACACCACTCGGGGATAAATTGCGCGATATTTTGCTAGATACTAAAACCGGGAATATTTCACCGCGGGCCGAAGCCCTTATGTATGCGGCGGATCGGGCTAATCACATTTATTCATTAATCAGACCTGCGCTAGAACGCGGAGATGTGGTTATTACAGATCGATATTTGGATTCATCAATCGCTTATCAAGGTGCTGGAAGAATTCTGCAACCCGCTGAAGTCGCTCGAATTTCACGATGGGCAACTGAAAATTTAGTCCCAACGCTCACAATTATTTTGGACTTACCTGCAGAAGTCGGTCTAGGTAGATTAGTTTCGCAAGATCGCTTAGAAGCCGAACCCCTTGCTTTTCACGAACGAGTGCGCCAAGAATTTTTAAATTTGGCAAATGTTGACCCAGAACGTTATCTAGTTATTGATGGAACACAGAATATTGAGGCAATAAATTCTCAAATTGTTGAACGAGTTCGTGAAATCTCACTACTGAAAATTAATCAAGAAAATACAAGTAAGCCTAAGAGATTTCGTAGCTAATGTCCGTTTTTGATTCACTGATTGATCAAGATCATGTGGTTACTGTCTTAGTCGAAGCAGTTCGCGCCTCGAAAGAAAAAGATAACACCACCCAAGATATGACCCACGCTTGGCTATTTACCGGACCGCCAGGATCTGGCCGAAGCAATGCCGCCGTGGCATTTGCTGCTGCGCTACTTTGTGAAAGCGGTGGTTGTAATAGTTGTTTGAATTGTCGAACCGCGATTGCGGGCACACATGCCGACATCGAACTCATCGAAACTGAAGGTTTATCAATCAAAATTGATGAGATTCGGGAGCTGATAACCAGAGCTTCTTGGAGCCCGTCGGTTGGTGGTTATCGAGTAGTCGTCATTGAAGATGCCGACCGTTTAACTGAATCAGCCGCAAACGCGCTCCTTAAAGCCATTGAAGAACCGGGACTTCGTACGGTCTGGCTGCTCTGCGCGCCAAGTGCGACAGATGTTCTCCCAACGATTCGTTCTCGGACACGGAGCGTTGTTCTGCGGACGCCATCTACCAGCGCGGTCGCAAAACTATTAGAAGGTGAAGATATAAATGCGACGATGGCGAATTTTGCGGCACGGGCATCACAAGGGCATATCGGCCGCGCTCGCCACCTTGCGTTAAATGAAGATGCACGTAATAGACGCGCTGCGATTCTTAAATTATCACTATTAATTACCGATCTAGCATCAGCGTTCAAAGCCGCCCAAGTTTTAGTCGATGCTGCGAAACTAGAAGCCGAAGAAGAATCAGAACGCCGTGATGACGTCGAATTGAAGAATTTAAAAGAAGCCTGGGGACAACAAGGATCCAGGATGACCCAGGGTGGTTCAAAAATAGTTAAAGAGTTAGAGAAGGAGCAGAAATCACGAGCCACCCGTATGGTTCGTGATTTTCTAGATCGCGCGCTTCTAGACATAGCAACTTTGTATCGAGATGTCCTACTAGTCCAATCAAACTCGAATGATTCACTAATTAATATTGATCTAGTTTCTGAAATAGGAAAAGTTGCAAGTACTACTGCTCCTGAAGCCACTCTCAAGAAATTAGAAGCAATAATGGTGGCTCGAACTAATCTTTCACGTAACGCTGCGCCACTTCTTACCGTAGAGGCGTTAATGGTTCAATTGAAGTGAACTTTAAGCGAAGGACCGTAATTGCAATAATCACCTGTCTGGCAGTTCTACTCTCTGGAACCATTGCAATTCGAATTTATAAGACGCAAAACTACTCACCAAGTTATTTCAAAGCACAAAAATTAAACTGGATTGCCTGCAACGGCAACTACGAATGTACTTCGTTTAAGGTTCCAGTTGATTATGCCCGCATTGATAACCAAGTATTTACATTGCAAGTTATTAGACACCGGGCAACAGATCAAACTCACCGGTACGGTTCGCTCTTTGTAAACCCGGGTGGTCCAGGCGGTTCTGCTCTGAACTATGCGTATAACGCCGACAATATCGTCTCAAAGGCAATCTACGATAAGTACGACATTATTGGTTTTGATCAGCGAGGTGTAAATCAATCTGACCCAATTCGCTGCTTGGACGATAAAGCCGAGGATAGTTTCTTATCCAGTGATGGCAAAGCAAATTCAGCGCAGGAAGTTGCAGCACTTGACGCTGCAGCTCGCGACTTTGCCAACAAATGTTCAGCCGCCGCAGGAATCCGTTTGGGCCATGTCAGCACGCTTGAAGGAGCTCGCGACATGGATTTATTACGCCAGCTACTTCATGAATCAAAATTGAATTACCTGGGGAAAAGTTATGGAACATATTTAGGAACTCTTTACGCCTATCTCTTTCCAGACAAAGTTGGAAAAATGATTTTAGATGGCGCTATCGATCCAAATGTTTCTATGCGCTCTCAAAATTTGGTACAGGCTATTGGATTTGATACTGCGCTAAACGATTATTTAAAGTCACAAACTCAATTTAATTTGTCTGACATTAGGAAACTTATTCAAAGAGTTGGTAGCAAGCCCATAAAGGATCCTAAGGGTCGGGCTTTAACCCAAGCCCTTTTAATTACCGCACTTGCAGAATCGCTTTATAACAATTTAACTGGCTGGCCCAAATTAACAAAAGCTCTTAATCAAGTTAAGCAAAACAGCAACCCAGATAAACTATTAGAACTTGCCGATACTTACAATGGTCGTAACCCTGACGGAACTTTTCGTGACAACCAAAACGACATAAACATAATGATCACATGTGCGGATTGGGTTGAAGACCGTTCAACTTCAGAGATCCAGGCCGATGCCGTAAATTTTGCAAAAGCTGCACCCACCTTCGGGCCATTTTTGGCTTACTCAGGTTTAATTTGTCATCACTGGAAAACCAAACCAGAGCTACTGGCTTCAAAAATTTCGGTAAGCACCAATTCAAAAATTATTGTTATAGGTGTTACAAGGGATCCAGCCACTCCGTACGTTTGGGCCAAGGGGTTAACCCAAGCGCTCAAAAACTCGATTCTGCTCACATACGACGGAGAGGGTCATACTGGCCATAATCGCGGCAACACTTGCATAGATGCCCAGGTGGATGGCTATTTTTTAACGGGAAAACTGCCACCGAAAGGTCTGATTTGTGGGTCAAATGGTAATTAGCACCACTGCAGATACGGCATTATTTCCCCATGCGCTTAGACCATGTCTCTTATGTAACGTCTCATGATCAACTATCCGACACAGTTCAACGACTAGGTTCCAGACTTTCCGGAACTTTTGTTGATGGTGGAATACATCCGCGCTTTGGCACCAGAAACTTTACGATGCCACTCAAGAATGGTCACTACCTAGAAGTTGTTTGTCCACTAGACCACCCAGCTGCAGATTCTTCACCATTTGGTAAAGCGGTTTCAAAGAAAGCAAATGAAGGCGGCGGTTGGTTAACTTGGGTTTTCTCAACAGCAGATGTTGCACCAATAGAAGAAAAATTTGGTCGCAAGGCGGTAGAAGGTCACAGACTTCGCCCTGATGGTACTGATTTAAAATGGAAGCAAATTGGCGTAATGGAAATTTCGGAGTCACCGGAATTGCCCTTTTTTATTCAATGGTTAACCGCAGATCATCCTTCAACAGATTCTGGTGCAGCCGCGTCAATTAAAAAAATTGAAATCGCATCCTCTGCTCAACTTGATGAGTCTTGGTTCAAAGCGGAAATATTTAGCGGGCTTGGTGACGTTGAAATTTCTTGGGCAGATGTCTCTGCTAATGATGGCGAAAATGGAATTGTCGCGGTCGAACTTGAGACACCTTCTGGAGTTATTCGAATCGACTAATTGTGCCTCAGTGGCTCAGTGGTAGAGCGGCTCACTCGTAATGAGCAGATCGACGGTTCGATCCCGTCCTGAGGCTCCATATGGGCCGCAGGCTCATTAAGATAGTTATGTGAGACTCAAATTCGCAATTGCCCTTTCGCGATTTGCTGGTCTTTTATCTAGAAAAATTCTTCGCAAATCTGGCGAAACAATTCCGGGTCGAATTCTGCTAATTCTTTATCCAAGGGCCTTGGTCGCACTCGCCAAAAACCGGAATATCATTTTGGTTTCGGGCACTAATGGGAAGACATCTACGACAAAAGCCCTAGCCAAAATAGTCGCCACACTTGGCACAACAGTCACAAATTCAACTGGTTCGAATTTAGACCGCGGTGCTGCAACCACGCTCATGACTCAATCGGAATATGCGGTTTTAGAGGTTGATGAGCTCCACTTAATTCGGTTAATCGCTGAAACCAACCCGAGGGCTGTTTTACTGTTAAACCTCACGAGAGATCAACTTCACCGGATGCACGAAGTTAAGCGGGTAGCTGATCGCTGGCACGCGGCAGTTGCAGGTGCAACCGAGACGGTATTTGTTGGGGATGTTGATGATCCTTTTGTTAATTACGCGCTATCCGCCAGCCCCAACTCAATTCGTGTTTCTTTCGGAGGCCGTAAACACAGCGATGCAGCCGTGTGCCCTTCTTGTGGGATTTATTTGAAATGGAGTAAAAACAATTACAAATGCTCTTGTGGCTTTACAAACAAGAGCGCTGATGTAACACTCGAACCCGCTTCTGCCGCGGCTCGAAATGCTGAGTTAGCAAATATTGTTGGGAAAGAACTTGGCGCCAGAGTTGTGAAAATAAATCCTGCGGACTTTGAGCGCTCCTTCACAAAATTATATTCTGGCATCAACGCAAAAATTAGATTAACAAAAAATCCGGCATCCTGGACCGAGGCCCTTACTGGAGTCTCTGGGGACGATGTAATTCTCATACTTAACGCCCGCCAAGTTGATGGAATAGATACTTCTTGGTTGTGGGATGTTTCATTTGATAAATTGCACGGCAAGCGTGTTGTTGTGTGTGGGGAACGCGCTTTAGATATGGCCTATCGGCTACACGTACAAGGAATTGAGAGCACCGTTACCGAAAATTTCAGTGAAGCGATAGAAAAATTTAGCGGTGTAACTAACGTCGAAGTTCTGGCTGCTTACACCGCATTTCATAGTTTGGTAACAGCATGAGTCAAATTAAAATTGTAAGAATTCACAATGAATTACTTGGAACATATGGCGACCAAGGCAATGCAGATGTCTTAGCCTTTCGCGCCAAGTTTCACGGCATTACCGCCTCAATCATTGATGTTTCATATAACGATTTGCTTCCAACTAACGGCGACATCTACCTACTTGGTGGCGCGGAAGATGCCGCACAAATTCTAAGTTTAGAGGCCCTTCGTCGTAACGGTATTTTGCAAGATGCGATAGAGCGCGGTGCGGTAGTACTAGCTGTTTGCGCCGGGTTTCAAATCATTGGAAATAGTTTTTGGGCGAATGGGCAAGAAGTCGAGGGTCTGGGATTACTCGATGTTAAAAGCGTGCCAGGCAGCAAGAGATTTGTGGGGGACATGAAGTCGAAGTCAACGGTTCTAGGTCTGGAACTTACTGGATTTGAAAACCATGCTGGAAAAACAATTCTTGGACCAAATGCAAAACCCTTTGCCAAGGTCGGAGTTGGTCACGGTAATGGCGATGGAAAATTTGATGGAGCCGTCGACGGGAATGTTTTTGGAACTTATATGCACGGCCCGATTTTGGCGAGAAATCCAGAATTTGCCGATCTCTTGTTAACTCGTGCAACCGGACGCAAGTATTCACAAATCTCTGATCCGCTAGCGACCCAATATGCGAGCTGGCGCCGAAAGGTTACAAAGTAATTGATTTAACGCGCATAACTTCGCGGTAAATTCACCTAAATTTGTAGGTTACAATTAGCCAGTTGTTGCAACCGCAGCACCACTTATAAGAACCCTCTGGCAAGAGCCAAGGTTCGCCTGCGAGTCTTAATCTTTGGCACCACGAGACACGCTTGATGTCTCGATTGGTATTTTTATGTCATTTAAAGATTTAGGCATTGCCCCTGCGCTCGTAGCTACGCTCGAGGACCAGGGAATTACATCCCCATTCCCGATTCAAACCGCAACTATTCCCGATGCCATCAAAGGTCGCGATGTTTTAGGCCGCGGACAAACCGGATCTGGTAAAACTTTAGCTTTCGGTCTTTCGATGTTAACTCGCTTAGAAGGTCGCACTGCTAAGCCACATCGTCCACTTGCATTGGTACTTTCACCAACACGTGAACTAGCAGTTCAAATTTCAGATGTAATCGGACCACTATCTCGCAAAGTTGGGTTAAGCACTCAAGTTGTTGCAGGTGGTCTTTCATATGTTGGCCAAATCAAAGCACTTCGTAGCGGTGTCACAATTCTTGTTGCAACACCCGGACGTTTAATCGACCTTATCGAGAAGAAGCATGTTCAACTCGATGATGTAATGATCACAGTTCTCGATGAAGCCGATCAAATGGCTGACATGGGATTCTTACCAGTCGTTAAAGATATCCTCGGCCAAACTAAAGATGACGGCCAGCGTTTACTTTTCTCAGCAACATTAGATCGTGATGTTGATTCGCTAGTAAAGCGTTTCCTCAAGGATCCAATCACGCACTCATTAGAGAATGAAAAATCTCGCTCTGCCGATATGTTGCACCACGTCTTGATCATGGATCAAGGACATAAAGATTTAGTTGCAACACAAATCGCAGCACGTGAGGGTCGCACAATATTCTTCGTTCGCACAAAACATGGCGCTGACAAACTCGCGGAAAAGATGTTGAAGTCTGGCGTCCCAGTTGGAGTGCTCCATGGTGGAAAGTCTCAAGGACAACGCACTCGCGTTCTTGCTTCATTTAAGGATGGCCGCGCTACTGCACTAGTCGCGACAGATGTAGCAGCTCGCGGTATT
>Ga0114963_10000506_pt1 | contig 25959 bp, 31 predicted proteins | sample C_131016_EF_Meta_FD_87019 | JGI IMG/M metagenome (GOLD analysis project Ga0114963, IMG submission 87019) | Freshwater microbial communities from Lake Croche, Canada to study carbon cycling - C_131016_EF_MetaG | ecosystem: Environmental > Aquatic > Freshwater > Lake | place: Lake Croche, Canada... | reverse complement strand
TCAGGTTCAACATCTGCACAAGCAGCATTCGATAAAGCTAATTCAGCTAACGTTCTAGCACAAGCAGCATTTGATAAAGCTAATACAGGATCATCAGGAGGCGTAGTTACAATAACAGCATCAGCAAGATTAACTGCGAATTCTTCGACGGGTAATGTTCTTATTGATATGGCAACTATTGGAGGATTATCTGCTGGCTCTTATGCAAATCCACAATTAACTGTTGATTCTTATGGAAGAATTACAACAATAACTAGTCAAAATGAATATATTGTTGCTTCATTCGATAAAGCTAATTCAGCTAATATTTTAGCACAATCTTCATTCGATAAAGCAAACTCAGCATCATCAAATACAATTTACTTACAAGGTGCTTTAAACACTGCTAATGCAAATACAGTTTATATTTCTGGTGTAGATCTAACACAAAATACTAGTATAACTAATTTACAAGGTGGTCTTAATACAGCTAATGCTAATACAATAACACTTCAAGGTGGTCTTAATACAGCTAATGCTAATACAATTTACTTACAAGGTGCTTTAAACACCGCTAATGCAAATACAGTTTATATTTCTGGTGTAGATCTAACACAAAATACTAATATAACTAATTTACAAAATGTTAATTTAACACAGAATACTAGTATAACTGATTTGCAAAATGTTAATTTAACACAAAATACTAGTATAACTAATTTACAAGGTGGTCTTAATACAGCTAATGCTAATACAATTTACTTACAAGGTGGTTTAAATACTGCTAATGCTAATACCATTTATTTGCAAGGTGCTCTAAACACAGCAAATACAAATATAAATGCTGCATCACAAACCGTTCCACAAAATGCACAGACTACAAACTATACTTTAGTTAATTCTGATGCAGGTAAACATTTATATTATACCCAATCAGCAAACGTAAATTTATATATTCCTTGGTCATCGAATGCATCGTTTGCAAACGGTACAACAATTATGGTTGTATCAAGAACAACATCAAGTGCAAACGTAACTGTTACACCAAACACTGGCGTTACAATGTATCTTGCTGGCAACACAACGTCAGCATCACGAAACGTGACAACATATGGTATGGCCACACTTATTCAAGTCGCAGCAAACACATGGTTTATTAATGGTACAGGAGTTGCATAATGAGTGCAATAATGGCCATGGCTGTTAGTAATAATGTTCCAGTATCACCTATAGCCGTAGCCGCTAATCCGCCGCCATCTATTGAAGTTTTATTGGTTGGTGGCGGGGCGGACGGCCAAGGGTCTTACGGTTCATATGGCTCGCCCGGTGGCGGCGGCGGCATTGTTTACAATACGGCTTTCCCTATTACCACAGGCACTACTTATTCTAGTAGTATTGGCGTAGCCGGCGGATCAACCGCAACTAGCTCTACTTTTAGCACCTATACCGCTGGAGGTGGTGGTGGCAGCAGCGCTGGATTAGCAAGTTCAGGAACTGGCGCGACAACCGTATTGAATGGTCGAAATGCGGGCACTGGAAATGATTACACAAGCTCTATTTCTGGTTCATCAGTAACTTATGCTTATTCTGGTTACGGAACCCTTGGTAGCGGTGGTTATGGATCAAGACCAAATCCGGGGGCATCACCGCCCAGTCCCGGCCAAAGTGGCGTATTAATCATTGCCTATCCCAGCACTTATGACGCAGCCGTTACTGTTACTGGAACATACACCGTAAGCACCACAGCCAGAACCGGATACCGCGTATATACGTTTACCAGCGGCTCTGGATCAATTAAGTGGTAAACCGATAACATTAAAAATGATATAAATATGAACACCTTTACAAAAAACATGGAAGACATCTTTGATGTGAAACCTATTGATGAAAAAAAAAAGTTACGCCGTAGCTGAAGTTTCTTCCAGTAAAGATATTGTACCTGCAAATATCGATGAAGATTTAAATGATGCATATCAACAATCAAAAGAAAATCTACAAGATATTATAGATCAAGGTAAAGAAGCAATGGAAGAAATTCTAGAGATTGCAAAACAATCTCAGCATCCTCGTGCGTTCGAAGTATTTGGTGGTATACTAAAGAATGTTGTTGATGCAAATAAAGAATTGTTGGCAATGCAAAAACAAATGCGAGATATGAATAATAAAAAAGAAACAAATAATACAAACATCGATAAAGCAATATTTGTTGGTTCTACAGCAGAATTAAGTAAGTTTTTGAAGGGTAACAATGAGTAATAAAGAAACTTACCGCGATAATCCTCTACTAAAAAGAGTAGGCGTTGATATTCAGTACACAGAAGAACAAGTACAAGAATACATTAAATGTGCAAAAGATCCCATTTACTTTGCAAAGTATATAAAAATTATCACACTAGATGATGGTCTTGTGCCGTTCAGTCTTTACAATTTTCAAGAAGAGATGATAAAGACTTTTCATAAAAATCGATTTGTTATCACCAAGTGTCCTCGACAGGTAGGTAAAACCACAACAACAGTAGCGTATTTACTTTGGGCATCATTATTTCAAGATTCACAAAATATTGCCATTCTTGCAAATAGAGGTCAAACAGCTAGAGACATTTTAGGTAAATATCAACTTGCATATGAAAACTTACCTATTTGGCTACAGCAAGGTGTTATTACATGGAACAAAAGTTATGTTGAACTTGAAAATGGTTCAAAAATAACAGCATCTTCAACTTCTTCATCAGCAGCTCGATCAGGCTCATTTAATATCGTTTTTCTTGATGAGTTTGCGTTCGTTCCTGCAAATATTGCAAACGATTTCTTTACATCAGTTTATCCTGTTATCACTGCTGGTACAAAAACAAAAATTATTATTGTTTCTACGCCAAACGGTATGAATCTATTCTATAAAATATGGACAGATGCACTCAATAAAAGAAATAATTATGTACCATTTGAAATTCATTGGTCAATGGTGCCGGGTCGAGATGAATTATGGAAAGAAGAAACAATTAAGAATACATCTGAACATCAGTTTAGACAGGAGTTTGAAACCGAGTTTCTGGGCTCCACAAATACATTAATTTCTGGTACAAAACTTCAACAATTGGTATATTCACAACCAATCGCTGATCATGATAAAATGACTGTTTACGAAAAACCAGTTAAAGGTGATGATGATAAAACTAAAGAACACTTATACTTAATTTGCGTTGATGTTTCTGAAGGTAGAAATATGGACGCATCTGCATTCTCTGTTATAGATATATCGACAACACCATATAGACAAGTTGCAGTTTATCATAGTTCATCAATATCACCGATATTATTTCCAACAGTCATATATAACGCAGCAAAGTATTATAATGATGCTTATATATTGATAGAAGTAAATAACAATCCTCAAGTTGCAGATATCATCCATCAAGATTTAGAGTATGAAAATCTATTTAAAGTGATGACTGGTAATAAGAAACCTCAACAGTTGTGTTCTGGTTTTGGTCGTGGTGTACAAATGGGTGTTAAAATGTCACCCGCAGTTAAAAGGATTGGCTGTTCAAATCTAAAAACTTTAATCGAAGGAAACAAACTAGTAATTCAAGACTTTGATACTATCTCAGAGTTAACAACATTTGTTGCTAATAAAACTTCATTTGCAGCAGAAGAAGATGCTAATGATGATATTGTAATGACTTTAGTTATTTTTGCATGGGCAACAACACAGAAATACTTTAGAGAAATTGTAAATCATGATATCCGAAAACAAATTCAACTTGAAAATATGAATCAAGTAGATGATGAGATGTTACCTGAGCTAATTATAGAAACTGGATTAGAAAATACATTTGATATATTTGATGGAGATGTGTGGGAACAAGCAGATAGTTCAGCAACATATGCCAATTTTATCAGGGATACACTAAAGAATATGTAAATAATAGTATTGATAAATAATATTATGAATAAATGATTATTTGCAAAATAAATATAAAATAATTTAAGGAGACAAAAATGGCATTTTCAATATCTCCAGGAGTAAATGTTTCAGAAGTTGATTTGACAACAGTCATTCCTTCCGTACTTACTACTGCCGGTGCATTCGCAGGAGCATTCAATTGGGGACCTGTCGATACAAGAATTCAAGTTTCATCTGAATCAAACATGCTTCAGATTTTCACTAAGCCAGATTCAAATACATATGTATCATACTATACAGCAGCAAGTTTCTTAGCATATGGCAACAATTTAAAAATTGTTCGTTCTGTTGGATCGACTTCGTATAATGCTGACGCAAATACATCTTACGCTACAACTGTAAAAAATGAAGCTGAATACGAATATAGTTATTTGAGTGGAAACAATGCAAACGTAGCTGGTCCATTCATGGCACGTTATCCTGGAGCATTAGGAAATTCATTAGTTATTGGTGTTTTAGATTCTTCCAATACTGCTGCTGCTAATGCTACAAATGCATCAGCATGGACAGTCAACGGAATAAATGTCGGATCTTATTTCTCTGGAAATCCAGGAACATCGTTACAAGCAACATCTGCTGGTGCAGCAAATGATGAAATTCACGTTGTTGTTTTAGATGGTCAAGGCTTGTTTACGGGTGTCAAAAATCAAATTCTTGAAGTCTTTCCATATCTTTCTAAAGCAAGTGATGCGAAAGATATATTAGGAAATTCAAATTATTATAAGAATTATATTTTCAATAATTCAAAATATATCTATGTAATGGATCCACCTGATTATTCCAATACAACAAGTACAGCTTTAACCACATATAAATGGGGAACACCACTTTCGAATGGTGTCAACTATACACAATTGTATAGTGGAGCAAATAACAACAATAGTTTCGTAAACGTATCACTTACTGGTGGTACAGATGCTATACCAACAACTGCAACTTTACAAACTTCGTATGATTTATTTAAAAATCCGGATGAAGTTGATGTATCTTTAATTATAACAGGAGATGCTAGTTCAACAGTCCAAGCATATGTTGGAAATATTGCAATTAGCAGAAAAGATTGTATTGCATTCGTTTCGCCACCTTCATTGAACGTCATAAACAAATCTGCAAGTGTTGCTACAACAAATATCACCACGTGGGCAACAAGTTTACTAGCAACATTATCAAGTCCAACAAACTATGTTGTTGCAGATTCTGGTTGGAAATACATGTTTGATAAGCATAATAACACGTATCGTTGGATTCCTTTAAATGGTGATATAGCAGGATTATGCGTATACACAGACACGCAAGCGGATCCATGGTATTCGCCTGCAGGTTTCAATAGAGGTAATTTAAAGAATGTTATTAAATTAGCATGGAATCCAGGAAAATCTGAACGAGATTCGATTTATACTTTGGGTGTTAATCCAGTTGTAACATTCCCTGGTCAAGGTACAGTTCTCTATGGTGATAAGACATTTACAACAAAGCCATCAGCTTTCGATAGAATCAACGTTCGTAGATTGTTTATTATTTTAGAAAAAACAATTGCACAAGCATCTAAGTATTCATTGTTTGAATTTAATGATGAATTTACCCGCTCTCAATTTGTAGCTTTAGTGTCTCCATTCCTACGTGATATTCAAGGTAGAAGAGGAATTTATGACTTTAGAGTTGTTTGCGATGAGTCGAATAATACACCTGAAGTTATAGATTCTAATAGATTTGTCGGTGATATTTACGTTAAACCAGCACGTTCAATTAACTATATTCAGCTAAATTTCGTAGCAGTTAGAACTGGAGTTAGTTTTAACGAAGTTGCTGGATCTATATAATCTCTGATAAATAAAAGAAATATAGGAGAAAAAAATGGCATTTAACGTAAACGCATTTAGGTCAAATATGATCGCAGATGGTGCGAGACCTAATTTATTCGAGGTGAATCTGCTTTTTCCACCAAGCGTTGGTGGAACATCTGATATCGGATCAATTAGCAGATTCATGATAAAGGCATCACAATTGCCAGGTTCGACAATAGGTTCTGTTCCTGTTTTCTATTTCGGAAGAGAAGTTAAGTTTGCAGGAAATAGAACTTTTGCAAATTGGACAATTCAAGTTATTAACGATGAAAATTTTGTAATCAGAAATTATTTGGAGCGTTGGATGAATAATATCAACTCTCATGTTGGAAATCTAAGATCACCTGCCGCACTTAGCCCAACAAATTATACATCCGATGCAAAGATTTCACAATATGGAAAAACAGGAAATATCTTAAAAGAATATTCTTTCAGAGGTATGTTTCCAATTGATGTTGCACCTATTGATTTAGATTGGGGAAATCAAGATTCAATTGAAGAGTATTCAGTAACATTTGCATATCAGTGGTGGGAGTCAGCTCCATTTACAGATGGATCTAGATAATTTATAATTTATATATTAATCATTTATAATTTTTTTAAAAATATCTCTCAATTATTAAGACAAGTGAATAGGATTTAATATTATGTCAAATAAATTTACGCTTTTTGGATTTACAATATCTAGAGAGAAAAATGATGCTGATCAAGCAGTTCAGCAATCTTTTGCTCCTCCAGCGGCAGATGATGGTGCTCTTACTATTACGTCTGCCGCATACTATGGTACATACGTTGATCTGGATGGCACAGCAAAAAATGAAGTTGAATTAATTTCAAGATATCGTGAAATGGCAATGCAGCCTGAAATTGAGTCTGCAATTGATGATATCGTTAACGAAGCAATTTGTCAAGATGATGACGGCAAGACAATTAAGATAATTTTAGATAATCTCAAGCAACCAGATAAAATTAAGAATGCTATCAAAGCTGAATTTGAAACCGTTTTAAAATTGCTTAATTACAATTATATGGCAGGTGATATTTTCAGACGTTTCTATGTTGATGGTAGATTGTTTTTTCATATTATTTTAGATAAAGATAATCCTACGCAAGGAATCAAAGAACTTAGATATATTGATCCAAGAAAATTACGTAAAGTTAGAGAAATCAAAAAGAAAAAAGACGAGAGAACTGGTGTTGATGTAATGAATGTTATTAATGAATATTATGTATTTAACGATAAAGTTGTTACCGGTTCTTCTTCTAATTTTGGTCCTATGGGTGTTCGTATTACATCAGATTCTATTATCTCTGTAGTTTCAGGTCTAATGGATTCTCGTAGAGCAGTTGTTTTATCATATCTACACAAAGCAATTAAACCATTAAATCAGTTACGAATGATTGAAGATGCGACTGTTATCTATCGTATTTCAAGAGCACCAGAAAGAAGAATTTTCTATATTGACGTTGGCAACTTACCAAAGTTAAAAGCTGAACAATATCTTCGTGATATTATGGTAAAATACAAAAACAAACTTGTATATGATGCCAATACTGGCGAAGTTCGTGATGATAGAAAGTTTATGTCAATGATGGAAGATTTTTGGCTACCTCGTAGAGAAGGTGGTAAAGGTACAGAAATTACTACTTTACCTGGTGGACAAAATCTAGGCGAACTTGAAGATGTTAAATATTTTGAAAAAAAATTATATAAATCATTGTGTGTACCAGTTTCAAGATTAGATCCAAACAGTTCAGGTTTTTCATTAGGTCGTGTATCCGAAATTACAAGAGATGAATTAAAATTTTCTAAATTTGTTGATCGGATGAGAAATAAATTTTCAGATCTATTTGATCAAGCATTACGTGTACAATGCGTATTGAAAGGAATATGTACTGACGAAGAATGGACAGATTTCAAAGAAAACATTTATTTTGATTTTATTAAAGATAATAATTTTACTGAATTAAAAGATGCAGAATTAATGCGAGATAGACTTTCACTTTTAGCTAATGTTGATCTATACACAGGTAAATATTTCTCACAATCATGGATTCAAAGAAATGTTCTCAGATTAACAGATGATGAAATTAAAGAAATGCAAAAAGAAATGGATGAAGAAAAAGCGTTGGGAATTGGACCAAATATGGATATTAATCCAGCAGAAAATCAGGTTAATACTGATCAAGAAACTCAACAATAAATTCTTTATAAATATTAAAATAGGAGATTATTATGGATGATACTAGAAAAATTATTGACTTTGCACATGAAGATAATGGTGTTGAATTCAGAGATGCACTATATTCTGCAATCCATGATAGAGTAACTGCACATATTGAAGCAAAAAAGCAAGAGATTGCAAAGAATTTAGTTCGTAGTCAAGAAGAAGAATAAAAAAAAAACAGGATAAAAAATGGCAATTGCAAATAGTTCACAAATATTAATTGATACAAATAAAAGAACTGTAATTAAAAGAGTTGGTGTATTAGATTCCGACGAAACTGCTACGGTCTGGATCGATCCAAGAACGTTAAGTGATGCATTAAATGCGAACAATCAACCTTATCAAGCAGGTAATACAACTGCACCAGGATTTGCAAATTCTGCCTTTACAATTTCTAGAGTTATTGCTTCTGTTGATGACACCGTAGGGCATTTACAATTAGTTTGGCAAGGAACAGTTTCCGATAGAACAGCATTTGCACTTGGCGTTGGTTCTATAGACACAAATCCACAATATCAATTACCAGTAATTACAAATAATGCAACTGGACCAACAGGAAATTTATTAATTAAAACAGTTGGAACAACAGCAAATGCTGCGTATACAGTAATTATTGAATTACACAAAGACAATCGATTCTATGATGCTGGTTGGGGAAGAGATCCTGCTGCATTTAACTACGGCGATTACGCAGTGAAACCATGAAACTAATTAAAGAAGTTGTAGAAAAAGTAGACTATCTGATTGAAGAATCAGATGGTAAAAAGACATTATATATTTCTGGTCCATTCTTAGTCTCTGAAACTAAGAATAAAAACAATCGTATGTATAAACATGATACGATGAAAAAAGAAGTTGATAGATACACGGAAGAATATATTAAAAAGAATCGTGCATTTGGTGAATTAGGTCATCCGGAAACACCAACAATTAATTTAGATCGTGTATCACACATGATCGTAGGTTTAAAAGAAAATGGTAAACATTGGATAGGTAAAGCAAAAATTCTTGACACTCCAATGGGTAACATTGCTAGGAGTCTTATTGAAGGTGGTGCTCAATTAGGAGTATCTTCAAGAGGTATGGGATCGTTAAAGAATGTTAATGGCGTTAACATTGTACAAGACGATTTTCATTTGGCCACAGCGGCAGACATTGTAGCAGATCCTTCTGCACCTGGTGCATTTGTACAAGGTATTATGGAAGGAAAAGAATGGATGTTAGTAAATGGTGTATGGACTGAACAAGATCATTCTGAAGCAGTACGAGAAATACGTAAAGCTACAAAGAATGATATTGAAAAAGTAAGTCTGCACATTTTTGAAAACTTCATAAAAAAACTCTAATTATAAATATACAATATAGAAAATAAGGAGCTTTTCAAAAATGGGAAAATTCAATCTGTCAGAGGCCGCTAAAGAAATTCTCGATGCATCTGTTGCATCTAAAAGAGGTGGTGGCGAAAAATTTGGTCAAGGTAAAAAATTAGCTGCCGACGAACAAGGTCACGAGGATATCGGTGGTCCTCTTTTTTCCAAACACGATACAGAAAGTATTGGTAGAAATGCTGCAAGAAGCATTAAATCTGCTACACCTCCTGGAGCAACACCTCCCGTTGGTTCAGAAAAAGATGGTGTTGGAATTACCAAAGCAACTGGTCCACAAGACTCAATGGGTCGTGCTGACTTAGGCATGCCTGAGCAGGATCATCAGCAAGATTGGGATAGCAAGCGTGATCGTCAAAAAGCGAGAACAATGCCAACAACATATACACCAAACAAAAATGCACCAATGATGCATGTTCCTGAAGAAACAGAACAAGATGAAGATGAATTCTTAGAAGATGAAGAAGAATTCGAGGAAGATGATATCATTGATGAAGCTAAACATGAAGATGAAAAAGAAGATAAAGCAATGATGAAAAAAATGATGATGAAGAAAGAAAAAGAGCATGAGATGAAAGAAAAGATGAAAGAGGATATTGATGCTCTTTTACAAGGTCAAAATCTTTCTGAAGAATTTGTTTCAAAAGCATCGACAATTTTTGAATCAGCGGTATATGCACGTGCGAGTGAAGTTATTTCTGATGTTGAAGCAGAATTAGTTGAAGAGTTTCAAGTTGCTGTTGAGCAAATCAAAGAAGAACTTGCAGATAAAGTTGATGCTTATCTAAATTACATGGTCGAAGAGTGGATGAAAGAGAATCAACTTGCAGTAGAAAAAGGTCTACGCGCTGAAATCGTAGAAGAATTTATCGATGGTCTACGTGATCTATTTGTCGAACACTATATTGATGTTCCTACAGAAAAAGTTGACGTTGTTGAAGAACTTGCTGAAAAAGTTGCACAATTAGAAAATGCACTTAACGAAGAAATCAACCGCGGTGTTGCTTTAAACATCGAACTCAACGAACACAAAAAATATGAGGCAATCTACGCAGCGTGTGAAGGCCTTACACAAACTCAGGTAGAAAAACTAAAATCACTCACAGAGAGTGTAGAGTTTACTACTGAAGATGAATTCGCAGATAAACTGAACACACTGAAAGAAGCATATTTCAGATCCGACGTAAAATCTGCTAGTAATTTATCACTTGATGATGAAGTTCTCATTGAAGATGAATCCAAACCTGCAAGATTTGATGATCCTTCGATGGAAGCATATGCGAAAACAATTTCAAAAACTGTAATTAAATAAATAACAGTATAACAAATTTTAGGAGACTTTAATGTATTTAACTGAAGAACTTCAAAAGAAATGGTCGCCTGTTCTGGATCATCCAGAATTAGAGTCCATTAAAGATCCATACAAGCGTGCCGTTACAGCACTTGTTCTGGAAAATCAACAACAAGCTATGCGTCAAGATCGCATGGCACTCAACGAAGCACTGACTGACGCTGGTCCTTCCAACGTTACTGGTGGTGTTCAGAACTTTGATCCAATCTTAATCAGCTTGGTTCGCCGTTCACTTCCTAACTTAATTGCTTATGACGTTGCTGGTGTTCAGCCAATGACAGGACCAACAGGCCTTATCTTCGCAATGCGCGCCCGTTACGACAGTCAGAGCGGTACAGAAGCATTCTACGGTGAAGCTAACACAACATTCTCCGGTAAACTTAGCACAGTTTATGGTTCTGGTATTAACGACAATGCTAATACATTCTCGAACGTAACAACCAATGCTACAACAACAAGTACTGGTCTTCCAACAGCATTTGCTGAATATCTTGGTGCTGCTGACTACGGTACAGGTGCTAACGTGTTCCAACAGATGGCATTCTCAATCGAGAAAGTTACTGTTACTGCACAGTCCCGCGCTCTGAAAGCTGAATACTCGTTAGAACTCGCACAAGACTTGAAAGCAATTCATGGTCTTGATGCGGAAACAGAATTGTCGAATATTCTTTCTACAGAGATCCTTGCTGAGATCAATCGTGAAGTTATTCGCACAATCTATAACAACGCTGTTGCTGGTGCTCAGTATGGTACAGTTTCCGCAGGTTACTTTGACTTAGATACAGACTCGAACGGACGTTGGTCAGTTGAGCGTTTCAAAGGTCTGATTTTCCAAATCGAGCGTGATGCAAATATCATTGCAAAACAAACTCGTCGCGGTAAAGGTAACGTCTTAATCGTTTCGTCTGACGTTGCTTCTGCAATGGCTATGGCTGGTGTTCTGTCGTATACACCTGCTCTTCAAGCTGATCTCCAAGTCGATGACACTGGTAACACATTTGCGGGTCTCCTGCACGGTCGTATCAAGGTCTATATCGATCCATACTTCGGTGGCTATATTAGCAACCAAGAGCTTGTTACAGTTGGCTATAAGGGTTCTTCACCTTATGATGCTGGTCTGTTCTACTGCCCATACGTTCCATTACAAATGGTTCGTGCAGTTGATCAGTTCACATTCCAACCAAAGATTGGTTTCAAGACACGTTATGGAATGGTTTCAAACCCATTCGCACAAGGTGCAGCAGTTGGTAGCGGTGCATTAACAGCACGTTCAAACGTTTACTACCGTCTGTTCGGTGTCAAGAATCTGATGTAATTTGATTAAATCACCGTTAGAGTGATTTTTAAAGAGGGGCAGAAATGCCCCTCTTTTTTCATAATGAGAGTTTTATTACTATTTAATTACAAGGAGTTAATAATGGCACATACAGTAACAATTTCGATCTCGACAGAGCAACATGAATTCGATAGTTCTGTTGTTTCAGGTGGTATTAGAGTTAGTTTAGGTGAAAATCGTGTACAGTTTTTATCACATGCACCATATGAGGCTATTTTTGCAAATATTGAAGCTGGGACTTACGTTGTAACAGCAGTTGCAGTTGACGCACAAGGTATTGCAATTAGTGAACCAATCACAGGATCAGTTACAATTGAACCCGATGTTGCACAACCAGAAGTGACAGCAGTTGTTGTTCCTAATGTTGTGTTGGATGTTCCAACTTCATTAATCGTTACAGTATCGTAATGTTATTTGAATTTATTAAATGGATTATCAATTTATTTTTTCCAAGAAAAGTTAAAATTGATATTCCAGTGGCGATAAAAATAAGAGTTTAATTCGAAAGGGGATCTTTTGATCCCCTTTTTTTATATTATAAATATCTAGTACAATATTACAGGATAAAGTGATCAACTATGGCAGCAATAGGTAGAGTTCCAGAAAATACAGATTTACTTCAACCAACAAAATATATATTGACCTTTGATAGAATACCATCAATACAATATTTTTGCCAAGAAGTTAATATTCCAGGCGTAAGTATTGGAACAGCCGAATATGCGACTCCAATTTTAAATTTAAAAATGCCAGGAACAAAAATTAGTTATGAAAACTTAAACATAACTTTTTTGGTAGATCAAAATTTAAAAACTTGGAATGAACTCTACAACTGGTTTAGAAATATTGCATCGCCTAAAAGTACAGAAGAAAGAGGAACTTTGTCTGAAACAACAAAAATGTATGGTGTTGTTGGAAAAAAATATAACTATGAATCTGATGCTACACTATCGATTCTTACAGCTTCGAACAATATTAATTTAAAAATTAATTTCTTAAACATATTTCCTATATCATTAACTGGTATTAATTTTAACACAACACAATCTGCTGAAGATCTCATCAAATGTACTGCAACGTTTAACTATGATTATTTTGACATTATAACTTAATTTTTTTAAATTGACTTTTTACATTATGGAAAATATAGAACAAATATTAAATCATTGGGAAAGAGATTCTGTTATTGATCAAACAGAACCAGGAAAAGAACTAATTCGTATACCCATACTTCACAATAAGTATCTCACTATTCTAATAAAACATAAAATGGCGTCGAAAAAAGCCAATCATGATTTTATTAAAATGAGAAAATTGAAGTGGGAGTACTATACTGGCAAATTATCAAAAGATCAATTGGAAGAGTATGGTTGGGAACCATTTAAATTCACTCTTAAATCTGATATTAATATATACCTAGAAGCAGATTCGGATTTAATTCGATTAACTGAAAAAAAAGTGTATCATGAAGAAGTTGTCATAATGATAGAATCTATTATGAAAGAACTTAACTCTAGAACTTATCAATTGAAAGATTTTATTGCATGGGAAAGGTTCATAGGTGGAAACTAATTTAACCGTATATAAAAAAGATGAAGTATATCTGAAAATAAAATGTGGGAAGCATATATCACAAGAACTTTCGGATTATTTTACATTTATGGTACCCGGACATCAGTTTACTCCTGCTTTTCGTAAGAGAATTTGGGATGGTAAAATTCGTTTATGGAACATGAATACTGCTCAAATTTATTATGGATTGATAAATTATGTTATGGAATTTGCAAATTCACGTAATTATAGTATTGAGTTCAATGACTCAGTAGACGTTGAAGATGAATTTAGTATATACAAAGCGAAGAAATTCACAGAAATGTTGAATATCCACTCTTCAAATGTACCAATTCAAGTCCATGAGCATCAACTGAATGCTTTCATACACGCAATGCAAAGAAAACGGGCATTGCTATTATCACCAACAGCGTCAGGAAAATCATTAATAATTTATCTGTTGGTTAGACAATTTGAAAGTTATCAAAACATGAGAGGCTTGATTATTGTTCCAACAACTTCTCTTGTTGAACAACTATACTCTGATTTTGCAGATTATTCAAGTCATAATAAATTTTCTGTAGAAGAAAATATTCATAGAATTTATCAAGGTAAAGATAAACATACAGATAAGAAATTAACTATAACAACTTGGCAATCAGTATATCAACTACCAAAAGAGTATTTCGAACAGTTTCAGTATGTCATAGGTGATGAAGCACATCTATTTAAAGCACAATCACTTACAACAATATTAACATCATGTGTAAATACGAAGTACAGAATAGGTCTTACAGGCACTCTTGATGGCACAAAAACACACAAATTAGTATTAGAAGGTTTATTTGGTGCTGTTAAAAAAGTTATAACAACAAAAGAATTGATGGATACAAATAAAGTATCACAATTTCAAATTAAATGTCTAGTATTAAAACATCCAGAAGAAAAATGTGTATACATTTCTGACAAAACTTATCAAGAAGAAATTCAATACTTAGTTGAATGTCAAGAAAGAAATAAATTTATAAAAAACTTAGCAATAAGTATGAATAAAAACACATTAGTTTTATTCCAACTAGTTGACAAACACGGTATATTTCTTTATAATATGATTAAAGATTCCGAAAGAATAGCAGATAGAAAAGTATTCTTCGTATTTGGTGGAACAGACACTAAAGACAGGGAAGAAATACGTAGTATAATGGAAAAAGAAACTAATGCAATAGTTGTTGCTTCTTACGGTACATTCAGTACTGGAATAAATATTAAGAATTTACATAATATTATCTTTGCTTCACCATCAAAGTCAAGAGTTAGAAATCTACAAAGTATAGGTAGAGGATTAAGAAAAGTTGAAGGTAAAGAGATTGCAACACTTTACGATATTGCAGATGATCTTGTCCACAAAAAACAAATGAATTACACACTTAGACACTTTGTAGAAAGAGTAAAAATATATACTGAAGAAAAATTTCCATTTAAAGTCTATAAAATAGGACTTAAAAATGAATGATGTTAAAATATTGAGACTTCAAGATAGCACAGATATAATAGGTTTCGTTACAGAACTTGAAAATGGATCATACTATATTATAAATCCTATGCAAATTATTATTCATGTAGAAGGAAAATACTCAGGAATAATTCTTCGTGAATGGCTGCCAGCTAGATTAATTGAACTGAATGAAGCAACTATCGATAGAAAACAAGTTGTGTGTGTGTTAGGTCCTAACACACTTTTTATTGATTATTATATAAAATTTACAGTTGATATCAAAAATAAATTAGATTCTTTAAGTTCAGATTTAGATATTAAAGAGTCTGATACAGATGATTATATAGAAGAATTTAATAATTTAACAAGAGAAGAAGATCAACCATTACATTAATTAATCATCTTTCAACCTTGACATAGAGGAATGTACACCTTGTCAAGTACTTTGTCAACAACTTTTTTTATGGTAAATTTTTATGTCAAAACAAAAACATTATATAAACAATGAAGATTTTTTAAAAGCTCTAATCGATTACAAAAATTTATGTGAGATTGCAGATCAAGAAAAAAAATCTAGTCCTTCGATTCCTAATTATATTGGTGAATGTTTCATGAAAATAGCAGAAGGATTATCACACAAACCTAATTTTATCAATTACACATATCGTGATGAGATGATTTCTGATGGCATAGAAAATTGTTTGATGTACTTCAATAATTTTGATCCAACAAAATCGAAAAATCCATTTGCATATTTCACACAAATAGTGTATTATGCTTTTCTGAGAAGAATTCAGAAAGAGAAAAAGTACATGTATATCAAGTACAAGTCCACTGAACAGAATGGTATTCTCGACGAATATGACATGATGGACTTAGAAAATGGTACTAGTAAACAATTTGAGTTGTACGATAATATATCAGAATTTATAGAAAATTATGAAGAAGTGCAACAAAAGAAGAAAGAAACTAAAAAAGTAGTTGCTAAACCAAAAGGTTTGGAACAATTTATGGAGTAAATATGAAAGTAGCAATTATTACGGATCAGCACTTCGGTGGAAGAAATGATTCGCTACATTTTTTAGATTATTATGAGAAGTTTTATTCTGAAACTTTTTTTCCTATATTAGAATCAAATAACATTAATACCGTTCTTATTTTGGGTGATACATTTGATCGAAGAAAGTATATTAACTTTTATTCGTTCAAAAGAACCAAAGAAATGTTTTTTGATAAGTTAGCAGAAAAAAATATTAAAGTGCATATGATTGTTGGTAATCATGATACTTATTTTAAAAATACTAATGATGTAAACTCTGTAGACTTACTATTGAAAGAGTATACAAATATTAATGCAATTTATAACGCAAAAACAATAACTGTTGGTGGCGTTAATATTTGTATGGTACCTTGGATTTGTGCAGAAAATTATTCACATTCAATTGATGAAATTGAGAATACGCAAGCTAAGTTATGTATGGGCCATTTTGAAATTCAAGGTTTCATTATGCATTTAGGTACAGTATGTGAAGAAGGTTTAGATCGATCTTTATTTAAAGACTTCGATCTTGTATTCTCTGGACACTATCATCACAGATCAAATCAAGGTAATATTCATTATTTGGGAAATCCTTACGAACTTACTTGGATTGATTACAAAGATGATAGAGGATTTCATTTATTTGATTTAAATACAAATGAATTAGAATTCCATAAAAATCCAAACACTATGTTTCACAAAATATATTATAATGATAAAGAACAAAATGATTATGATATTGTCAATAAAAATTTGTCAATGTATACGAATACATATGTTAAAGTTGTAGTTGAAAATAAAACAAATCCATTTCTATTTGACAAATTTTTAAACAACTTATATAATGTAGCACCAATTGATATTAATATCGTTGAAGACTTTACTGATAATTTAGAAAATGATGTTGATGATGTTATTGATCAAGCAGAAGACACTTTAGCTATAATTTACAAATATATTGATGGTATAGAAAATGATAGCGTTGATACAGCAAAACTGAAAAATGTTATGCGCCGCTTGTACGTTGATGCAATTAATCAAGAAGAAACATGATAAAATTTAAAAAAATAAAATGGAAAAACATACTCTCAACAGGTAATGTTTTTACAGAGATTGATCTTTGTAGGTCACAGAATACACTCATTATTGGTAATAATGGAGCAGGAAAATCAACAATCCTAGATGCATTATGCTTTGGTTTATTTGGCAAACCATTTCGTAAAATTAATAAACCAAACTTATTGAATTCTATCAATCAATCTCACGGTGTCGTAGAAGTTGAGTTTACTATAGGTAAAAAAGAATATAAAGTTATTCGAGGTATTAAACCAACGATATTTGAAATATATTGCAATGATGAATTAATTAATCAAGATTCTAAAGCAAAAGATTATCAAGAGCATTTGGAAAAATTAATTCTTAAAATAAATTTTAAATCGTTTACTCAAGTTGTTATATTAGGTTCAGCTTCTTTTGTACCGTTTATGCAACTTTCGCCTGCTGACAGACGAGCAATAATTGAAGACTTATTGGATATTCAAATCTTTTCAACGATGAATAATTTGGTAAAAGATAAATTTTCAAAGTTGAAAGAAGACATAACAAAAAATAAATTTGAACTAGATATTACTGAAGAAAAGATCGAATTACAAAAACAAAACATTGAAGAACACAAAAAGTATAATGAATCTGAAATTGAGAAAAAAAGAGAGGAAATTTTAGAAGGTGAAAAAAGTATTAGTACATTACAAAGTGAAATAGAATCAATTCAGGAAAATGTTAATGTATTGTTATCAACGATAGAAGATAAACTATCAACAGAAAAGAAAATTAATAAATTAAATCAACTAGAATCTAAAGTTGATGATAATATTAAAAAAAATAAAAAGGAAATTTCATTTTATGAAAAAAACGACAGTTGTCCAACATGTAAGCAAGGAATTGCAGAACAGTTCAGAAACGATCAAATCTCTGAAATCGAGAAAAAAGTCGATAATCAACAAAAAGGCCTTGAACAAATTAAGGAGGAAATTGGTAAACTCGACACAAGAATGATAGAGATACAAGAAATTAATACAAAGATTTATTCTGAAAATAATGAAGTTATTAAAAAAAATTCAATGATTAAAGCCTTAAATGATTTTATTAATAAATTGAATAGACAAATAAAAGAGTTAATATCTAAGAAAGATAACTTAGAAGATGATAATGAAAAATTAAAAAGTTTAAGAGAACAATTGAGTGTATTAGTTAAAAATCAAAGTGAATTGTTGCTTGAAAAACAATACTATGAGTATGCTGCAACAATGTTGAAAGATAACGGCATAAAAACAAAAATTATTAAACAATATTTGCCAATAATGAATAAATTGATTAATAAATATTTGACTGCAATGGACTTTTTTGTTAACTTTAATATAAATGAAAATTTTGAGGAAACAATTAAGTCCAGACATAGAGATGAGTTTAGTTATGATAATTTTTCTGAAGGTGAAAAAATGCGAATCGATTTGGCGCTATTGTTTACATGGCGACAAATTGCTAAAATGAAAAATTCAACAAACACAAATCTTTTAATTCTTGACGAAGTTTTCGATTCAAGTTTAGATTCTGTTGGAACTGAAGAATTTTTAAAATTAATGAATGAGATGGGTACAGAAACTAATGTTTTTGTCATCAGTCATAAAGGCGATCAGCTATTCGATAAATTTAGAAGCGTAATTAAATTTCAAAAGAAAAACAATTTTTCTGAGGTGGTGAAATGAGTGATGTATTAGTATTCGATACAACAAAACCTAGTTATGGATTAGAATCTATAAAAACAAAAGAACCAATTATTTTTAAATTGGTAAGTAGGATCGATCCAATATTAAAAGAAGTTTTGCCTGAATTTAATTTTAGTAATCCTCCTGTAAATCCAAATGCATTTGCTTCTAGTTTAGTTGAAACTTGCAAAAAATTAAATGGTTTTGGTTTATCAGCAAATCAATGTGGTTTTAAACATCGAGTTTTTGTGATGGGTTCTGGTGAAGAATATGTAGCTTTCTTTAATCCAAAAATCATATGGCAATCGGATAATAAAGTTGATTTGGCTGAGGGTTGTTTGTCTTTTCCTGGATTAGGATTACATATTAAAAGACCAGAATCAATTGAAGCTGAATATTATGATTTTAATGGTGTTAAAAGAGTTATTAAACTTTCTGGTATGTCAGCCCGTTGTTTCCAACACGAACTTGACCACATGAACGGAATCGTGTATACTGAAAGAGTGGGCACGGTTAAGCTCCAAATGGCGTTGAACAAACAGAAAAAAATTATGAGAAAACTTAAAGAAAAATTTAAGGAAATTTGATATGAAAGTTGAAGAAAGCAATCAATATGAAAATTGTATTGGTGTAAAAGACACCACACAAGCAATAACAATCGAAGATTTACTAGGTGAAATTCCTGATCCTACTACAAGTACTCCAGATTGGAAAAAACATTGGAAAGGAATGCCAGAATATGAACAGGAAAAAAATCCTCCATATAAACAAATTTATTTAAATTTTAGAAACAAAGAAGATTATGAAGAGTTCGCTAAATTGATTGACCAAAATTTGACTATTAAAACTAAAAGTATTTGGTATCCAAAGCTAGATCGTGAAGAAAATGCTTTATTGAGGTGGATCGAAGAATGACAAATCCTGTTCATCCTGTTTATATCATATCGAAAGGTCGATATGAAAGCATGATAACGTCAAAATCTTTGACTAGAATGAAAGTACCTCACTATATTACGATTGAACCACAAGAACAAGAAGATTACGAAAAAGCACTTGATAATTTTAATCTTAGAGATTACGTTACATTATTGATTGCACCATTTTCAAATCATGGAGATGGTCCAGGTAGAGCAAGAAATTGGTGTTGGGATCATGCGATATCAATAAATGCTGAAAAACATTGGGTGTTAGATGATAATATCACCGACTTCTATCGTCTCCATAAGAACAAGCGTATTCGTGTAGAGTCTGGTGCAATTTTTAAAGCTGCTGAAGACTTTGTAGATAGATACGAGAATGTTCCTATTTCTGGATTTCAATATCGATTCTTTATTGCTCCAAATAGTTTCTATCCACCATATGTTAAAAACACTCGTATCTATTCTACCCTTCTAATTTCAAATAACTGTAAACATCGTTGGCGTGGTCGTTATAACGAAGATACTGATATCTGTCTAAGAGTTTTAAAAGATGGTGACTGTACAATTCAATTCAATGCTTTCTTGCAAGGTAAAGCAGCAACTCAAACAGTTAAAGGTGGTAACACAGAAGAGTTCTATCACAAAGAAGGTTCTATGTCTAAAGAAGAGTGGAGAGATGGTAGACTTAATCCTGAAGGAACTAAAAACAAATCTCAAATGTTAGTTGATCTTCATCCTGATGTTGCAGTCATGGTAAAAAAATATGGTCGTTGGCATCACTATGTTGATTATTCGGTTTTTAAAAAGAATGAATTAAAAATGAAATCTGATTTTGTGTTACCTGAGGGTAACAATAATTATGGTATGAAACTGGTAAAAAATTTTGGAAAACAGTAGTTTTTATACAAAAAATACTTGACAAGATGCATACATAGTAGTATACTAGAGTCTCTCGTAAGAGAATTTTTTTGATTTGATAATGGAGAAAATTATGGAAAAAATGAATGTTAAAGATCGTATGCTTGCAGTCCTTAAACAGAAAGATGGTTATAATACATTTACTGTAAAACAAGCACAAAAACGTTTTGGCATTAAGAACGTATATGCACGAATCAATGAACTTCGCCAAGAAGGACATTGTATCTACACAAATACGAAAACTCTAAAAGATGGTCGTAAGATTAACTTCTATCGATTGGGTACACCAACTAAATCACTTGTTAAAACTGCGCTTCAAGCGGGTTATTCACTCGGTTAATAAACTATGTGAGTAATAAGAGGAGTGTAATGCTCCTCTTTTTTTTAAAAAAATGGAGATAAAATGGAAATCAAAATAAACATTGATGAGTTAAGAAAAAAAAGTTTATTCGTTGCCACACCTATGTATGGTGGCATGAATCATGGTCTTTATATGAAAGCGTGTCTTGACCTCCAAGGTGTTGCACTTCAATATGGAATTAATATTAAATTTTCATTTTTGTTTAATGAATCTTTAATTACTCGCGCCCGAAATTATCTTGTTGATGAGTTTCTTAATCGTTCTGATTGTACCCATCTTCTATTCTTAGACTCAGATATTAGTTTTGATCCTAAAGATGTTATTGCAATGTTAGCTCTTGATAAAGAAGTTATTGGTGCACCTTATCCTAAGAAAGCCATTAAATGGCGCTCAGTTAAACGAGCGATGGAAAAAAATCCTGATATTGCTGAAGGTGAACTTGAAAAAGTTACTGGTGATTATGTCTTTAATCCAGTTAAAGGTACAGCACAATTCTCAATTAGTGAGCCATTAAAAGTTTTAGAAATTGGAACTGGCTTCATGATGGTTAATCGTGATGTTTTTCCCAAGTTTGCAGAAAAATATCCTAATTTAAAATATAAACCTGATCATGTTGGCCAAGCACATTTTGATGGTTCGCGTTATATTCATGCTTATTTTGATACAGTAATTGATAAAGTATCTGAGCGATATCTATCTGAAGATTATATGTTCTGTCAGTGGTGGCGCAATATGGGTGGTGAAATTTGGTTGTGTCCTTGGATGCGTACTTCTCACATTGGTACTTATCATTTCCAGGGTGATATGCCTGCTGTTGCGAATTATGTTGGAGAAATGTAATGATTGTTGGTTTTTTAGGATTTATTGGCTCAGGTAAAGGAACTGCTGGTGATATTCTAAAAGAACTTGGTTTTATTAAACAAAGTTTTGCAGGGCCAGTCAAAGATACAGCTTCTGTTATGTTTGGTTGGCCACGCCATCTTTTAGAAGGCGATACAGAAGAGTCACGACAATTTCGCGAGGAATATGATCCTTTTTGGTCAAAAAAATTTGGTTATCAATTTACACCAAGAATGGCATTGCAAACTATTGGTACAGAAGTTGGTCGAGATCTTTTTGATCCCAATATTTGGATTAATACATTAGAAAAAAAGATTGAAAAAGAAAAAAATTACGTCATTACTGATGTGAGATTTAAAAATGAAATGGATTGGATTAGAAAAAGTAATGGAATATTAATCGAAATACAAAGGGATGAAAATCCTGATTGGTATGAAATTGCGCTTTCAGCAAACTCTGGATCAATGGAATCTGAATTATTAATGTATGAAACTGGTATACATGAATCTGAATGGAGATGGATTGCACCATCAGTTATTGATGATCACGTATATAATAATGGATCAAAAGAAGAATTGAAAGAAAAATTAATTAATGTGTTGTCTTTTTACATGGGTAAGAGTACAATCGAAGATATTCTACATAATGGAGAAGCAAATGAAACTATCTAACGAAACACTAACAGTACTGAAAAACTTTTCTTTGATCAATCAAGGAATTCAGTTTAAAAGTGGAAGCAAACTTAAAACAATTTCTAGTGGAAAAACGGTACTGGCGCAAGCTATTCTAAAAGATAGTTTTCCTAGGGACTTTTGTGTATACGATTTAAATCAATTTTTGTCTGTTCATTCTTTGTTTAAAGATTCTGCTGAAATTGATTTTGAAGAATCCAACATCATTTTTAAAAATGGTCGAAATAAAGTTAAATATCGTATGACTGCAAAAGAAATGATTGTGACTCCACCTGAAAAAGAACTAACATTGCCGTCTGTTGATTGTTCGTTTAATCTTTCTGCTGATGACTATGATTCTATTATGCGAACTGCAAGTGTTCTTTCTTCACCACATATTGGCGTTAAGTGTTCAGGTGAAGAAATTGAAATGGTTGCGTTTGATGCAAATGATGAGTCTGCACACACCAATTCAATTCAAGTTGGCACAGATGATAAATCATATAAAATTGTGTTCAAAACTGAAAATATTAAATTGATTCCTGGATCGTATGATGTTTCGATTTCTTTTAAAGGTATTGCACACTTTAAGAATGTTAAAGAAGCTATTGAATATTGGATTGCTTTTGAAGCAAAAGAAACCGTAATCGGTTAATTTTATTTTTTATATTATGGAGATTTTGAATGAACGATCACATTTTGTGGGTAGAGAAATATCGTCCTAAGAAAGTTGAAGATTGCGTTCTTCCTGATTCAATTAAAACTACTTTTCTTGAGTATGTAAATAAGAAAGAGATTCCCAATCTTCTACTTTCTGGTCCTGCTGGCGTTGGCAAAACTACTATTGCTAAAGCATTATGCAATGAAGTTGGTTGCGATTTTATTGTAATTAATGGTTCTGATGAATCTGGTATCGATGTTCTTAGGAACAAGATTAAAAACTATGCTTCTTCCGTATCTCTGACAGGAGGACGAAAGGTTGTTATCATTGATGAGGCAGACTATCTAAATCCTAATTCAACGCAACCTGCCTTGCGTGGTGCAATTGAAGAGTTTTCTTCAAATTGTTCCTTTATCTTTACTTGCAATTACAAGAATCGAATTATTGATCCAATTCATTCTCGATGCACAGTAATTGATTTTAAGATTAACGGTGCAAAACAAAAACTTGCAATGCAGTTTTTTAAGCGTGTTGAATTTATTCTTACACAAGAAAATATTCCATACGATAAAAATATTATTGCGGCAGTTATCACTAAGCACTTTCCTGATAATCGTAGAGTTCTAAATGAACTACAACGATATTGTGTATCCGGTTCATTGGTTGATGCTGGTATTCTTGGTAATATTGCAGATATTCAAATTGATGTTTTGACTAAAGCACTTAAAGATAAAGATTTTTCTTCTTGTCGAAAGTGGGTTACAAACAATTTGGATAATGATCCAGTTAAAATTTATCGTAAACTTTACGATTCATTGTATGAGTTGTTGAAACCTAATACTGTTCCTCAATTAGTTTTGATTCTTGCTAAGTATCAATATCAAGCTGCATTTGTTGCAGATCACGAAATTAATACTATAGCATGTCTGACTGAAATCATGGTTGATTGTTCTTTTAAAGATTAATATTATGGTTGATTTATTTAAAGAAATTCTACCATCAATTCTTCAAACAAAGAAAAATGTTTTAATTGAAGAACAAGATATTAAAGAGTATAAGCCTTTTATTGTTAATCGAGCATTATCTTATCACATTGATTGTGTTGCATATGCAAATGAAATGAATCTTTATCCAAATACTGATTCTGATATGCAATATAATTATTTTCTAAATAGTATTAGACCTATGAAACGAAAGTTTCAGGCATGGCAAAAAGCCGAGGTCAATAGGGACATAGAATGTGTTAAGATGTACTTTGGTTATTCTAATCAGAAAGCAAAAGACGCCTTGCGTATTCTAAGTGATGAACAAATCGCTGAAATAAGAGCAAAAACAGATAAAGGCGGAGTGAACAAATAATGATTGCAATAAAAGATTTAGTAGAGGTGTTATTAGAAGATAAAGATGACTTTCTTAAAGTAAGGGAAACTTTAACTCGAATTGGTATTTCTTCTAAAAAAGAAAAAATATTGTACCAATCTTGCCATATCTTACATAAACAAGGTAAATATTATATTGTACATTTTAAAGAGATGTTTGCATTGGATGGTAAACCAACAGATATCTCAGAAAATGATCTTTCTCGGAGAAATGCAATCGCAAAACTTTTACAAGATTGGGAATTAATTAAAATTGTTAATCTTGAATCGATAGAAACTCCTCCTCCTATATTCTTATCTCAGATAAAAATTATTTCTCATAAAGAAAAGAATGATTGGCAACTAATACCAAAATATAATATCGGTAAGAAGCCACAATTTGATTGACACCGTATAAATAATGTAGTACACTAAGTACTGTTGCGCCTTCGGGGTAACAATTTTTAACTCGCTTATTTAAGGAGACCACTATGACATACGTTAAAGACGTTTTCGGTAAAGATATTTTCAAAGATTTTGGTAAATTTTATGTCGGTTTTGATGACCAATATAATCGACTAGCAAAAATCCACGACGATCTTACGAAAAATATTCCTAATTATCCACCATACAATATCATCAAGACAGGTGAAAACACCTATTCTATTGAAATTGCTGTTGCTGGTTTTGGAAAACAAGACATTGAAATTGAATTAAATGATGGTAAATTGTTTATTAAGGGCAATGTAAAAGCTGAATCTGATAATGGTGAATTCCTATTTAAAGGAATTGCAAATCGTGCATTCACCCGTACATTTGCACTAAATGATCAAATTGAAGTTCAAAATGCAGATTTGATTAATGGTATGCTAAAAATCTTTTTGGAAAGAATTATTCCTGAGCATAAAAAGCCTAAAAAGATCGAGATCGCTCAATCTAATACTAAAGGTGCATAATGTTTAAGAAAATTCTCAGTTCGATTTATGAAGGTATTTGTAGCCGTAATCTTTTTGAACAAAAAGGATATGTTGAATTCTATCTATCTCAGTCAGTAGATCATGCTGATTTAGAAAGTAGAATGAAATTTCTTAAATCTAAAAATCATCTATAAGTAGATGTAGCGTGGTGGCAACACCACGCTTGACAGTTTAAACCATTTACTATACAATGGATATATTATGAAGAAAAGTAAATACAAAATGGATAAATTGATCAAATACAAAAACATCTTCACACAAGATGTTGTCTTATCTTCACCCGAATGGCCTATCAAAAATATAGATGGCGTCATTT
>Ga0114963_10000504_pt1 | contig 25999 bp, 18 predicted proteins | sample C_131016_EF_Meta_FD_87019 | JGI IMG/M metagenome (GOLD analysis project Ga0114963, IMG submission 87019) | Freshwater microbial communities from Lake Croche, Canada to study carbon cycling - C_131016_EF_MetaG | ecosystem: Environmental > Aquatic > Freshwater > Lake | place: Lake Croche, Canada... | reverse complement strand
TATGGGTGCTGTGGCCGAATATGTGAATGCAGTTGCTGAAGCAGTACCGCCGGTCACGTTTCTTGTGAGTGTGGTGAACGTTGTGGCAGTTTTGGCAGTGTAACCAATGATTTCGATTGCGGCGCCTGTGTCTGCTGCCTGGGTCAATACCACGTTGCCCGCGGATGGGAACAACGATGTGTCAGCCACTGAGATAGATGCTGTGGCTCCTGATGCCAGGGTAGCTGTCAGATACGTTCTTGGTGGTATGGTGTTGCTTTCATAACGTGATGGCAAGTTGCCTGAACGCATGTATGCTTCGGTGTTGATGTTGTTGTTGGGACTGCGATGGCAGTATATCACTTCACCACGGTTGTTTTTGAATCCATAACGCACTGCACCTGCACCGTACCATGAATAGTCAATGTAGAACATCTGCATCTTGGTCAAGTCCAGGGTGTAGTTGCTGGCACCTGTTCCGTTGCAGGGATCAATGTTCCAGTTGGCCTGTGCCACTCTGGTGTCAATGGTCTTGCTGCACTGAGTGGCAGTGATGGATGGGCCACGATATTCAGGATAGATATACATCTGAGTATCACTAGTAATGGTCTGCACCTGATAACTTTGACCACGAATCACAATCATGTCCTGTGGTTTCAGCTGACTGGAAAACTTGGTGTTTGTGCCCACAACAGAATTTGATGCCAATGTGGTTGCCACCACACCTGAAACTTGCTGTGTGCTGTTGCGTTTTACTGCGTACAGAGTTTGGCCGTCAAATTCAAAGAACATGCCGTTTTGATCGTCAAACAGGCCCACACGGTTTGAGCTGCCGTACCAGGCATTGGGTGCCACTGTGATTGGAAAACCAGTGGCCGGACTGGCCGACGGTGTGGCACTGGCTGTGTAGGTAAAGATTAGCGGAGTGGTCACAGCAGTGACCACATAGGTAGTGCCGCCCACCACACCTGTGCCGTTGTAGGCTGTTTCGTTGGCACCAGACACAAATATACCGGTGCCTGTACTTAGACCATGGGGAAATTTACATGTCACAGTGACTGTGGTTCCTGAACTGGTGATGTTGTCCACGTTGAGTGCAGGCTTCAGCATTGTGCCTGTGGAGAACTGAATGGCCTTGCCCGACTGATAGCGGAAGTAACGTCGTGTTTGACGAATCACTTTGTAACCGTGGTTGGGACTCAGGTTACTGAATTGAACGCCGCCATCAAACGCACGTTGTTGCACATAGCCCAGCGCACGTGGATACAAGCTGGCATTCAGCACACTGGCAATGGTACCTGTGGTGGGGTTGTTGATGGCCACAAATGTGAATGTGTTTGAAGTGGGTGTGGTGGCCACCACCCAAGAACCGTTGGGGTTGTTGGTGGCACCTGTTGTGCCTGTGACATAGATACCGTCGCCCACACGCAGGCCGTGTGCATAAGTGGTGGTGCCTGTGATTGTGGTGCCCGAATAGGTGAATGCTGTGGTACCTGCTGGAATTGCCGAGTTTGAAAAGAATGAACCTGCCCACACATAACTCTTGTATTGATCATACAAACTGGCAGCTGGCGCATTGGTAGTGTTGTAGGTAAAGTTGGTACCGGCTGACACAGTGTCCACGATCCACCAGCCGTCGGCGTTGCCCACATCCAGGGTACCTTGAACAAAAACTGGTGTGCCCACAGCAGGAGGTGTTGTGGTTGTGACAGTGACCACACGTCCTGACGCTGTAATGTTGGTGATTGGCAACGGATTGGTAACGTCATAAAACGCACTTGGACGCTGGTTCAACAGGTTGATACTTTCCCATTTGGTGGGTTGTGTGCCATATTCAAAGTCAGTGTCAATCAGACTCTGCGGAGTACTCACACGCTGCTTGGACACAGGATCCATGTAGGTTTCTGCAGGAACCATTTCCTGATAGCTTTCTTCCACCATGATAGCAATTTTATCTGTGGCGTTCATGGTGGCTGTGTTGTAGGCCAGCACAATTGTGGTTGTTTCTTGACCTGTGGTGGAGTTGACCGAAAGTGTATAACTGGTGGCCCCTAGACTGGGATCTGAAAAGTTGTAGATCACAGTGCCTGTGGTGGTGTTGGTGATCAGCAACAACTGTTGTTGTCTGATGTTTTTGCCGGTCACAACCAGAGTTTTTGTACTGGGTGTGAACGTGACAACTTCAATAATAACGTGCTTGGCCATTCGATTAATCTCCTAATGCTACTGTGGTAGCCGAATATGGGTATTTTCTTGTTTGTGCAACTGATGAACTATTTACTATAGTTAGTACAATCTGACTGCCAGGTGCTGGTGCATTGTAAATTATCACGTTGGCACCAGTGGAGGTGGCAACCACACGATAACCACGATAGCTATCATAGGGGGTGAGCCAAGGATAAGTCAAGGGTTTTACATAAGGTGCTAGTCTTGAGCCTGCTACAACAACTTCAAGATTCTTGCTGTCTGTGATACTGGTACTGGTAATTGCAGTTTGATCATTTGTCAGGGCAAAAACTGAGCGAGCGCCATCACACTGATTGCTGACATCGTTCAGTACCACAGGAATACTGACAGTGGTTATTTTGTCGGCCGTTATGGTTGAACCCACTGACAGTGTGCTGTCAATTGTTGCTGTGCCGTAAACCCTGGTTCCTGTTAGTAATTTCGCCATATTGTATTTAGCACGGTATTATAGACCGTAGCGTCCTTTGACGTCGTTGTAGTTTTGCAGCACTTCCGTGGCGCTGAGTGCGCGATTGTACACCAAACTTTGTCCAATTTGCGCCCAGATAACAAATGTCATTCCGCCACCGCCGCTGGCTCCTGCGCTGCCAATTTCAATATAGGTCGGCAGTTGTGGGAGAAAAACTCCGGTCACCGCAGCAACAGAATTGTTCAACACACCATTCACATACAGTCCATGAAAATTGCCACTGCTGCTGTAGGTTTGAACCACGTTGTACCAGGTGCCCGGGGTTGCTATAAATGGCGCAGTATTCACTTGATTCACACTGGCTCGCATGGTGGAATTGACTCTTATGACATTGCCGTAGGCAGGATCATTGCCCCAGTTTATGCCATATCCTGCGTAGTTCAATGCTCCTATCACAGTGCCTATTGCTCCTTGAGTACTGCCGTAGGCAAGAATTTGCTGGGCCACTGATGTCAGATAATAGTTGGTGAAATTGACCCAGCAGCTGAGAGTGAATTCAGAACTGGGACTGAATGTGCCTGATGGTATGCTGGTGACAATTCTTGCTCCATTTTGCGCATAGCCGTTGATGGGATTTGAAAAAGTAAACTCTCCGGGAAAACTAAATGTACCGCCGTAGTTGGAGGTGTACGTGGGCAGCGAAGCAGTGTTGGTAGTGATTGTGCCATTGTATTTTGACGGAGTGGAATCATAAATGGTAACACCTGTGCCCGGATAACTGCCGCTGTATGACAGGTCATAGTTCATGATCAAGCCCGAAGTGGTATTCAATACTCGGCTGTATTCATCATAGTTGGTGGCAATAAAATTTTGTCCTGCACTGGTGGTTTTGCTGGTGGGGCGTGGAACCAGTAGTCCTCCAGCAGCATTGGTTGCCTGATAGTTGTTGACCAAGGATCCTGTTTCAAGTTGAGCTCCCCAGAAATAAAACAGATCCCCACTGTTTCCACTTAAATCTTGGAATTGTATGTAGTATCCATTGACCGGTGCATTAAATGTGTATGAAACGCGAACCCAACCTTGTGCCACAGTCAGTGCAGCATTTGTGCTGACCACAGGAGCGGTTGCACTATCAACCACAGCTATAAAATAAGTGGTGTCCACAATGGCCTTTAACCATATGCTGAATGTAAATGTTTGATTTGTACTAAAAGAAAATATTTGATCTATGCCACGTCCGCTGGGCGCAATCAGACTGTATTTTGTCGCAGTCAATGATCCATCTGGTGCCGCGGCTGCATTTGCTGTCAATGACACATTTCCCTGTTTGAGCCAAATTGCATCAGTGAAGTTTTGCGATGACTTGAGCCGATTCACAATTGTGGTCAAAGGCGAACTGTTGTAAACAGGTTGATAAACTGTGGGCCGGGTATTCTGTTCCCACTGTGCGCCCCATAGATAATAGCCGTTGCCAATGCCGGCGTTGTTGCCAGTGCCCACCTGCGTTTGGAAACTGTACTGTGGCAAGCTGAGACTGTGAGAAAGGTTGAGTGAAATCCTATACCAACCGTTGTCAACTGCAACAATTAAAGCAGAATTAACAGTCATGTAAGGATTGTTGTTGAATGTGCTGCCAACCTGTGCGCCAGTTGAGAGATCAAATCTAGCAGAACAGTATTGCGAAATACTGCCTTGCCATATGGTAAGCGTCACTTGAGTCACTTCTGCAGATTTGACAAAACAACTCCAGGCATAGTTTTGGCCACCCACAATAGCGCTACTGTAGGGATAAATTGTGATTCCAGCAGCAGTGGCAGCAGCTATTTTGGTAGCGGTATAGGTGCCATCTGGGGCCAGGGTAGCTGATGATGTTATTGTGCCACTTTGAGCTTGGTACCACACATTGGTGGCAGTGTAATCTTGACTGTAGCCCAACAGGTTCACAGTGACAGGAGTGGCAGCATTGTAGGTGACTTCGTCAATGTCGCTGGCTGTGCTCAATACACCGTCTGACGTGGCTTTGATCGCACTGAAAGGTGCAGCAACTATGGCTGTGGCACTGGCCAGATTTTTTTGATAAAGGCCAGCTTGGGCACTGGTGGTCACGCTGGTGTTGACATACTCCAGTTGTGCGCCCCATACATAGATACCCGACACCCCGTCACCAACAAAACCGGTAGCGGGATTCATGAGATATATGTTGTTGAAGTAGGTTCCGTTGGCAGAGTACTGATACAACATGATCACTCGGTACCAGCCATTGGCAGCTGGAATCACATAACTAGAAACGCCAGTATCATTTGCAATCAAGGCGGGCGTGGGGGTACTCAGATCCCATTTTGCTCCATTGCTACTGCCGTTTTGATATATCCCTATGTTGCTGAGTTCTGCTGGCTTGACAAATGCACTGAAAATCATGTAGCCGCCCTGAGGTCTTGTGATTGTGTAAGATTGCTGAATGCTGTGAAAAGATGACACTACATCGGTACTACAGATAACTTTTTGTCCGGTTGGGCTGCCATCTGGTGCTGTGATAGCAGTGCCATTGCGTGACACTGTGATGTTGTCCCAGTATTGAGTACCACCACCAGCATCGCCTTGTAATCCAATGTAAACACCGTTCAACACAAATGTCTGTGTTGCAATCAAGGTACCATTCAGGTATATGCTGCACACACCGGCAGCAGTTATTACCAGTCTCACTCTGTACCAGGTGTCGGCAGTCACATAAGTTGACCCAGTGCTGATGCCCCAAGAGAGCCATGAGTTGGTAGTAATGAATCCCACGGGCCAGTAACCCGGAGCAGCCACGCCAACACGCACAGCTTGACCAGCACCTGCGGCATCGCAACCAAAGAAAAAGTCCCCCAGGCTGTTCACACGCACATCAAACTGTATGGTGGTATTGTACAGAGATGTCACTCCGGGCACAGCAATGTAAGCATAGCTGTTAATAGAAGGTGTTGCAATACTGGGTAGAGGATTACCAATGGTAGACGACACTGCGGTGGTACCACTCACAGTCCAACCAGTCAAGTTGCTGCCATCATTGAAGAACACAGGTTGAGCGTCCCAGGTGCCAGTGGTGCTCACACTTGACTGAATCTTGCTCCAGGCTGTTTGTGTGTAGTCTTGGCTGTAGGTCAGCAGGTTGTTGTTGGGATTGGATTGCAAGGGTATGGTATTGAACATGTTGGGACCATTTGCAATGTATGTGCCCGGTGCACTGCTTTGTTCCAGCTGTGCGCCCCACACATACACATATTCTCCAGCCACATTGTTTGAACCATTATCACGAACATATATGCGACAAAATAGATTACCAACATTGTTGAGGGTGTTGATTGTGAGACTCAGCCGCCACCAGCCCAGACCCGCAGATGTAAATGAACTGGCCACCACCACGCCACCTGACTGCACAGACGTGACCATGACCGGTGTTGCACCCCAGGTCACTGTGCCAAAAATTGCATTGTAAGGATCACTGTTGTAAAGGTTTACCAATGTGGTGGGACTGGTGCCTTGCTTGAGATACACACTGAATGTGAAATTGGTGTTGGTTTCAAACACCTGGGGATATTGCTGTATCAATGCGCTGTTATTTCCGCCGTTTTGAGTGCTGATCAACACACTGCCAGTCTGAGTTCCGTCTGGAGCCTGTGTGGCATTGGCACTGGGCGTGACATTGCCATCAGTTGCCCACCATATATTGGTATTGAGTTTGCTGAAATCTTGACTGTATCTGAGATAATTTTTAACACCACCAGTGGGTTCGTAGGTGGTGGCGGTGCTGCCAAGTTCCAGTTGCGCACCCCAAATCAGCATTTGACTGCCTGCGTAGTCGGTGCCGTCGTACGAGCCTATGCGAATTTGTGGGGCAAACGCAGCACCCACACCGGTCACGGGACCTACAAATTGTGTGCCAGTCAAGATAGAACTGCCTTGTGCCGGCACAGTGTAGGTCACAGAGCAACGATACCAGCTGTTGCCTACAGGGGTAATAGTGGGGTTCCAACCTGGAAGATTGCCGCCACCGGCCACTAGACCATTGAGAATATCAAATCTTTGATAATAACCTGCCCACCCTCCCTCTTGCGCTAGGGTACAATATTGCTGATTTACATATTTTACATAGATAGAATAGGTGTAGACCTCGCCGGCTTGGACCAAGAACCCGCTGGATGAGTAGTAATAAGGAACCAAGAGCGGATATTGCCCGGTGGCGGCGAACAAACTGGCAGTGAGTGTGCCATCTGGTGCTGTTGCATAATTGGCCACAGGATAAGTGCTGGACGTGTATTGTGCTGCCCACATGCCCTGCCGAGTGAAGTTTTGACTGAATGCAAATAGATTTTTACTCGTGCCAGTATTGCTGGCATTGTAGGTAACTTCATCAAAGTTGCCTGCTGTGGCCAAGGTTCCCGAGCTGTATAATCTATTGACTACTGTGGCCATTATCCAAACACCATGTCAATACTGCTGGTAGCAGCGTTGTAGGTGGTGTACCCTGCGCTGACTGAGCTGGCGTTGCTGTAACCATACACACTGCTGCTGCCGATGTAAACGTTGCCAGTGGCACCAATACCACCCGATGTGCGAATCGATCCTGTGGCATTGGATGTTGACACTGTGGTCGCAGTGGTCACAATGTTGGCCGGCGTGGTCACATTGCCTGTGCCTTTGGGTACCAAACTTAGATCAATGTTTGCATCTGAAGGTCCCAGTGCAGTCAAGTATGGAGCACTGCCATTCAGGTTGGCAACCAATTGCAAATAATTCTGTGATGAGTTATTTGTATGAGTTGCTGCAAATATTGTGGCACCCAAAGAGTTCTGGAAAGTGAATCCAAAAGCACCTTTACTTTGCAGCGTTAAATTTACGTTTGCGTCTGAACCTTGCGCCGAAATAACAGGTCTGTTGTTGGCAGCCGCACCCGTTACTTGTACGTAGTTAACAGCAGAGGCTGTGTGGGAAAAAGAAGCCGCCCTTGAGCCAGTTGAGTTTGTATAAACATCAACAGCAGAAGTTCCTTTTGATGAAAGCAACAATGTGCTTGAACCAGCAGAACCAGCAGCACTTACATAAGCAATACCAAAAGTAGAGCCATTAATGTTAACAATAGATGTTGGTGTCGAACTAGCCGAATCTAAAATTTGCATTTGAACACCAGCGGGTGTAGCAAATTGAATTGTGTTTCCAATTGACTTAATGGTTGTATTTGAGCCCACAGTAGCATAAGCCGCCGCACCAGAGCCACCGCCACCACTAAAGGTTACTGTAGGTTGTTCTACATAGCCTGAACCTGCGTTGGTGATGGTGAAAATACTTTGAACGTAATATGTTACGTTAAGTGTTGCCAGTGTTCCTGTACCTCCTGTAACACTTACTGGGTTAGTTGGAAGTACTGTATATGTTAAAAAGTTTGTAGAAGATACTGAAGTTATTACGTTTCCAGTAACTCCAGTAACGGTAAAAGTTGCAGCAGCACTTGCAGGAGTTCCTCCAACCAATGTAAGCACATCTCCGTTTGTATACCCTGTTCCACCTGATTGAACAGTTGCGGCAGATGCGCCCATTTGAGCAATATTTGCAGTAGCCTGCACACCGCCAGCGGTCGTGGGTGCTGAAATAGCTAGAGATGGAAAACTTGTATATCCAGACCCAGCCGCAGTCCTAGTGACAGCGGTAACACCACTGCCGGCACCAATGTTTATGCTGCCGCTCACGTTGCCATGCTGCAGGTCGATGGAACCACCTGTGCCTTTGGATTGCAAAGACATTGAGATGTTGGCGTCTGTGCCTTGACTGTACAAACTAGGGGCAGCGTTGGCCAATGAACCAGTTACTGCCAAGTTATTTACTGCCGCTGTTACACTGTAGCCAACCCTGAAGTTAACGCCGCCCGCTTGTCTAAAAAGATGGTTTCCTGCGTTTTTTGCGTTGTAGTTTATGGAAATAGAAGGATCACTGCCTTGAGCTGATATTTCTGGGCCGTTATTAGTAGGCGCTCCAGTAATCTGCGCATAGTTGACGCTGTTGGCAGTGGTATTGGCAATTCTAAATTGTGTGTTGCCTACGTTGTCCAGGAACGCAATGGCATTGGCAGTGCCAAACACAATGTTGGCATTGGTGATCAAATTGCCAACTGTGAGGTTACCGGTTGTGCTGACGTTGCCAGTGGTTATCAAGTTGCCACCGGTGATATTGCCAGTAGTGGTGATGTTGCTGGTGCTGTTGATGTCTGACAATACATTGCCACTCAGGCTCAGGCCACTGGCATTTAAGTTGCCACTGATGATATTGCCAGTGACACTGATTCCATTGGAGGTAAACGTGGCCACTGATGCGCTGCCCACAGTCACAGCCAAAGAACTAGTAGTTGGGAAATAAACACCTAGTCCGCTTGTGCCATACAATTGAAACGCAGGGGCCGAGGCATTGCCTGCTGTGGCTTGAACTGCTCCGTTGGTGGCCCACAAGTAATTGCTCTGCAGGCCTCCATTGAATGTCCAGGGACTGCCCGAAGTTTTGGTAACTGTTCCATCGCCTAACACAATTGTACCAGTTACTCCATTGCCCACTGCAAGATTACCTGTGGTGCTGATCACGCCACTGGTAGTTATGTTTCCGGCATTCAACACAATGTTGCTTGTGGCGCCAGCTGAGTTAATGGTCAATGCACCGTTGGATTGCAACGCCAGGTTGGCCACACCTGAGAATGACAGTGCAGGCGTTCCGTACACTGCTGATGCAGTTGTTGCGATATAGGTTCCAACAGTTGTGCCAAATTCAACTTGAGCACCGTAAATGACTGCGCCAGAGGTGCCATTGCCTGTAAACAGTGCCGAAAAGTTACTTAAAGTTGCCCCCGATACATACGGTGTTACCCCAAGTCTTGAAGTTGATGTTGGTGGTGTTCCAGTTGTGGTCAAACTAAGTCTATACCAACCTGCTGCACCAGATACCGCAGTTATTGTTCCAGTACATCCACTAAAAGGTGTTGCAGTCACTGCGCTTAGATCATACGAACAAGCAAATCTTCCGTTTGAAACATCAGAAATATAAAACAACGTGTAACCACTTGCTTTTACATAAAAACTTATGGTGAATTGAGCACCTGCTGTAAAAGCTGAAACTGAACCACCTATGCTATACAGGTAATGATATGTGTTGTTGGTCGACGGAACCAGTAAAGTGGCAGCAGAGCCACCAAAAGGATCTGATTGTGAACCAGTCAATGCTGTTTCGTTAATAGTCCAGCTGGCAAATGTATTGCTTGGAAAAATTAAATTCTGCCCTGTACCAATGCTGGTTACTGTGCTGCTGGTCACATTGCCGGTGCTTGACATTATGCCAGCAGTCAACAAATTGCCACCGGTGATGTTGCCAGCTGTGGAGAATGAACTGGCAATGATAGTACCAGAAATATTGCCACCCGAAATATTGCCAGTGGTGGTGATGTTGCTGGTGCTGTTGATAGCCGACAGCACATTGCCACTCAGGCTCAGGCCACTGGCATTTAAGTTGCCACTGATGATATTGCCAGTGGCACTGACCAGGCCTGGGGTCAATATGTTGCCAGCTGTGACGTTGCCTGCGGTGGAGAATGAACTGGTTATGATAGTACCAGAAATATTGCCACCCGAAATATTGCCAGTGGTGGTGATGTTGCTGGTGCTGTTGATTGAGGACAACACGTTGCCACTCAGGCTCAGTCCTGCAGCCAACACATTGCCACCAGAAATATTGCCAGTGGTGGTGATATTACCAGTTACAGATAATACACTACCTGTGTAACTTGTGGCTGATATATTACCACCGGTTATGTTACCGGTTACAGATACAAGTCCGTTTGTTAAAATATTGCCACCGGCTATGTTTGCACTAACATTCAAATTAGATATTACATTTGAACTTAGGCTCAGGCCGGCCGCCAACAAGTTACCACCCGAAATATTGCCAGTGGTGGTGATGTTGCTGGTGCTGTTGATGGCCGATAGCACGTTGCTGCTCAAGCTCAGGCCGGCCGCCAACAAGTTACCACCCAAAATATTGCCAGTGGTGGTGATGTTGCTGGTGCTGTTGATAGCTGACAACACGTTGCTGCTCAGGCTCAGTCCTGCAGCCAACACATTGCCGGCTGTGACGTTGCCTGTGGCTGACACAAAGCCGCCAGTTGTGACGTTACCGGCTGTGACGTTACCGGTCACAGATACCACTGTGCCCAAATAGCTGGTGCCGGTGATGTTGCCGCTGGCTGATATCAACCCACCTGTCAACAAGTTGCCACTGGTGACATTGCCAGTTGTGCTCACGCTTGTGCCGGTGGCAGCACCAATATTGGGCGTGGTCAACACAGCACCGGCTTTGACCACAATATTACCTGTGCCATCAAATGCAGTGCTTATGTTATCTGTCTTGGCACTGAACTGTGTGCCGACCAAGACTAGACCAGCTTGAGTGTTTGCTGAGTAAGTGCCTGCACCTGAAAACTGCTGGAACACCACGTTGGATGTGCCAATCACCACGTTGTCTGTGGTCTGAATCCAGCCACTGTCAGCATTGACATTGCCGGTGGTCACAAACAAGAAGTCACCACCATCCAGCTCGCCACCCACATCTTCGCCAATGGAACGAGTGATCACAAACAAGTTGGCTGTGGTGCTGTACACACCATTGGTCACCGCATTGGCCTGATTCTTGATCAGCAGGCGCATGTTGCCAGTGACTGACACACCATCCAGGGCTGTGAGTGAATTGCCCACGAATCTCAACGTGGCGCCTGTGCCGTTGCCGGTGCCATTGGGCTGAGTGTAAATCACGTTGCCCGAAGATATGTTCAACCACGTGGCTAGATCTGACGTGCTGGCCAAGTTGGCCGGTTGGTGAACGTGTATGCCCTGTGCCACTGCATCCACGTAGCTTTTGGTGGCAGCATCTTGTGCTTGAGCAGGATCGGCCAAGTTGTTGATGTTTTTGTTGTTGAGTGTGACGTTGCCCACAGGGTTCAGGCTCAAACTGCCCGCAGATGTGGTTATTACTCCTGCAATCACATTGCCACTGGTTGATACATTGCCAGCAGATATGTTGCTGCTGGTGGTTATACTGCCGCTGGCTGATATCAACCCACCTGTCAACAAGTTGCCACCAGTGACGTTGCCACTGGTTGATACATTGCCAGCAGATATGTTGCTGCTGGTGGTTATACCGCCGCTGGCAGACACTGTGCCGCCGGTACGCAGGTTGCCACCAATTATGTTGCCACCAGTTGATATTGTGCCAACCCCAGCGAAGATATTGGTGGCTGAGATGTTTCCTGCGGCCAATATTGTGCCCGAAGCAGACACATTTGAAAAGTTGCCTGCACCTGCAGAAACACTGCCGGTGATGGATATGCTTCCAGTTGACTGCAATTGATTGTTTGTGCTGTTAAAACTCCAACGATTGCCGCTGATATATACTTGTATCTGATCATTCTCGGTAGTGATATAGTTGTTGCCATCGCTGCTGATCAGGCTGGCATTGGCTCCGTTGCCGCCCATGACCAGGTAAGCACCGTCGGGATAAATTTGCCCGCCGCCAGGAAAGTTCAATGCACCAGCGGTGTCGAATGTCCAGGTTCCACCGGATATGATTTCAACATTTGAAAAACTGGTAAGATTCAACGGAACTGAGTTGGCAGCAGCAGCGTTGCTGGGAATGGTGATTGATACCCCAGGATCACTTAGGTTGCCATACAAGGCCCAGATGTCATTGTTGGTATTGAATAAACTGCCACCTGAACCCACCAACAGGTTGCCCACGGTGATGTATCCAATTTGTGTGCCAATGTTCTCACCTGCGGCGGCCCCTGGCAATGACAAATTGCCAGAGGTGTCAAATGTCCAACCTTGTCCAGCAGCACTTATCACCACATTGCCATTGGCAGTGGCTATGTTGGCATAGCTGTTGCCGTTGTAGATTTTGTTAGAACTGATACCAGACAACTGCGAGCCATTACCAATAAAGTAATTGCCGCTGATGTTGCCCACAGCACTGACCAAACCTGATGTTGCGATGTTGCCACCGGCAATGTTGCCTGATACACTTATGACTGTGCCGGTGTGACTTGTGGCTGAAATATTGCCAGCAGTTACATTTCCCCCCACACTGACCACACCAGAAATATACGCACCTGTTGTGGCAAATATTGCCACATTTGATGTGCCATTCACAGCCACAGCAACATTGCCGTTGGCTGTGGCAATGGCAACATTACTTGTGCCGTTGTTGATGTTGGCCACCGTGGTAATAACACCAGTCAAAAATGCACCATTGCCCAGGATATAACTGCCGCTGATGTTGCCAGTGGTGATGATGTTTGATGTGTTGTTGCCACTGGCCAGATATGAAGCCACATTGGCATTTGAGTAGCTGGCCGGCAGGCCAGTCAGCAATGCGCCATTGCCGATGATATAGCTGCCAATGATGTTGCCCACAGCACTGATGCTGCCAGGTGCTGACAAATTGCCAGCAGTGTCAAACGTCCAGGTCACTGCGCCATTGGCAGTGACGGTCACATTGCCATTCACCGCAGGAATACTTACATTACTGGTACCATTGCCAATTTTGCTTGAACTGGTGGTGGCCACGTTGCCGTAAATGTAGTCAGCATGGATGGTTTGGAATCTCTGTGTGGGCGAGCCCAGATTGTACACACTGGCAGTGCCGGGCAGGATGGTGGCATTGGCTTGAATTGCACCAATGCCGCTGGGACGCAGCACCAGATTTTGATTGGTCACTGTGGTGGTGATTGCGTTGCCCACGATCCGCACATTGCTGCCCACAGGGCCAGCAGTGTAAATTTCTGTGAAATTTTCGTTGACCGCAGTGAAAGAATTGCGCAGCGATTCACCAGTGCCACTGTTGACCGTTTCGCCTGTGTTGATTATTTGTTGTGCCATGGGCCTTGATCTATCCTATCAAGTATTTACCAAAACCCCAACTGTGCCAAACGTGTCAAGTACCCAGTACGTGCAATGCGTGTTCTGTGTGGCTTTGACGATCTTCCAGGCCAATGTAACCACCGTTGATGGCTCGTGTGAGTCCACGAACATCGTTGGCATCGGCAAATCTATTGAGATTGTTTTGTTCCCAGAACCAGCAGGCTGATTGTGCAGCACCTTCAAATGTTTCCATGTAGTCCGCAGCGTCTTGTACTGTGATGTCCAGGCTGCCGGCAAAGAATGTGTAGTTGTCCTGGCCTGTGAGTTGTATAAGTCCACGTCCGTGATACCGCCAGCCGTCGCCTGACGCTTCATTGCCGTTGCCCATTCTTGACGCATAGATTCGGTTGGCAATCATTTCGGGTCGATTGGCGTACTGCGCTGCCAATTCTGCTGTGGGGAAATACTTGCCGAAAATCTTTTGTAAACTGGCTGCCTTGTAATTGAGATTTTCTCGTACAAAAACAAAATTACCCGACTCATGAGCACATTGTGCCACAAAATGTGCCACCCGCAGAGGTGTGTTGATTTCGTAATCTGGCAACAGTTGCTCCAGGGCTTGATACCAGTGGTCAATATAGGGATTCTTGACCAGCTGCTTCAGTTGATTCAGGCTTAAAATACAATCACTCATTTGATGGGTCTTTCTTTTTATTTTCCTGCTTGCTCAAAAATGGCCTTTTGTTCCTGATACCATTGATTCCAAACATCCACTTTGACAGCACATTCATAGTAGGTGCCGTAGTTGACTGTGACCGTGGTGGCAATTTCACTCAACACAGGCCGGTCAATCTTTTTCAAGTCTGGGCAGGCCACTGTGACCAAGCTGCCCGGAGGTGACGGAAATGGCACAGTGACCGGAACCACAGTGCTGCATCCGCTGATGGCAAACACCAGCATGACCACCATGACAAATATCACAAAACTGGAAGCAAAATTGTGTTCAGGACGATGCATCAGCAGTGCCATTTTCTCAAAGACAACGCCTTGCGGGTGGGTTTGCCGTTGGGCTTTTTCATGGGACCTTTAACTCCCGACATTCTGGCACAGAAACTTTTGCGGCGTTTGGCTGCTTTTGAGCCAGGCTTGAGTTTTGATGGTTTTGTGGTCACAGCAGTCTGTAGTTTTGATCCTGGATGTTCGCGACGATAGCTGGCCACGCCTTTGGCATTTAGGCCACCGTTTTTGTTCTTGCCGGCCTTGCGATGCCAGGCTGCTGTTTCGTACAGCATGTGATCATCCAGTGCTTCAAATGTTTCCCACACCAGGTCTTCACTGATGTTGTTGGCCCGGGCCATTTCGGTGACCACACAATCCATGGCCTCGTACATGGCTTCGATTTCAGCATCAAGAGATTCGGTCACACCTGCCTTTTTCTTCATGGCAATGGCAATGGCAGCCTGTTGTGCAGCATTGGCAGCTTCTTCAACTGATTCATTGGGCACACAATTGCGCACCTGTCCGCCATTTCGGCCTTTTTTGGTGCCTTCAGCGTGCTTGCCGGGCCAGCAACGACTGTATCCATTGCTGTCCTTTTGTCCTTTTTTGATTTCGTCAATTTTCATTTTATTTGTTCCTGTTTGGCTGGTGGAGTGGCAGCAGTATTGTGTGCCTGTATAAAACTCTGTGGTATTTCACACTGGCCGCCTGCGGCAAATTTAGCATCATACACCTGTACTTCACGGTCAATGTACTGTCGAATATACTCAGTGCGACCCTTTATTGCTTGAGTTTTATTCTGTGCTGCTGTGGACAGGCGTTGGTTCAACTGTTGACTTTGCACTTGACTTTGTTTGAGTCTTGCTTCTACCTCAGCCACACGCTCACGCCATTCTGCTTCCACTGCCAACCCGCCACGAAAGTAAACTCCCAAGACCAAAAGAGCGATACCCAGGACTTGTGCCGGTTTACGATATTGATTTATCAAAGGAATGGCCTGAATAAAAAAGGCCAGGGCAGTGAGCATGCAGCCTGCAATCAACAGTAGATTACAGAACCACAGTATCACAGTGTCAGGAAGAAGGTGCAAGATCCACATAACGATATTTAGTCAATATCGAATGTGCAACCAATTCTGAATAGCGCGGAGCATCTTGTTCAGTGATGCGCAAATCGTATTGCACAGGCGCTACAAACACAGCATTTGTGTCTTCAAAACGCCCGGTTGTGATGGTATCCACCCAGACTGTGTAGTCTGCGGCAAAGTTATCTCGCATGGCCGGCAGCGGGCACACAAAATCGCAGATCACAAAGTCAGTGGTCATGGTATCTGCCAGTTCACGCATGCGCAGGCTTTGACGCACACGCCCCTGTGTGCTGAAATCCCAGTCATTGTATCTTTCTCGAACAATGTCAGCATTGAGCCAACTCACTGATCGGCCTGCATTTTGCAGTTGTTCCAGGGTGTACTGTGCCAGATAAGTTTTGCCTGAGCCCGGCAGGCCCATTATTAATATGCGTTTAGTCATGCCATTTTGCCGATGTTTTGTGTGCCAATGCATCTGTGGGCTGTGGGCCCACAGGATGAAAATATTTAGCATTGGTATCTTCTGCCAGTATTTGGCCCAATCTGGGATCTGCTGTGGCCATGGGAAATGCCAACTGTTGTTGAATATTTTCCAGATATTTTGTGCCATAAAGATGCAGTAATTCATAACTTAAAAACACAGGTGCAGCCAATTGATCAAATTCTGCCAGTGCAGTCTCCAGAGTAGCAGCACCACGCACACGACTTTGTTGCAAGTTGACAATGTTCTGATCTCTACCCAGCACTGCAAATCGCACACGCAAGCCTGCTAGCTGTAGTTTTGCAACAAATGTTTTGAAATCAGGCACAGTGGCAGTACCATTCATCATGTAGGGCACACTCATGGACGTCACATACCAGTTGCTTTGTGCCCAGGGATAGTACTTCAATTGTTCAGGATCCTGCCAGTACTTGGCAAATGGCTCTTGATCATGCCCTATCCAATAATCCGTCAACAGTGCTGACCATCCTGTGACCTGTGGGTGCAGTGCAAATATTTTGCTCCACAAGTGATTGCCCGAGCCCTGTGGGCCGGTCAAAATCAAGATAGTTTTCATTTTAATCCCATTTGTTTGCGAATTTCAGTAGCACTTATGCTGTGCGTGTACTCGTCGAACACTTCGTTTTCAATTTTGTATCCCACATTGCGTCCGTATGTGATATTTGTGATGTTGGGCACAAACACAATAATGTATTTGCCTGCGTATTTTTCCTGCAAGTCTTGATGAATAAAGTTTTCAACTTCTTCCTTTCGAAAAGGATTGCTGTTGTTCCAGTCTTCACAGTCACGGATCATTATGCACACTTGCCCTGTTTTGGCAATGGCACGTTCAAACAACGCACGATGCCCAGCATGCCAAGGTTGCCAGCGTCCCAGCATTTGCACAGTGGGCCGGCGCCAGTCAAATTCTGTGGACTTGACAGGAGTGTATTTGCCCCATTTGATCTGAGTCCATGCACGTTCGTGAAACCAATATAGGCAGATCTTGGTCAGCACTTCTATAGATGCTATGCTGCTGGCCAAGATCAATTCACCTGTGATAAAAAAACTAATCACAAATGTATCAATTGTGCCCAGCACACGCCAACTGACGGCTTTGATTATGCTTCGTAAATGGGTATCGTTCATTGTGGGAGGCTGGCCAGGTAATCCATGGTTTCGGCAGTGCGAACACCTGTGAGTTGGAATGTGACTCTGGGATGGAATCCGCCATTGGCAGTGGCATGCGGCACGTTCTGCCAGTCAAATGTGGTGACATCCCCAGCACGCCATTGATTGTAGTGATAGTTGCCGTATTCCCAAAACTGTCCCGGTTGCCAGTCTGTGAGTTGTATCATTATGCGCATGACCCGTTCAGGGTTTTCGGGTGCCCATTTGTACAGTTTATCTAGATGCAAATTCCACACTTCCCCGGGCTGTTGCACATGTATGCGATTCATGCAGTCTGCCAGGGCAAAAGCATCCGAGATGCGTTGCAGACTGTTGGGAATACGCCACGTCAGGTGTGTGATAGGCAGGTCGCGGCTCATGCCATTTGTGACCAAATCGTATTCTTCCCGGGCCAGTTCTTCAGGCGGTGCTTCAATGCCTTCACCTTTGTAACCTCTGGTGGCCCAGGTTGCGGGCCTGGCTGTGTCAACAATACCGGCCAGGTCAGCAGTCCAGGTGGGTGATATATTTCCCAGATACTGCACAACATCCGCGGGATTGTCTTTTTTCCTGGGATTGAAATGATAAGTGCTGCGTGCTCGTGATATTTCCCAATTGCTCTGCGTCATAATAATACACTCACTTCTATATCGCTATCAATGTAGCTTTGTCTATATTGATCTGGCGGCTGAGTCAGTCCCAGAATCATGGCCAACCGAGTGTTGTTGTACACACGATGTGGTTTCATGCGATCCATGGCATCCTGAATGGCAGCGTTTTGGCGCTGAATCATGTGGGCCATGTGTTTGAAATCTCGAAAGTATTCGTGATAGTCTGGGTAGGTGATGTCAAAGTGTCCGCACTTGACCCACCATCCTAAACAACTGTCATCACTGCGATGAACCAGCACAACAGGAACTTCGGGAAATAATTTTCTCAATAAAGGAATATTCTCGCTGAACATGTGACTCTTTATGATACGAATGCCATTGTGATCTTTTGTGAAAGGATGGTCAAAAATCTGCTCAAGTTGTTCACGAGTCAACACAGTTAGATCTTCTGGCAATGGGCAGGCCATGCCAGGGTCAAAATAAGCACCCAGGTGCATCAAGTCCATGGTGCCCGATGCGTCATGACAGTAGGTCCATTCATCACGGTAATCGCTACTGTCGATGCTTGGGCTGTAGTAGATGTTCTTTACTACGCTTGACCATTTTGAGCCTGGTGCGCCGGCTACAAATATATATTTCATTCTTTGCTCAAATCCAGTTTATTTAACACAGGCAAGAATGTGGCACGCAATTCATCCATGTGGCGCTTTAGTCCAGCAGGGGTCAATTCATCTTCTGCATAAAATATAACATTGGCATCAGCATATTCCTTGTACTCTGCTGAGCGCACAGCCGCTGAGAATTCACGTTGATACCAGGCCACTATTTCTCGGTCCGTGCTGGGCGGCAATTGAATGGCCCAGGCCGCGTAGACATTTATGCCCGGTGCCACGGTGTTCAACAAAGGCACAGCAGGAAACTGGGGCATTCGGCGTGTGCCTGTGAATCCAATGGCCTTGACTCGGCCTGCTTCGACCAAGGGCTTGGCCACTGCAATGGGCATGATACCAAATTCTGTACCAATTTGACCATCATACTGTGCCACTGATTGTACCGCAGCCACAGGGCCGTTGAATTTGATGGTCTTGACTTGGTCTCGGTTGCCACGGCCACGATCCATCAAAAATTCAAATGCTGTGCGGTGCGCACCGCCTCCGGTGGCCACATTGATTGGGCTGGTGGCAGTGCGAATCAAACGCACAAACTGCTCGGGAGTGTTGATTTCACTCTTGGCACTGGCCACCAACACCAGCGGGCTTTTGCCAATGGTAAGCACATCAATGAAACTATCATAATTGTATTTCTTTATGTTCTTTTCCCAGATGTCATTGGTAACGTATGAGCTCATGTGGCTGGGCAAATTAATGGTGTGACCGTCGGTGGCTGCTTCCAAAAATCGATTGTTGGCCACAACTGAATCTGCACCAGGCATGGGCTGTACAACATATGTAAAATTGGGATTCTTTTTGGCCACAATTTCGGCCAATTTTCTAAAGGCCATTTCGTTGCCTGCGCCGGGTGCGTTGCCCACGATGGCAGTCACAGGACGGGTTGGCTCCCAGGCAAATGCCATGACGGGTACCAGCAGTGCGGCTATTAATAATTTTTTGATTGTCATGCTGTCTCCTTAAATAGTAGTTGAAAATCTAACTTATATATCAAAATTTCTCATGAACACCAAAATTTTTAATCTCTTAACAAAAAATTTGCAGGCTGCGTTTAATTTACCCAAGTATGCAAAAATTTCCATTGATGCTGACACTTGTGTGCAGGATCTGCCCTGGACTCCGGCTCGCTATAGAAAGTTCAAAGACGCTGTGGAAGCCGAACTCAGCCTGCCCTGTGATTATGTGGGCACACTACATGACATCACACATGATCTCAGCGAGCGCTACATACACAGATTTTTTGCAGAAATATGGAAACCCAGAACCAACGACTATGATTATACAGGATGGCAGCTGGTGGATGAAATCAATGCTCTTGAGCCTCGCAGTGTGCTGGACGTGGGCTGTGGGTATCATCCTTTCAAAGGGCGTGTTCACAATCTTGTGGGCATTGATCCCTACAACAACTGTGCTGATTACATGGTTGATATTCTGGATTATGTGGGCAGCCATGACGTGGTGATTGCCCTGGGATCCATCAACTTCAATGACCGTGCAGAAATCGAAAGCCGCTTTGCTCGGTGTGTGAACCTGTTGGACACTGGGGGACGATTCTATCTACGTGCCAATCCTGGCATCACACATCGAACCGGGCCGTATGTGGAAATCTTCAACTGGACATTTGAAGTGGTTCAGGAGTTTGCAGATCGGTACAATCTCAAACTGGAAACGTTCAAGAAAGACGCCAACGACCGACTGTATTTTGTGTATACCAAACTTTAATAGCCAGCTCGGGCTATTTCGGCACCCTTGTTGAAACTGTTGCTTTGACTGGCTGTGCTGACACCGCCACGTGCTTTGGACCATCGGTAACCGGCTCGGTGTCCCGAGCAGTCCTTGGTGCAAGGACTCATGCCCATGAACGTGAGTTCTTTCAGTCGCTTCATGCGCTTTTTCTCAGTCACAAACTCTTGAGCTCTCATGGGTTCAACTTCAAGGCCAGTCCAAGACCGCTGATGGTTCTGGGTCTTGTTTTTTTGACCACCTGTGGTGGCACAGGAGGTCTGTCTTGTGCTTTGGGAGCTTCAACTGCCACCGGGGCTGGTGCTTGAACAGGTGTCATGATCTTTTGGGTTGAACAGCAGTGGGCACATTGCGGTACACACGTTTGGCAGGATCATGCACAGTTTTCATGGGACCAATGCCGGCCAACTTTTTAACACGTTGCACCATGGCTTGATAATCCGCACCGTAGTCGGCTTCTTTTTCTTGAGGCTTGCCTTCTTCCATAGTGCTACCAGCAGATATAGAAGAAACACCCTGTGGTCTAATTATTTTACTAGTACCTTTTGATGGTTCAAATGATCCAACTTGAACTCCGCCTGACTTAGCAATAGAAGGGCCACCTGGCATCTTGGCACGGATGAATTGTGCATCAGGATAGTACATTTTTACTTTTTGTGCCCAATGCTTTAAGTCTAGTGGTCTGATTGGATCGAACCCTTCTTCCAATCCTGCGTCAGTCATACGGGCATCTTCGTATCCCGCTGGATCCATTGGTCCGTTCTTAATCATATACTCATAGTAACCGATAATGTCATTGATATGCCAATCCATGCCAGATTGGTCATTGAATAGTTCTTCAAATCTAGCGGCCGATGCAGGATCCTTGGCAACTTTCTTGAGGTCTTTAACACGTTGTGGCAACGAATCATAGAACTCATCCATTTCGTCAGGCGCAAATGCGGCTGCGTTTTGTTGCTGGCGAAGTTCTTCTGTACGACGGGCTTCTTCTGGATCATACTCGGGCGGCATTGCATAGGATGGACGAATGCCTTGGTTGTCGGGATTATTTGCATAATGGTTCCAAACATCGTGGTTGGCTACTGTACCAAAAGGTAAGTTTTGAATGTTTGGTCCCTGTGGTTTCTGTGGTCTAGTTAAAGTATGTATTATTCCAGCAATGTTAGAGCTAATACCGCTAGGTCCAATAACTGACTGACCAGTTTCAGTATCATATTGATCTCCTGATACTTGTCCGCCGCCACTAAACAATTCTGGGAAATGTTTTTGTTCTAATTTACTTAACCGTTGTGCGAGTGCATTTCTTTCCGTTGGACTGGCCGCTTGTAATTGTTGTCTAGCATGTGCTAAGAATTCATCATGCTCGGCTGTTTCTTCTTTCCAACCTTCGTCAATGGGGTCCACAGTACCAATATAGTGATGATCGTGTACTCGATAGCCCCGGCGACGATAGTGCGCAATGGCAGCATTGATGGCTTTTTCACGATCTGCACCCGGCACTCGCACAGTGCGTTGTAGGGTTTCTCCACGTTTGCTGACCATGGGATGATTGGGGTCTGTCACAGTCAGCGCAATGCGGTGTTTGACCGGGCCAGCAGATTCAGTTAAATCGGTTATTATCATGATATGTTATTTATTGTTCAAACCAATTTACACCAGTGTCATTATGCTGTCTTGATCACAGCAAAGTTTATGACTGGAGCTTCGGCCACAGCCACAGCAGCTGAATTGTAAATCTGAACCTGAAAAGAACCTGCTGCCACGTTGGCCACGTCGAGTATGTAGCTGCCAGTGGTACCGCTGCGTTGATTCAATATGACCACATCAGCTGCGGCCACTGTGGTGTTGGTCACGGTGAACACGTTGCTGGTGTTGCTGGTGGTGGTGGAACTGAACAGGGTGATGGCACCAGTCACAGTGCTGACAGTGACACCAGTGTTGCGACTTGTGCCTTGAGTAGCTGTGCCGATTGTGGAACTGTAACCAAGACCGTTGGCACTGTTCACCCGCAGGCCACCGTCAAATCTACTGTTGCCGTTGGCCACCCACATTGAGTATGGATTGGTAATTGTGGCGTTTGTGCCTGCTACCGGGGCACCACCAATGAAAAATGTTGATGCATTGGTAAATGTAATACTTGCGTTGGTCCCGGCTATGTTTGCCTGTGAAAACCCGTGTATTGCAGCGTTGGCCACTGTGCTGGATGCGGCTGCTGTGCTGTCTGTGTAGGTGGAGAACACGCCCCGCATGCCAACGTTGCCAATCAGTCCAGGGGTATTCACAGCAATGGCGTTGCCGATGTTTAGGTTGCCAGAAACTGGGCCCACCACAGAAACGCTGGGTATGTTGGCATACGTGTCCACTGTCACGTTGCCATAAATTCTTGTTCCGGATTTCAATAATGCCATGATCTAGTATTTATTGTGTTTGAGTCAAGGGTTTAGGTTATTCCTGTGACTTCGTCAAATGCAGTGGTCACTTGCAGGGTGCCATCGTTGATTTGTCGTTGTTGCAGTGCAGTTGCCCCGTTGTTGAATACTCCGTTGGCATTCCATACAACCGAAACGTTGTTGGTAACTGTGTTTCGCAAGGGACTGCTGTCTTGTGTGAAAGTTGAACTGGACAACATGTTCAGTAACAATACTGTGTCAGCTGTGGAGGGCAGCAGCCCCAGGTTGGGCACAGTGTATGTGGCGCCTGTATAAAGTGCAGTGCCTTTGATCACACGCACCTGTCCTACATAGCCAATTTGTCCTTGAGTGTTGGCTCGGCCGCCTACTGAGATTTTATTTTGAGTATAGGTCATCGCTGTTGCGGTGGTATTGGTATTGACCCTACTGCCATTGAGGTACACATAGTAGTTAGTACCAGACCTGCATAATGCAGCATGATTCCAGACGTTTGTGTTAAAAGTGCCTTGCAAGGGCATGGTATAAAACCAACCGGAGGCTGTGTTTCCCAAAAGCATGCCCAATTGATTACTGAATGTGCCAAAAAAGAACCCTTGTGTGTCGGCCGGGTACGAGGTGGTGATCAAGGTGCCATATGCTGTCTGAGTAGTTGTGGGATAAAAAAAGCATTCGGCTGTGAAATCACCAGTGCCAAAGTCAAATGCTGTGGGATGTGCTGCTGACAGGCACTGCAGGTTGGTGGAAGCAAACTGTGCCGAACCCGATGCTAGACTGAGTTCATCAAAACTTGAATACACTTCCACTGTGCCGTCGCTGACCAGGCGTTGTTTGAGTGCAGTCACTCCTCGATTGAACGGACCTGTGGTGCTCCAGGTTGCTGTTGCATTATTGGTCAGGACCAAGTTATTGGGACTGTTGTCTCGAATAAAGTTGGCAGAATCTATAACGTTTAACAATAAACTTGTGTTTGTGATTGCAGCTAAAGTGGCCTGTGGTGGAGTAAAGTTGGCGGTGTAAACTGCGGTGCCCTTGACTATGCGAAAATTGGAAATCGAACCGTTGAATGGTCTGCTGGAACCATCGGCAGCACTGTTGGCTATGTTAAATGCATTGTTGCTGGTATTGCCCATGGTAAAAACAGTGGTATACGGTGTGCCTGCAACACCGTTTACATATGATGTAAATGTAGAGCCACTGCGTACCAATGCAAAATGATACCAAGCATTTGCAGTGATAGCAGACAGGCTGACCACAGCACCACCACCACCACCATCGCCAACAATCCATTGTAACACGCCACTGCTGGCAAAAAATAAACCATATGATGGATTCACACTGCCAGTTGTGCCACCTTTCCAAAACACAGCTCCGGATGCTACGCTGACAGGATTAAACCAACATTCAATGGTCCAGTCTCCTGCACCTGTTGCCAAGTCCAATGGTCCCGAAACAGTTCCAGTTGTTGATAGATATTGAGTTGATCCGTTGAAACTTATTGCTCCTGCGGCCAGGCTGGCTTCATCAAATGCTGCATTGGTCGACAGTGTTCCGGTAGTGCTAAGTCTAGCAGATGGCAACGGGAGTCCAGTCAAGCCTGTGTTGTTGCCGGCATTGGTTGAGTTGGTAAAGTTCCAGACCACAGCTCCGCCACCGGTGGCCACGTTGTTGCCATTTATGTAACTGACAGTGGCGTAGTTTATTGTGTTTGTGCCCGAGGTTGCACGAGTCAATGTGGCCTGCGAAGCACTAGATGCTGTCAGAATCATCCTGACAGAGGCTGAAGCACCACCTGCTGTCCAATTGTTACAACTGAATGTTGCACCACTCAACAATGTCACAGTGAAAGAGAGGGTGGCTGCAGATTGCATGGATACTGTTCCTGCCACAGTGACGGCGGCAGTAAAGTTATAGTTTGAACCAACAGAAGCGGCAGGAAGAAATGTAAAATTGCCGTAGGTGAAGCCACCTGAGTTAAAATTCATGGTACCTTGGATTCGTTGAAAGGCCACAGTTGCAGTGGAAACGTTGAGTGTCAATCCGGTGTAGGTTGAGAACCATGAATTGCTGTACTGAAGTCCTGCAAATGTACCAGTGTTGCCATTTATAACAACAGTACCGGTGGCAGAGTTGGTGAAGGTTCCAGCGGTGAGGGTAAATGTAGAGAGATTCAGTGTGCCGTTTGTAAATGTCATACCATTCGAACCAGCACTCAGGTCCGACAATAGCGTCCAGGCACCGCCGACACCATTGAATATAGCAACAAAAGATGCTGTGGTCGCCGCTACTCCATATTGAGCATCTATTGTTTTTCCAGTGGTGGTTGCAGCAAATGTAGTAGTACATGTACTAAACCCACTGGTAGTAAAATTACTGCTTGCCGGAAATGCTAGATTTCCATACACTGTTAAACTCTGAGTAGGTGATGCCACAGCCGCACCTAACTTGAAAACTTGTGTTGTGGTTACGGTTAGATCGAGACAAACAGCACCGGAAACTGCAAATGTAACAACCCCTGTGCCCGAGGATGCGTCAATGATCACGCTGTCAGTAGATGTAGGAGCACTTGCCCCTGACGCACCACCGGAACTGGCAGCCCAGTTTGTGGTACTGGATGCATCCCAAGTGCCTGTGCCACCAACCCAGTATCTAGTTGCCATTTACTGTTTGCCCCTGCCCGTGTGTGTTGGCAATATATTCATCCATGTGCGCAACCCAATCGTTGTATCGTTGTTGCCATATTGCGTCAATTTCTTCATCGGTTAGTGTGTGGTCATCTGCTAGTTCAATAATATCACTGAAACTGCCATACCTGTCATGTGTTTTTGAAAATTGAATACAAATCATATTATATGAACCATGTGTCTAAACTTGTGGTTGTGTTGTTGTAAAAGGTGTAGGCTCTTACACCACCTGCGTTGGCCCAGGTCACTGAGTTGGCATTACCAATGTTTACGTTGGCCAGTACGTTTGCGTTACCTGATACCGAAAGCAAGCCAAGACTGATAATGTTACCACCTGTGATGTTGCCTGTGACTGATACCACTGCACCCAGGTGACTGGTGCCAGTGATGGTTGACGTAGCTGATATTATACCACCTGTTTTTAAGTTACCACCCGAAATGTTGGCAGTGGTGGTGATGTTGGCCGCTGTGACGTTGATGGCCGATAGCACGTTAGCGCTCAAGCTCAGGCCGGCAGCCAGCAAGTTACCACCTGAAATGTTGGCCGTGGTGGTGATGTTGCTGGTGCTGTTGATAGCCGATAGCACG
>Ga0114963_10000502_pt1 | contig 26015 bp, 29 predicted proteins | sample C_131016_EF_Meta_FD_87019 | JGI IMG/M metagenome (GOLD analysis project Ga0114963, IMG submission 87019) | Freshwater microbial communities from Lake Croche, Canada to study carbon cycling - C_131016_EF_MetaG | ecosystem: Environmental > Aquatic > Freshwater > Lake | place: Lake Croche, Canada... | reverse complement strand
TAAAACAAATCATTAAAACAAATCATTAAAACAAATCATTAAAACAAATCATTAAAACAAATCATTAAAACAAATCATTAAAACAAATCATTAAAACAAATATAATTAAAACAAATCATTAAAACAAATCATTAAAACACGTCCGTAATTTTTCTCTAATAATTACCTCTTCTCTATAAAGAATCATATATTCATCATTTTTAATAGACATTTGTTTCAAATATTCTTCTATACCTATTTCGGCACTTCCTTTATTTGATATTTTAGCTTTTTCATTTACAATACAACACATTTTTTAATACTATTGAAACTAATAGATTAAAATATAATACAGTAGACATTTTTAAATTAAATACTTTCTATAATTAAATATATAAATATATGGGTATTTTTAATAATTAAATTTTTCAAAAGAATATTATTTTTAATAAATTAATATTCTTTTAAAGAAAATAACATAGCACAATTTAATATGCCATATGTGTTAATCCATAAAACATCCACCAAAAGCTGTATTGTGCGCCCTTACAGCATCTGCTTCAACCAGTGTAATCAACTTGGAAAATTCATCTGGAGTGATTACAGTACAAGAATATTCCAAGTCTTTAATAAGACAATTTTTTTTTCTCTCCATATCCAATAGGGTTTTTGCAAGATCCTCTTCATCCATTTTGGAATCTAGAGGATTTTCCAATTGGCATAATCTCCAGAAAATACCACGCAATGTGTCCCACCCAATCGAGTCTATGGGTCCCTTGATGATATGACTATTGCGAACAACTGAAGCCATTTTAAATGTCTTTGGTTAATGATGTAAAGAAGATATTTAATATAAGTCTTTTGTTTTGAGCTTTACAATATATTGGAATATTCAATTTTTTTATCATAATTTGTATAAAGGTTCAAAACAAACAATTAAATAATAAGTATGTTGTTTATAATATGATTACTAGGCTGTCATAAATGTGATGAATTAGAAGATATTGATTTTATAATGATTGAATACTTTTTTATGAAGATTAAAAAGCCCCTATAAATAAAATTGAAATTTGTAACATATTAAAATAGTTGTTATATTCTAATTTTATTATCTAGTTAAATTAGTTATAATAGCTACATAAGAATCAATCAGTAAGTATACTGATGGTGAGATGACTAACATAGGTATGTGTTGGAAGACCTGCGCCAGTTGTAAGAAGACATATGATGGTATTTCATACAACAGGTGGTGTATTAACTGATGTGATATACAAAAACATACGGTATGTGAGTGTCCATGTGGAAAATATTATGAAATTTCACTATTTGATAGTGATGGTGGTTATATCTACTGTTTTTCATGTCATACATTAGTTGGGTCAATTGTGTGTCATATATTAGTGGAGTCACCTGGGGGTTATACATGTGATAGACAAAATATTTTATATCAAAAATAATAATGATTATTTAATTTAAATAAAATAATAAAACCAATATTAACGTTTTTATAAATAAAATAATACAATACAATTTTTTAATTTTTGAATGATTAATAATTATTTTAGATAAAAATTTAATTATTTTAGTTTTTATTTTTAAATTTGTCACATAATTCTTTATACACTGTATTACAAATCTGTTTAGTTTCAATAATTCCTTCCTTTATTTTTATTTTATTTTCAACACATTTTTTAATTTGTATTTCAAGTTCTTGAGAAATAGTTGGTATTGGTTGTAGATTATCCATTATATATATTGATTTTTTATTAATTATATTGATTTTTATAACAACTTTAGTATTCAATTTTTTATAACTATTCTAACAAACCTACCACTTCTATTTTCTCCAATATTTTCCCCTACTTTCAATATATACTTAGTAATACCCGTAAGTCCTGTAAAAACTTTTCGCGATGATACCTTTCTATTTAAACTATATCCAAAAAAGAACTTATTATCCGAACTAATAGGTAAAGTATAACTATATTCACCCTTTAGAATATCATTATGTGTAATCTTTTCCTTTATCCACAAATCATCTTTAATAGGTGTAAATGTTACTGTCCAAGTACCATGCTTTATTTCTACAATATCTGATGTATCAATTATATCAGTATGTTCCGGAATAGTAAATCTAGAATTCATAATAGATTGATCAAAAAAGTAAAGAACATTATTATTTTTAGAACAATTGTATCCATTACTAATTCTTACACATGTATCATCATCCATATTTTTTATCCAATATAACAATTGCTTTAATGATCTATGTGATATCATTTTGTGCTTATTATTATGAAAAATAACAGTTAATAAGGAAACCCAAAAAGAAAAAACTTCATTATCATTTAAAATATCAAATAGATTCATCAAACTGTCAGTAATTGGAAACTTAAATCCAAGTTTCTCATATACAATTGACTTTACAATCGGATCAAAAACCGAATTTTTAACTATCTTACTCAACATAAATGACTGTTCCCCCTGCTTAATAAGATTGAGATACATTACAGGAGAAAAATCCTTAATTGCAGGAACAATTTTTCTTCTTAATACTCCTCTAAAACAGTCTTCTGCTGTAGTATCCTTCATATAAGGAATACAATATTTATGTGCAATATCAAAAACCATATCCTTATTATCATCCAACATAGGTCTACAAATCTTGACTTGATCATTTACAACAATCTTTCCCATAACAAACAAATCAAGCAGATCTCTTCCTCTTAAAAAATTCATTAGTACATTTTCAGCAAGATCATCATTGTGATGTCCTAAACATACATAATCAATATTTTCCTTCTTCATTACATATCTATACAAACCAAATCGAATATTCTTAGTTACAATTTCATATACATCTCTATCAAGATCAGGATCTCTCCTATTAATATGCTCAATTCTCCTACTATAAAATGGAATGCCAAAAAATGCTGACCACTTCTCGACAAATTCTGCCTCCCGTGTACTTTCATCTCTATTTGTATAGTCAACGTGCATTGCTACAATCTTATTAATCTGACCATGAAGCTGCATTTGATAGAAAATATACATTAAAACCATAGAATCAACTCCACCTGAAAGTGATACCCCAATATTTCGTTCTTCCATAATATTTTCATCAACCCACTTTTTTACTGTCTTATAAAGTTGATGTGACAAAATCTTTTCATTATTCTGAAGAATATTTCGCCCATCATCTTCAATTACATACTTTATACAATCATCATCAATAACATCTGTAAAAATAGGATATTTACCAGTATTTCTATCTGAAAAATAGATAGTATCAATTACTTTAGAATAATCTGAAATAGTTGCATTCTTAAATCTCTTCAATAGAATTGTATCATCTTTAAATGTTGGAGATGATACAATCATGGAATCATATTCTACAATTTTTTTCATTACAAAATCCAAATTAGGTGTTGTATGTGTATGTCTAAGAGGCAACAAAATAAATATTCTCATATTAAGAGAGTAATTAAGATCATCAGAAGTAGATAAAATTTCCATTGCAATTGGTAAAGCTAGATGATCATTCTTTCTAATCTGATCACTTCCCCTATAAATATTCCTACTAAATTGATCAAATAGAATAATTAATGCAAGCTTTCCCATCTTTGTAGTCATCATATCATTTAATTCTCCCCTTTCAGCCATTTGTAAATAAATAGAATATTTTTCCATAATAAATTCATCAATAGAGCCATCAAACCATTTTTCCTGATACTTATGTGTATTATTAAACCAGAAATCAATAATTGACTTAGTTAGATCAGAAGGATTCATTCTAACTGCTTAATTGCAGATAAATTATATATTTGATATATAAATGGTATTACAAATATTTAATTATTCAATTTTTTTATATTAAATATAATATATATGGAAGAAGTTAATACCATAATTTTATCTATAGAAAAAAAAGAGAAAATAGATGAAGATAATGTTAAATATATAACATTTGATTATAAATTCGATAACAATAAAGTTGTTCAATCTATTTTTAATATAGATATTAAAAATGATAATAATATGAAATTATTAAAAGAAGATATAAAAACTATGTTGCCAAACGAAATGATTGATGATATTCATATCAAATGCAAAAATGATAGATATAATATGCTTTATGATAGACAAACACCAATAGATAAATATTTGATAGTTACTAATCCGGAATTAGTAAAAAAAAATTTAAATGAATATTTAAAACAAATATTAGATAAATGGATAGGTAATAAAAATCAAGAACAAAATTTAAGTAAACAACAAGAAACTATAATAGTACCAGAAGATAAAGTAAGATCTACATCAGGTTTTAATAAAAAAGAACAACTTATATCTAGATCAGATTTTAATCAACAAGAACAACTTGTACAAGCTGGAGGATTTAATTTTAATACATTACCAAATTTAAATAGTATTGAATTAGAAAAACATAAAAAAATACAAGTATTGGCAGATTTATCATCAAGAATATATATAAATGATCCAACAATACCACAACCAACAACATGTAATTATGAAAATCATAATTATAGATTAATTTTTGATAATGAAAAAGCCGAATATAAAGTTCCAGAAAATATATATTATAATAGATCTGATTCTACTAATGTTGTCAGATTACAAATATATAAATCCGATACCTACATTGATGGTATTTTAAGAACAAATGTAAATGATTTTATTATAGTATTAAGAGGAACTAAAACAATTAATGATGTATTATCAGATCTTGGTATTTATACTATTATTGAAAAATCAATAAGAATATCACAAGAAAAAGGATTAAATAAAATAACAACAGAAGCGTTATTATTATCAGTTAAAACACAATTAAAAGATTATATACAACAACAAATTATATCTAATAGAATACTAAATAACGATTATGATGGTATAAAAACAACTATTGATGGTAATAATACTGGTGCATATGTACAAGCTACAGGAGCATTATTAGGAAGTGTAGCAGCATATGCTGGAACCGCATTATTACAATATGAACTTACAAAAGCTGCTAGAGAAGATCCTAGAATTAATAGACATGAAATAAATACTACAATTGGAAATGTTAAAAAATCTATATCATCAGCAATCATAGATGTACCATTGGATATGTTTAAAAAAAATTTAGAATATGTTAAAAATATTTTAGATAGAATATATAAAAATTATGGGTCTGTATTATCTCCTAAAATAACATTATGTGGACATAGTTTAGCTGGAGGAATTGTAAATTTTTTAGGAAATAAATTTAAAATGACAAATTATTCATTTAATCCAATAGGTCTTAAATTTGTCGATACAATAGATCTTGGTGATCTAATATTAATCTCACCAAAAGTATTAACTAATTTTTTCGTTGGATTAATACCATTTATGAATACATTTGATACTACAGTAATTAGAAATAAATACGATTTAGTAAGTAGCATAAATCCATATATTAATGAACATTCACATTATGGTAAAATTTATAATTGTAATTTAGATTATTGGATAAATAAATTAGATCTTCCATCTATTGTCGAAATTTATGATGTTGCTCCACCTGCAAGTGTCGGTCAGTCTTTATTAAGTGCAGGGAAAAACTTCTTTACTAATGTAGGACATTTTGCATTTGGAGTTGCTGCAGGTGCAGCAAGTGATAATCCACTTATAATGGCAGATTATACTCATTTAGGAGGAAATTTACAGAAATGTAAAAAAATAATTGTAATTAATCATTCAATAAAAAATTTACAGAACTATATTAGTTTGACATATTATTTAAGATTATATGCAAAAAAAAATGGAATAGTTTTTCCCGCTGATAATATTATTAATTTGGATTTTATAGGAAATATTAGAAAATTTACCCAATTAGAATTTAATCCAGATACTATTAAAATTCAATATGAATCACACAATAAATTTAATAAACTTGTTAGAATTTTAGATAGTTTAGAAACAGATCCAATAACAGATGATCATAGAGAAATAGTTAGAGATTTTATTCTATCTTTAGTACCAATACCAGCTTCAATTGATGGAGCAATTGGAGGATATATAAACCAAGATAAATATTATAAAAAATATTTAAAATACAAACAAAAATATATGTTATTAAAAAATAAAATATAATTATACTATATATGTATATCTTTCATAATACATCAGAAAAAGCATTAAAATCAATAATAAAAGATGGTTATATTAAATCATATTATCTGTTAAAAAAAGAAGGAATTAACAAAATAGAAGGATAAGGTGAAGGTCTATACAATAAAAACCATTTTATATATTTTTCATGTATAGATAAAATATTTAGTAGAGAAATATTTGGTAATATAACATTATATTTTAATTCAAAATTATTATATAATAAAACATTTTATGTTTCAACTATCCATTCTGCAAATCAGGAAGGTTTGAAATAATGGACATTAAAACTGATGATAACAAAAAAATTAAAAATTATAAAAATTATAATAATGTATTAAGAAAATTATATAAACAAAGCATATCACTACTTGAAAATGGTAAAGCATTTCAGGTTTTCCAACAAATAGCAATAAGAAATAAAATAAATTTAGATGAATTGGTTGCTATAGAATTTCACGATAAACCATCTAAAACTATTTTAAATTATCTTAATAAATATTTACCAGATGTTATTATAAAAAAAAATTAGATATTAACAAATTTTAAATATAAATCAGAAAATACAGATTTATCTAATTTAATAATAGATCCTTGTAATCTCTTAACAGTATTAATCTCTCTTATTCTAATAATATTATTTCTCATTTCTTCTACTTTATCTTTATGTAATACAACTATATCTTCAAAAAATGTATTTAATATAATATTCGATTTTACTAAATATTTTGGTTTTAAACTTTTTATTAATTGTGTTATTTTATCCAAGTCATCTTGGGGTAATATTTCATCTTTTAAACTAAATACATCTTTTAATTTACAACTATCTGCCTTTTTATTATGTAATAAATACATAACATTTACTATATGTTTTAAAAGATATTCAATCATATCATCTCTAACTAATCTTACTTTCGTATTATCATCAATAAGATCTATTGCAATTAAATTATTCAATGGTTTATCAGTTATTAATTTATAAAAATTTAATATAGGAAATAAAAGATCTTTTTTAATATCATCAATGGTTATATCAGATACAGATTCTTTCTTTTCTGCATCTTTAGTTATTATAATATCTTTTATTATAATTCTAATATCTTCTGATAAATCTATAATATCAAGTAAACTACTAATGTTTAAAGGCATTTCATTTGAATTTTTATCCGGATTTTGTATTAACCAAATAAATTGAAGTCCAATACCTATTATGCTTAGATAATCATTTCTATCTATAAATTCATTTTTATTTGATAATGCTCTAATTTTTTTACATTCATTCTGTAATTTTGAATGAAAACTCATTAATGATTGTACTTTAAAATTTATTTCTTTATCTTTTAAATCAGACTTTTGCATAGTAAAATCAGAAAACCTCTGAAACTGTTCTATAACCCATTTATTAATAGATTTAATAGGTTCACACATATCAAATTTTTCCCCATTTCTTTTCTCTAAAATTAATTTCATTATATCATTATATGTTTCATTATCTAATTCGCTTTTTAATATATTTATAGTTTCTTCAACATCAATCATTAATTTAGTTGAATCTGGAAAACTTAATAACCAATGTACCATGACAATCGGTCTTATGACATGAAAATATTTTTTTCTTATTACTGCTTCTTTTCCTTCTATCCACTCTTTCCAATTTGTTTTTGCCATACTTGCATAATGATGTAATAAAGATAAAGTAGTATGCATTTTATCTACTATTTTAATACATGTATTTCTAAATTCTAAATTATCTCTATATATAATTGGTGTGTATAACCATTCGATTATTGATGAATTACTTTCTTTTAAATGATTCACAGTTTTTATTATATCCCATCCCTGATAATCTAATTTATCTATAATATCAATTATTGTTCCATTATTATCTCTTTCAAATGCTGAATATTTAGTTTTATCTTTATGAACATATACAAATCTAATATCATAATCAGAGGTTGGAGAATGTAGATTCCATGCTCTAGATCCAGCTTCTACTGCATATATAATTTTTATATCATGTTTTGATTCTATATCATCAAATAATTTATTAATTATATCTGTTAATAACGCCATATATAAATGTAAATGTAATATATTGTTATTTTATGAAATAACAATGTCAAAATTATAATTTATTCAATTTTTTTTTATATATCTATCTTTATTTTTATCAGTTATATACTTTCTTCTAAAGTTTTTTTGAAGTTGTACAGGATTAGGCAAACCCAAAGGCCAAGCTGTTGAATGTGCTTTACCTATTTGCACCAATTAATAAATGATCGAAATTATTACCGAATAGCCGTAGGTATGCAAAAATTTTTAAGTTATTTAAAATGATTATTATTGTACAAAAATAATATAAAAATTATAAAAAAAATCCATTTTAAATTATTATATTACTTTTTTAATATAATAAAAAGTAATAAGCTTCTATTAAACAGTACTATTTTTAAATTTATATCTATCATCTATTATTTCATCATATCTATCATCTATTATTTCATCATCTGTATAATATGGAATAAATCTAAATACAATATCATATTCATCATAATCATTTAGATTATATCCATTATATAGTATATCATCATATTTAACACCACCAATTTTATTTTTTATATTTATTATAATAAGACATATATATAGGGATATCATATCTATCTCTCTCATTACCTGAACAATATTGTTCAAAATCTTTAGCATCAAGATACAAATCAAATTGTAATTTAATATTAGAATAAGTATAATTACGTAAAATTTCACGCTTTTCAAGTTCTCTATTTATTTCTTTTTCCAATTCTTCATCTTCTTTTTTTTTCTTTAAATGCAATAAATGCAATTTACTATTTGATTCTTCCTTTATTTTTTCTAGTCTTTGTTGTTTTTTTCGTGTTGTTCCTTAAAAAGTATTTCTGCTCGCTTTTTACGTAATTGACGTTCATATTCTTTCTTTTGTTTTTTAATTTTCTTACGTTCATTTTTTGGTATATCAATTATATTTTTCGAAAAAGAATCTTCTTCTACATCATGATACATGATGATTTATAAATAAAAATATAATATACGAAATCTAAATAATTAATAATTTAATTATCTAATAATTCTCGCACCAATAATTTTATAATTATCTAGAAATGATTCAATATTATCAGAAACAATTTCAATATCACCCAAATTAGGTTTATTATATATATCAAATATCATTTTACAGGCTTCAAATAATTTAATAAATGTAGGATCATTTAAATCAATATTTTCTTTACAATCTTTAACATAATTATCAAATACCTTAGGTAAATTTACTATCATCTTCTCTTGCTTTCTAATAACAAATATATCTTCTTCAACATCGATACTATGCATATGCAATTCACCTTCATATTCAACACTATTACTATATTTAAATATAGTAGTCATGATTATTGTAAACTCTAGCTTTATATCTGGATAAGTATCATTGCGTAATGATTCTATATGTTCAGTTTCCTTACGTTTTTGTTCAATTATTTTTTCTCTTTCCTCTTCTTCTTTTTTAAGTCTTAGACCATTTTCTATCAACCATTTATCTTGTCTTATTATACAAAGTCTATAATATTTTTCATCTGCTTCCTTTCTTATTATCTCATTTTCTTGGGCAATTCTCATTTTTTCGGCAGTTCGTCTTATTTTTTCTTCTTGTTGTTTTCTTTCATTCGCTTCTGATTTTGCTCTTCCTGCTTCCATAGCACGCATGACTCTATATGGATCATGTCCTTTTGGTTTTTTTATTGGCATTATTAAATTAGTAGGTTCCATGAAACCAGTAGGTTAAATTGTTTTTAAATAAACTAAATTATAATAAAGAAATTTAAAATGTTACTATTTCAATTTTTTATTATCCAATAATCTTTGCACTAATTAAATCGCTATTATCTAATTTATTCAATAATGGTGTTAAAAATGATGCTATATTTGTTTTATATATTGTGAAAAAATTATGAAACCAATATGTCCAGAATTCTTCATCATCTAATTCAATATCATTTTTACAATCTTCAACATATTTATTTAATTCCTTAGGAAGTGGAATAATTATTGTTACTTTTTCATTTTTAATATCATTATCATTATCACTATCACTATCACTATCAGTATAATATAAATAACATGGTTGATATCGCCCAACATCTCTTCTATCTTTTAATTTTTTATAATCAATATTAATTATAAGTTCTAATTTTTTATCAGGATAAACATCATTATAATGAAAAGAATTATTCATTTTTAGTTTATTGGTTTACATAAGATTTTTAATATATATAAATATCAACTTTTTTTACTAAATTAAAATAATAAACTAACTCGTACTTTACTTGCATATTCTTTAAATATTCCATCAAAAAAAACTTTATCTTCTATCTCCTTAACAACAGCTTTTTCATCTTCATTTTTTCTCTGTTTTACCTGTCTTACTGATAATTTATTAGATATTACTTCTTTTTCACCTACAACCAAAATATAATTATATTTTAATACTTCAGCATTTCTAACTAATTTTGGTACAGATTCATGGTCTATTATATCAATACCAAATGATGAATTAAATATTTTTATTATTCCATTTTTTATGTCATTACATTTATCTAAAAACATAGATTTAACAGGTATAATTGCAATTTTTCTCGGTGATAACCATAAGGGTAGTATTCCATTTGTATGATCTATTAGAACAGCTATAAATCTTTCAAGTGATCCGAATATTGCTCTATGTATCATAACAGGATTATATTCTTTTCCATCATGATCTCTATATGTTAAATCAAATCTTAATGGTAAATTAAAATCTAATTGTATTGTTCCTAATTGATGTTTTCTATCAGAATTATCTGCAATCATAATATCTATTTTAGGTCCATAAAAGGCACCATCTTTATCTTTCAATGTAAAATTCCCATATTTACTGGCATTTTCTTTTAATATATTTTCTGCATTCTCCCACAATTCATCACTTCCAATATACTGATCAGGTTTTGTAGAAACACATATTTCATATTTAAATCCGAATAATTCATATATTTCTGTCATCATTTTTATAGTATTTTGAATTTCCTCGTTTATTTGTTCATTTGTACAGAAAATATGAGCATCATCCTGATGAAATAATCTATTTCGTAATAACTGTACTAAAGATCCACTAGATTCATTTCTATGTAATGCACCAAAATCAGCAAATCGCAAAGGTAATTGTTTATATGATGGACTCATATGTTTAAAAATTAGAATATGTTTTGGACAATTCATTGGACACAATCCGAATTCCTGTTCATGTCCCTCTCTATGTTGAACAAAAAACATATGTTCTTTATATTTATCATAATGTCCAGATTTTTTCCATAATTCTGAAGAGCACATTATTGGTGTAGAAACCTCTTCATAACCAAATATATCATATTTATTTCTAATTAATTCTATTAATTTATTGTAAATATATTGACCCTTTGGTAAAAAAAATATAGATCCTGGTGATGTTTCATCTATCATTGTTAAATCTAGTTCCTTACATAATTTAATATAATTTGATAATTCTTGGTCCATCTATTAATCTATGTATTAAATCTATTTTATATATTGCATAATTATCAACTAACAAAATAATCAATTTTTTTGACATAATTGGGTTGCTGATTTATTAAAAGTTAAATTAATAAGTAAAATATAAAAAAATTGAGATATTAATTATTAAAGCAACTTATTTAAAATAATATGATGATTAATATAACTAAATGTTAGAAGATAACTTCCTAATACCGTTTACAGAATATGATCATCAATTTTGTGAAAGTAAATTATGGGGTAAAAATAATCCGGAAATATTTAATTGTCTATCATGTATATTTATGATTTTAGTAAGTTATTATGGATTACAATATAGTCATCTATCATCATCCGGTTTTTTTGTTCTTATAAATCTTGCAATAAATGGAATGTTATCATTTTTATATCATTTTACTGGTTCAATTGGATGGGGAATTTTAGATAGATTATCTATGGTATTAATAGCATATTTTTCATTAATTATGATGGGAAAACTAGTATTAATAATGCTATTTAGACATCATAATTATGAAAATTATAAATTAATAAAAAATACAAAAATTTATATTAATATTTTTATATCTATTTACATAATAACATTATTAACAACATGTTCTTTACATAGTGAAAATCTTTTTAATATATTATTTGGATTATTTTTAGCATTTATTATTGTATTTATATTTATAGCAAATATTATATTAAAAAATGAAAATTTTGTAAATCTAAATAAATTTAAAAATCTAACATATCATTCAAAATTAGGATGTTTCCTTTTTATTTTTGGTGCTCTATTATGGATAGCAATTGAAGAATTATGTACTACTCATTTTATATTTAAATATTTAATGGGACATGCTATTTGGCATCTTTGTATGGCTTTTGGTGGATATTATTTAGTATTATCCTCTAATTTTATAATATTAGTTAATAAACAATATATGAGACTTCCTATGAAAATTCATAAAATAGTTTATGATTATGATACATATAATTTTTTACCTCTTATAAAAATTATAAAATAATATCAAGTAATCCACATAACTCATCCATATCAGTATCATTTTTACAATGATTATGCATTTGAACACTATATATAGTAGACATTATATGTGGATGATATATATATACATCACTATTGCATACAGGACAGATATTTAATTTATTAAATGCAAATTTTGTATAATTAATATCTCTTTTTATTTTCATTGTTATTTCATTATCAATAGTTGTCCAGCACATCTGTTTTAATAAATTGTTTCGATCATTATCATTGCTTTTATATATCATTATTAAATCCTCTCTATTTGTTATAATACCATAATTGTCATTATATCCATTTATTGCTAAAAATAGATTCTCATTTGATAAATATTTTATTGATGCCATATAATTATTTATAATTATAGGATTATTTGTAAATTTTATTGATCTTCTATTAATTGATCCATTTATATAGGATCTAATAGATTCTGTCATTATTAATATATGTATAATTCTAATATATTTATTATAAGGATTGTTTAATTTAAAATCTTCAATATTTTATATCAATAAAATAAATAAAATTTAATAATGCCTTCCAAATATATATCCATTATGATGGGAAAAATTAAAAGAAATATGTAGACAAATTAAAATTACAATTTAGTGTAAATTTTTATGTGTTTTTTTAAAATATATATAAATAATAATTTAAAAATAAACATTTGTTATATTTTTAACAAATAATTTTAAAAATATGTAAAAAATAATGTATTTTATAAATAAAATCATAATAGCTAGAAATTTTTGCATGCCTACGGCCTTTTAGTGCAAAAATTTTTTTTATAATTAATCATCTTTAATACATTTTTCTAAACATTTGACATGTTATAGCCATTGTTAAAAATGTATCATAGTTAATTATTTTTCTATCAGTTACAACATTTATTCTTTTATAAGATCTTTTTAGATGTGAAAATGTTTGTTCAACTTTATATCTTAATTTATAAATTTTTTTATCTTTATCACTCATAACTTTTTTTTGATTTTTTCTAGATTCAACTACAAGATTAATAATTTTTCCTTTTTTCACCAGATTGCCTCATAAGATCTTTATATTCTTTTATTAGTGCATCTCTTTTTGCCACCTTTGTTGTCCTATCAAATTCTTCTCTCAATTCATTTATTTTTCTCTCCAATTCTTTGGATTTTTCATGTTTTTCTCTTGCAATCTTTGATTTAATTCTTTCCTTTTCCAATTTTTCAGCTGAAATAATTCTTGCCTTTTCATATTTTTCCAATCTAGCAAGTTCTTTTGGATTAACATTTTCTATCAAAATTGCAACAAGATCATCTCGATTAATCTTTGACTTCTTACAACCTGGACAGTAATGAATATCAATTGGAGCATCCATCTTATAATCTGAAAAATTAACAAATCCGAATCTATCCAGATAAATTGTTGTTTTCTCTTTGTATGATCTTGTATCAGTATGCCAACAACATTCTCCTGTCTTTGTTAGCTCACATATAGATGGTGATTCTCCACATGGAATACCCTTTGATTTTGTACACTCATAATCAGCCATTATGTCTATATAATATGAATAGAATATATATAGGGGGTGTTTAAATTAGAATTTTCAATCTTTTTCACTAGTGAAAAAGATTTAAAGATTCTAAATTAAATATTCCCTATTTTGCGTATTTAATATTAAAACCAAAATTAAACAGCAAAATTATAATTCAATTAGTTAATTATTTCAATTTTATTTTATATCTACAATTGTACTTTCATTTATATTAGAATCATCAATATCAATTGGTTTTTTTAAAGATCCTCTAATTCCTATAGAAGATAATAATGAATATTCTTCATTTCTAATAGAAATTTTTTTTTGTTTTGCATATGCCCCTAATCTTGAAAATCCTACAGCAAGTAATCCAAATAATACTGCAAAATAGCTTAACCAATATATATTAAACGCACTATTTGTTGCAGATATAACTGTTTGCATAACTCCTAATAATTCAGCTGTAAAATTAAAATATCCTAATATTTTTGACCATTTTGATTTCCATTCTAATATATTTTCTAAATCTGACTCAAAATTAGGTCTCATATATTTTGATATTATTTTTCTTTTAAATGTATCAGATATCATTTCTGCTTTTGTTCCATTTGAAGATAAAGATGTTATATCTTCCTTATTTAAAGAAGATGATTTAATATCATTATTATCTTCCTTAATAGGAGATATAATTAAACCGATTTTTTTATCTTCAGAAGATATATTTTTATCGGCTTCTTTATTTGATAAATTAGTTTCTGTTTTATTATCCATTTTATATATGCATATTTACTAAAACATATTTAATATTTCAATATTCAAATTTTTAAGATTCTAAATTACAGGTAGTCTTAATTTTATTTGGACTTTAGTATATATTATTACTTTTTTATTTTTCAGTATTCACTATTAATAAATATTAAAAAAAATATAACACATATGATGGTTTTTATTTTCATCGTGTATAAAAAATAAATAGATTTATAACTTTTCAGTTTATATTGTATCAAACATAAAAAAATTAAATTGATTTAAGAGTTATAAATTGAACTAAAAAATGCTGCTGACCAGAATAATCTAATAACAATTAAAATGTATAAAATTAAGACTCTTATTAGTGTCAAACAGTGCAGACGATTCTGATAGAACGTTTAGATTGAGTGCTCTTTAAAAAGAGCTCATTAAGCCATAGTCCAAATAAAATTAGGACCGGCTGTAAACAGCACTATATAAAAAATATTGAAATAGTAAGTTTATATATATATATGTATATATAAATATTAGAAATTATAAATAGAATTGTAAATTTATGACTGATATATTAAATAATACATCATCATCTATAAATAATATTAAAGATATGTTCATAAAAAATCCCGGGATTACAATGGGGTTATCAACTCTAATAGCAACATATTTAACTGATAAAATATCGATATTTAAATCTGGTGGGCATTCAACGTATGGTATGATATATTCTATTATTGATATAACTATTAAAAGTTTAAATATAGAATATATAAATTGGTATAATTTATGTATTTGTATAGGAATATTTTTATGTTATAAATTATATACCTTTAAAAATTATGATAATTTTACATTTTTTAGAAATAATAACCAATCTGTATTGAATATTTATACAAGAAATGAAATGGATATATATTTAGAATATATTTCTAAATTTAATCATTTTTATGATGTACCAAAAAATTATGAATTTGGTGATTCAAATTTATTATATAGTGACAATGGTTTAAGAAGTCATGATATGATGAATATTTCAGAAATGAAACGACCAGCTGATAACATTAATATTAATTTTAATGATACAAATTTTAATGTTAAAGGAAAATATTGTTGGAAAAAGCGAGATTTACCAACTTTTCAAAGAATTGGAGATAATAATGTAAAGGAAATAATTATAAAGATTCCTTATTTACAGATAATATTAGATAATAATAAAGATGATATATCATTATATTATAAAAACATTTGTAAAAAAATAGATGAAATTAATACAGATAAATTAGTTTTATATTATTTAAAAATAACAAAAGTATCAGGTAAATATGAATATTTCTCATCTACAATTTATAATGATAAAAAAAGAACAATTGAAGATTTAGAAAAACTTTATATAAAATCATTCTTTCATAAAAAAAGAGATTATATTTGGAATATTGTTAAAAAAATACAATATAATCCTGAACAATTCTACAATCTAGGTCAAGTACCTAGAATTGGATTCTGTTTTTATGGACCTCCTGGAACAGGTAAATCATCATTTCCTTATAGAATAGCAATGGCTCTATCTAGACATATTATTTCTATAGATTTACTTGCTATTGATGATAAAAATAAAATTTTTGAAACAATGAGAAACCCACCTTTATCAAAATCATCTTTAAAGGATGTCATATATATATTTGATGAATTTGATAGAACTGTATTAACATTATGTAAAAGAAAACAAAAAGATAAACAATGTGATAAAATGATGAAAAAATATATGAATAAAATGATTAAAAATAGTAGTGATTCATATGATTCTAGTGATCTTGAAAAGCAAAAACCTATAAAAAACCCAAAGGATAAAAAGAATACTAATGAAAAAGAAGAATCTGCAAAAAAAGCTGTTGAAAATTCAAATGATAATTCAACTAGATTAACTATTGAAGATTTGCAAGAAATTTTACAGGGGCCAATTCCTTTGGAAAATTCTATAATTATCGCAAGTACAAATAAATTTGAAGAAATGAATACATTATGTCCTGCATTATTTAGACATGGTAGACTAACTCCTATATATTTTGGTAATGCAGATTCACATTTTATTAATGAAATTGCAAAATTATTTTTCAGACAAGAATTAATAATTAATTTTGCAAATGAAAATATTCAGCCGTCCGCTGTTATTGAAATGGCTTTAAATTATGTAGAAGCTTACGATAAAGAAATAGGTTTTGAAAAATTTAAATCACAATTATTATCTTATATAGGAATTGAAAATGTTTGATTTATTTCACTTTTTAATATGGAACTTTAATACTTTTATTTATAAATCTTTAAATAAAATAATAAAACCAAATTTAAACAGTCCACCTATATTTCAATTCTAATTACAACTCCATGATTCTTCTATACTCTCTTTTTGTATATTTTTTTTATTTTCTTCCTCTTTCTCTTTCTCTTTCTCAATTTGTTCTAAATAACCTCCACTTGATATATATTCTATTTTATTTGTATCTTTATCATTATGTTTTGTAATATTTTTATTTATTTCAAGTGGAGGTGCTATTAATATATCTTTAGATAACGGTTTTCCCCATACAGTTTTATTTATTGTTACTTGTTTTTCTATATGTTTAATTTCTGGAAACATTATATTATCATCTATTTTTAAATTTTCTATTTCTTGTTTTTGTTTTAAACTATTATCCTGTTTATCATCTATTTTATCTTTATTATATGGCCTTCTCTCTCTATCATACGGTTTTCTCTCTCCAATATATGACCTTCTTTCCCCATCATACGGTTTTCTATCTCCATTATATGGCCTTCTCTCACCATCATACGGTTTTCTCTCTCCAATATATGACCTTCTGTCCCCATCATACGGTTTTCTCTCTCCAATATATGACCTTCTGTCCCCATCATATGGTTTTCTATCTCCATCATACGGTTTTCTATCTCCATTATATGGCCTTCTCTCACCATCATACGGTTTTCTCTCTCCATTATATGGCCTTCTCTCACCATCATACGGATTTCTATTATTATCATATAATCTTCTATCTCCATAATTATTTCCATTTATTTTATTTTTTAAATGAGGAGGAATATATGTATTTGGTTCAGAAATTTGCTCTCTTTTATATATATCCGATCTATAATTATCTCTTCTACAATCATCTCTTTTATAATCATCTCTTTTATAATCATCTCTTTTATAATCATTATTATTTTCATAATTATTATTTTCTTTAATTCTTTTTACCATATTATAAATACTGGATGCTAATTTTTCATCATCTCTTTTTGTAATAATATTAATAAATTTTTTTGCAGAATTAAATAAATGTAAATTTACTTCTACAGTTACAGTTTCAGGTTCCATATGTTTTAATTTATCTTCTAAAAAATCTAAATTTTTATTGCTATCATCTAATTCATTATTTAATTTTGTATCATCTGGATTTTCTAATATTTTCCTTTCAATTGTTTTTATATTTGTTTCTACTGTATTTTTCATTTCTTTCCATTTAGATATCTCATTATGTTTTACTCCTGTTGTTATAAATGTATATGATGCATTAATTGCATTTTCTAAATACGTTCTTAATATGTGTGGTTTACCTGGTATTTCTTTAATGTATGGAGGATACCCTTTACCTAATTTTTCTATTAAATGTTCTCCTTCCAATGGTATTCTAAATCCTGATGATTTGTAATTTGCTACTATCGGATTATCTATTAATGCTATTAATTCATATGCTAATTCTCTTTCCATATTATTCTATGTATTATTAATATATAATTAATCTATTTTTAAGTAGATTCATTTTATTTCAATATTTTTTATTATCCAATCAATATTAAAAATTGAAAAAGGCATTATAAAGATAATATAATTATAAAGTTTATATAATAATACAACAATACATAAATTAAATATATGGAATTAGTTAAGTCAATAGCAACATGTTTTGAAATAATTAATAATGATATAAAACATAAAATTGAAGAAAATAAAATACATTTAGATATAGGTAAAACACCTGAAAAACAATTTATATTAGAAATAAATAAAAAAATAATAAGTATAAAAGCAAATACAGAATATTTAACAAAACATATTGAAAGAATATTATTAAATAAAAATTTTTGTTCACTAAAGTCTAAAATAATTAATAATGATGATATATTTATTGAAACTATTAGTTCTCTTTATGATATACTAAAATCACCTTATTTATTCTGTACTATTTGTGGAAATAAATTAGATTTTTCTGTCGACATGATTAATAGTTGTGATAGTTGTTTTCATACTTTTTGTCAAACTGCAACTGATAATTATGTTATAAATAGTTATAATGAGGATCCATCATCTTTTAATTTTATAGTATTAACTGGTATAACTTGTTTAAATTCTTCTAAAAGAGATGTTATTTTAAATCCCAAACCTGAAAGAATTGCAAATTATGATGAATTATTAAAACAAATTAATGTAAAAAATATAGATGATATAAATAAAACTATTTTTATGAATGATTCTGATATAAAATTAAAAGAAAAATTAGGTATTGATGTTTATTATTTCATAAAATTTTTATTAAAATCAAATATAACTAGAATAAGAACTTCATCTTTCGATGGTAAAAAAGAAATGCCAACTAATTTGACAAATTTAGATGATGTTCTGTTAATTTCAGTTTCCAATCCCCCTTCTATTGAAGATGAATTTGATAAAGCTGAACCTTTGTTTTTTTTTCATGGATCAGCTATTACAAATTGGTATGGTATATTAAGAAATGGTCTCAAAAATTGTTCAGGTACAAATATGCAATCTCATGGTGCTGCTTACGGTAATGGTATATATTTATCTGATAATTTAGCTGTATCATTGAGCTATACTGCTGGTACAGTTCCAGGTATTACTACTATAGGATGTGCAGTGGTAAGAGTTATTGGTAAAGCAGATGATTATAAAAAAACCCCCGGAATATTTGTTGTACCTGATGAAAAAAAAGTGTTATTAAAATATATTATTTTAGCAAATCCTTCAAAAATGACTCATACTTATAATTATAAAAAAAATGATACTACATATAAACCTGGAAAAGTAGAGGAATTAACATCATATTTTACAGAAATAAGAGTTGAACAAATATCATGTGCATCATCTTTAATACCAACTGTAATGATCAAACGATTTAAAAAAGAACAGGAACAATTTATTAAAAATGGATTTGAATGCAATATGCAAGATCTAAAATTTATATTAAAAAAGGAGAATTTGGAAATAATTATCGAATATACTACAGGATATCCTATATCACCGCCATTTGTTTGGATAAGTAAAGGTTCTATTGATAGTGAAAATATTAGTAAGCACCATGCTGTTATTACAAAAGAACTTGTTCCTAAATATTGGACATCAAATATATCTCTTCCTAAAATTTTATCAAGTATATTTAATAATATAATTATAAAAAAAGGAAAAGATAATAATAGAGATGACGCTTATAATGATTATATTAAATGTTTCAAATCTGTTGGGTAAAAATTTTATTTATTTAGTTTTATAATCGCCCACCTGCTCCTTCTAATTCTGCTACCAATGGTGCTGTTGTTTGTTCTGCATCTGATGGTACACCCCACCCAGTTTGAACTGCTTCTGGGGGAACCCAATATGAAGAACTAGGGTGAAGAGTTTCTGAAACCTCTTCTTCATCAGGTATTACAATACTATTTGTACCATACATAAGTTTATGTATTTCTTTGCTTTTATTATATAAATCTCTTACATATAATAAATTACTTTCAGATATTATATTTAATTTTTTATCAGGAACAGTTATTTTTTTAGGTACATATGATATTTGTTTGGGTATTTTTATAAAAGTTGCTTCTTTACTAATTATATTAGGAATAAATGTTTCTCTACATATATAACATTGTATTTGTTCTGTAGAATAGCTATTTCGAATATTAATTAATCCAGTTAATGCCATTATAGATACATTATGACCACATTCTAATTTTATAACTATATAAGGAGGTGGTAAATCTGTAATATCACAATCTTTTTCTTTTTCAATATAAAAATCTGGAAATCCCATCAAACCTTCAAGATTTTTATATCCACCATCTAATATTTTCATTCTAGTACTTAAAAAATGTGATATAATATTTAAATGTACTTCTTTCTTTTGTCTTAAACCAGACCTCATATTTTCAATATGATTATAAAAATCGATACTTGTAATAGCTTTATGATTAATAATATTATATAATGTATCTAGAAAATCTAATTGTCCTATTGATCCTATTTGGATTCCTTTATTATTAAGTATTATACAATTTACGTCAAAATCTCCACCAGGATGTGATTCTTCTCCTCTAAAATTATATCCAACTAGATCTATCTTTATAATTTTACTATCTGTATTTCTTTTTAAACATAATTCATAATGTACATTATATGTATTTTTTACAGTTTTTACATCTATACTAATTGGAATATAATCTCGAAATTCACTCTTATCAATAATTCCATTATCATAAAACATTATAAAAGTTTCAAATGCTTTAATTAAATTAGTAAAATTATGGTAATTGGTTTCAAATTCAACAACATCATGATATATAAATATGTCAATATCATGATCTCTACAATCACCATAATATGATACATCATCTAATTGCATAAATACTTTCTCAATTAATTTTCTTACAACTGATCCAAATATTTTTACACTATATGATGGTTTACATATAGTATTGCAAAATTTAATTAATATAACACATAATTCAATATATGATTTCATTTCATATGTTTTGTTATCATATTCAATAATCTGTTTTATAATTTTATCATTTTCTTCAAGCAATTTTCTATTTTCAGTCTCTAATTCATCATATGATTTCATTTCATATGTGTTGTTATCATATTCAATAATCTGTTTTATAATTTTATCATTTTCTTCGTTTATTTTCTTTTTTTCTTCAAGCAATTTTCTATTTTCAGTCTCTAATTCATCAACATATTTTAAAATTTTATGATATTCATCTATTTTTTTTTTCATATCATTTAATTTCTTACCATATAAATTTTTAGATATTTCTTCATATGATGATACCCTCCCTTTTATAGTATTTACAATAGAGACTTGACTTATCATTTATATCTATATATTTTTATAATTATACATATTTTATATAGATACTGTTTAATTTGAATCTTCAATTTTTTTGATAAATTAATTAATTGCCTCTTTAATGTCATCACTTGTTATAATTCCAAATTCACCATATTTTAGTAAAATATTAATCATTGGTTTTCTTCTTTTATCTAATTCACTATCAAAATATTTATTTCTAATTGGAAATTTTGTTATATGTATTAACTTATCATAATAATGATCAATCATTGATTCAGATTCTTTACCTCTTGTATATTCTTTATACCTATCAATATTTGCTATTCTCCAAATATCTTTCTCACTTTTAGCTCTCTCTGTTTTATCAGTATATAAAGATCTTCCTATTGATATAGTATATTGAAAACATCTTTCAATTCCTATCTTTCCTATAGCTTCTAATCTATCTGCGTATCTTGGTATTAACATCCATTCTTTTCCTATTGTTTCTTCTGGTATATTATCTCCGTTTTTACTTGTTGAAACCCAACTTATCATTTTAATAACCTCATCAATATAATATTGTGGTTTATCTTCTATAATTCTTCTTGCATTCTCATAATTTTTATTGTCAGGAAAAAATTTCTTGTCATCTGCATCATGTAGTAAAGATGCAAATAAAATCATTTCTATTTGTTCTGATGTTATATCATATTTTCCTGATTCAATCGCATTATTTGCATTTTTCATTACTTGTAATGCGTGTTGAATTCCATGACATTCACTAACATTATTATCTCTTAATAAGACTTCTAATGTTACAATATATGATTCCATGTTATGTTATTTTATAATTAATTTTTAAGTTATATTAATTGTCGTAATTTCAATTTTAATTAAAATATTATATATTCTAATTATTTAAAAAAGTGCAGAAAGGAGGATTTGAACCTCCGAAGCTTACGCATATGGGTCTTAACCATACTCAATTGCCCAGACTATGAGATTTCTGCCATCTATGATACGAGTTGAACGTATACCCCTTAGTTTCGTAAACTAATGCTCTATCCGTTAAGCTACACAGACAAGTTATATATAACTAACATATCTTTAAGTGTTATCATATTACTTATATACTTAAGGAAAAATTGATATTATAATTATAAAGATATTTCATTATTAGTTAGTTAATATAATACCTAAATGGATAAATCAATAATATCATATTATGAATTTGTAACAATTAGAACAATTTTTATGTTATATTTAATAGTAATTTCTGGATTATCAGCATATTATTTTGTCTCAAATCATTATATGTACAATGATCCAGCTTTCAGTCAATTATATATTAGTATTATTGTTTTAACTATTTTTAAAATTGTATCTGCATTATTTGGAAGTCATTTTTTAACAGAAAATTATAGTATCATTAATTATTATAAACAAGATTGCAATCATAAATCTATTATTATCTTATATATTCTCTATTTTGCAGATGTAGTTGGTTCTATAGCACTATTAATGTTCGGTTATACTGAAAATGATTATATTATTCAAGGTAATTACTGTTTTAATCAGGTTGCTTCACCTTCTTATATTACAAAACCTAACTTGTGGATTTGCCCTTATTTTGAAACATCACAATTATTAAATAATACTTTTACATATGTTTTTATTCATCTTCAATTTGCATATCTGTATTTTGGATTATTGTATATGATTTATAAACTGTTTCATTGTATGATTATTGCAATACTACCATGTAGAATTAAAATATCATATGATATTCAGGATAATGATCATACTGAAGAGCTAATTGATAGTCATGTCTAAATGTTATTTTGTTTTTTTCTTTATTAAATTACATTCTATTGGACGTTCTATTGGACTTTCTGTATATTCTATCTGTTTTACTGTTCTCTCTAAAAAAAATAAAGGTGCCATCGCTTTTATTATATGATTTTTAATTGATAATCTATTCTTAAGCTCATGTATTATTGTATTTCCTATTCCTACCATCTCCAATTTTGCAAATGTATCAAATTTCTTATCACTTTTAGATAATTTATTCATTTTATCTAAATATTTATTTATTATATCCTGTACCTCATCTAATAATGGATCTATTATTGATTGCTTTATTTTTATTCCTTTTTTATCATATTCCCATTTATTTTCTAAATTATCCTCATTTTCAATAGTAGATCTTACTATATACGCTAATCTAGATACATCAGTTGACCAGATTGTTTGATCAATAGGATCTTCCGTTTTATATGCATTATGAATAACACTACAAATATAATCTATAAATTTACCATTACTATATAAAACAATTAATTTCTCAGCAACATATTGATCAGCTAGTTCAGGCTTATTTTTAATCCATCTTTTCATATCAGGCAACTTTCGAAGACCCTTATCAATATACTGTTCTTTTTTATCAACACCTATCATACCAATAGGTTTATTATAGTACATGGAAGCAAAATTAATAGCAGATAATTGAGATGTATGAGCCATCCTAGAATTCTCTATATTTGTCTGTTGTAGATATTCAATATGTTTATCTTTAGTTTTTGATAATTCTTTTTTTAATTTATTTTCTATTTTTAATTGTTTTGATTTTTCTGTTAATAATTCATCTTTTAATTTTAATTTTTCTGTTAATAATTCATCTTTTAATTTTAATTTTTCTGTTAATAATTCATCTTTTAATTTTAATTTTTCTTTTAAAATTATGTTTTCTACAATTAATCTTGTATTATTTTATAATTTATCAATATCAGTATTAATATTTTCATTTCTAATATTTTTACATGTGTTTTTATGTCTTTCTAATGAAAATTTTGTTGTAAATTTTTTAGGACAATTATCACATGCAAATATTTTATTATCATTTTCAATATGTATATTTGATTCTATATGTCTTAAATAATTTAAGTTCCTTGATGTTTTATAATTACATTTATCACAAATATATTCCATTTATATTATAAATCTATACTTTATTTTTTATATTATGACGCAAACTCATTTTGTGAAAATTTTATGTTGTCTAATGTATATCTTATAAAATTTATTATTGTCATATTTGTTACATTTTTAAAAGGGATGTAACTAGTAACATGAAACTTGATATTTCTTGATATATTTTTATATAAAAATTTGAAATTTATATGGTTAAAATTATAAACTTTATTTATACCTGTAATTATAATGAATGCTAAAAAGAAGAAAAAAATAGATTATAATAAGTTATATCTTGAAAAAAGACAAGTTGAAATTAATTCTATTAAAAAATTAATTGTTAATAATAATATTCATTTTGTTGATAATACTTTAAATAAAAAATATAATTCAATACCTACTGATTCTTGGTTTGATATTGAAAAGTATACTGATAATAATATTGATAATATTAAAACTTCACAAATTATTAATTATGATTTAATTAAATGTAAAACTATTCTTCTTGAATTTTCTCCTAAACAAAAAGAGCATTTAAATATTTGGTTTACTGCTTTTATTTTAATGTATAATGAAACTATTAATTTCTTTAAAAAAAGAAAATTTGAAAAAAAATCATGCATTACTAACTGGAAAAAAATTAGATCAAAATTTTTAAAAAATATTAGAGATAAAATTCAAGAAGGGACTAAATTAAACAATGTTAATAATTCAGAAATTAGAGTTCATATGTTAGATTATGCTATTAAATTAGCTTGTGCTAATTATAAATCTGCTTTATCTAATCTTAGAGATGGTCATATTAAACATTTTAGAATGAGATATTGGAAACATAATAAGGATACATTATTAATGGATTTTGAAAAAGGATCAATTAAAAATAATTTTATGTGTAAAATAGGAAAATTTAAAGCAT
>Ga0114963_10000499_pt1 | contig 26073 bp, 26 predicted proteins | sample C_131016_EF_Meta_FD_87019 | JGI IMG/M metagenome (GOLD analysis project Ga0114963, IMG submission 87019) | Freshwater microbial communities from Lake Croche, Canada to study carbon cycling - C_131016_EF_MetaG | ecosystem: Environmental > Aquatic > Freshwater > Lake | place: Lake Croche, Canada... | reverse complement strand
GCCACAACCAATGCCACAACCAATGCCACAACCAATGCCACAACCAATGCCACAACCAATGCCACAACCAATGCCACAACCAATGCCACAACCAATGCCACAACCAATGCTTCCACCACAAAATTACTCGAGTAGTCCAATGTTTCAATAAATAATTTATACAAATAATATAAATATAACATGATACTTTGATATATAAAATCATGTTATTTAACACTATATCGTCTATTTTATTGTATTTGTATTTATTTTATCAATATTGTAACGCCAGATATCCTGAGCAAACACAAGAATATATTTATAGTATTACGTATTCATGTCTATACGTATACAGTAAATGTCAAATTATTTTAACAAATATAAAAAACATTTTATGCTTCTATATGATAGATTGCAAACCAGAATTTTATAATTTATTTATCAGTCAATTTGGGGACAATAACAACGACGAATTCTTTTTAAATTTTATATTAAAGAACCAGACTATTTTAACATTAGATAAAACCGAATTAACATTTATTTTAGAAAGCAACAATGAAAGCGATAAGATGTTTGCTTTACTAGATGATTGCGATTTTGTCCTAATGAATGACAATGAAAACAATTTTAAAATAATACAAAAACTCGAGTTGAATTTAGAAAATATGATTTCAGAAACATCGGAACTTTTGAAAATACAACATGTCTCATATGAACCGTTATTATGTGAATTGTTAATAGACGATGATAATATTAAGATTGATTTTAAAGATAAAAATGGAAAATACAATTATTTAATTGTAAATAATTACATAGATTCAAAATTTTTATCTTACTTTATGAAAGAGCATTATAACATTTTAGATATAGAAAACTATATTCTAAGAATATTAGATGATTCAGTACAAACAATGATTTTTGATAAAACGACCGTTTTACACTTTGATAAAACAAAAATGATACAACTGTAAAATATAAATATGAAAAATAATATAAAAAAAAAATGAAATATTAATTTACTTATGGATTCCCAACATAATACAATTATGGCTGACGAGGCTCAAATAAACGAAAATGATAATCAATGCGATCAAAATGAAGAATTCCATATGTTAGCAAATAGATGGACTCTTTGGGCACATTTACCCCATAATACTGACTGGAGTATAAAAAGTTATATCAACATTTATACGTTTGCTTCAGTTGAAGAAACGATTGCTATAACAGAAACATTGCCCCCTGTTTTAGTTGAAAATTGTATGTTGTTTCTTATGAAAGAAGGTATCAAACCTACCTGGGAAGATCCACAAAATAGAAATGGAGGTTGTTTCTCCTACAAAGTGTCGAATAAAAATGTAGCAAAGGTTTGGAAAGATTTAACCTATGTTGTAGTAGGTGAAACCATTAGCAATCAATCTTCTTATGTGAATAAAGTCACAGGTATTACTATTTCACCAAAAAAGAATTTTTGTATAATTAAAATATGGATGTCGGATTGTTCAAATCAAAATCCGGCGGTTGTAACAAGTGATCTTAAAGGAATGACAAGTGAAGGATGTTTATTTAAAAAACATACACCTGAATATTAGATTTGTTAGATTTGTTAGTTTTGATTGTAAATGTAAATCTAAATTTATATAAATATAAAGCTTTTTTTATATTTATATTATCCATCAAAATGCCTAATTGGTGTTATAATTTTGCTCAACTAACGTGTCCTGCGAAAGATGTATACAACAAACTAATAGATTCAATCACGAATAAATGTTGGTTTACTACATTCGCTCCATTGAATGTTGATAACAAATGGGATTATAATAAAGCAATAGAAATATGGAAAACAAAATGGGATCCAGATAGTATAGAAATTGTAAATAAGGACGATGAATTGTATACAATAGAAATTTCTTTTGAAACGGCTTGGACCCCTCCCATCGGGGTTTATAGTATTATGAATAAAAATTATAATATAGAAACTGTCGCTTATTACGAAGAATCCGGGTGTGAATTTTTTGGTAAATGTGTTTTTTCCAAGGATGAAGAGATTGATGAAACATATGATTTTCCATCGAATAAAGAAGAATTGAATGAAACACGTAAAATAATTGGAGAAGAACTAGACGATTTTATGAGTTCTACTTGGGAACAATTAGAAGAGATATGGCGGGACGACGAAGAAGACGAAGAAGACGAAGAAGACGAAGAAGACGAAGAAGACGAAAAAACTAAACTATCGTAACATCTATTTAGTTAGGAACCGGAAATGGACGCTGGTTTCCTTCAATTACTAAAGGTTCAGGAATATAAATGGGCCCCTTTTTAAAAACATTTGCGGAACATAAATTTTTTAATTCAGGTGTAAAAGCTGGTGCTGGATTAACAAGGTTGGTTGAATTAATTCCAAATAAAAATGATTCGATATCAGGTGTATTTTTCGACATTTGATTGCCTGGAATTTGTCCAGGAAGTAAACCAGTACCCGGAAGTCGAGTGTCATAAGCAGCACCGTATTGTGAATTCGGATATAAGGTATAATTTTGCGATCCGGAATATTCTCTTTGTTCTAAACAATAATTACCAGGTGTATTTTTACTGCGGGTTGATGCCATATGTATTTATTTATATAGTTAAAAGATATTATTTTTTAGTAGTTCTAATTTATCATTATCTATAATTCCATTATTCAAAAAATCACAAATACACGGATAAAATAAGTGTAAATTATCATAAGAAAATAACAAAGCAAACCCTGATTCTTTTTCAATTGAATGCTTTTCAGCCAATTTATTTATCATGACTTCAATATCATTATTTTTGATCATTTGTTCGTATAATTGACACATCTTTGACTGTATTATATCTTCTAAAAAATCATCCAACCCAAAAATACATATTAAATCATATTTATAAATAATATTTACGAGCTGATCTTTTTCTTCATCGTCGATTACATTGAATTTCTCAAATAAATTTTTCTCATTGTATGTAATCTTATGATCTATTCTAATAATATTATTCATTTACGAGTGATTAATAATATTATTTACTATAAATTCAATATTTTAAGCTGTTATCTTTGTTATTATATAGATTGAAATTCAGTATGCTTGTTAAAATAATCAATATCGCGAGTCAATTCACGAGATGGAACACCACCTCGAACCCATCCCTCGGAAGCAACACCTTCGACTAAATTAGCGGGATTTGTAACTGTATCTTTAATAGCAGGTATTAATGGCGTAGAATGATAATTAGCATAACTTTTTTCACTCATATTTGTTACACTTTTCTTGTTGACAATTTGTTCGCCTTGTTGAATTTGTGATTCAATTACAGGATTAACAGAACCTCTTCCTAAATATGGAACCGTTGCGAAAGGACGTTGAAACAGGTCAATGTGACATCTTGGGTGTGTTTGAATTGTTCCAATCAAAAGATCAGATGAATCATCAATATTACATCCACCAGATCCACTTCCATAACCACCTTTGAACATAACCCCTGGTTGAGAAGTTGCTAATTGTCTTGGTAATTTCATACTACAATCAGATGCAAAATAGTTCTGTAACATATAATTAGCATATTCAACATTTTGAATATCAGTTTGTGATTTACAACAGTCATCTAATCCTATTCTACTCATGTTATCAAATGTATAACTGGAAATATTTGACATTTTATATAATATATATATAATAATTACATTATTTTTCTAAATAAAAATGATTTAAATAATCACAATTAAATTGTTTCGACTTTCAAAATGAAAAAACCTATGAGTAAAGAAGAATTTGAAGCAACAGTGTGTTTTACAAAAGCTAATGTGGAGTTATATGAATACAAAATTCATAAACTTATATATAATTTGAAATTGATCAATATGCCAAAAATTTATAGTTATGATAGAAAAAATAAAATAATGGTTATGGAAAAGATACATAATATGAATATATCTGATTTGTATGGAGAAAATGCTGAAAATGTTCCTTCAGAAATAATAAATAAAGTTCAAGAAGCAGTTAAAAAATTGTATTATTTTGGTATTTCATATCCAGATATAACAGGTTATAATTTCATTTATTATAATAATAAAATTTATGTAATTGATTTTGAACATGCTAAATTCTTCACAAATAGTTCTAAAATAGATCCTTTTATTCATAAATTTATAAGCGGATCACATGAATGGAATCCTGAATTCAAGTAATTTATTTATGATGTCGTCTGGTATTCTTTCCACGCAATTTACGCGCGCCCCTTTTTTTATATGTTTTGTGTTTTTTTATATTTTTTCTCCCTCCAGACATGTACATTTCTTCTAATCCAGATTCATACTCTTCTATATATTGATTTATTTTTGTAGTAGTATTGTCACTACCATCATCACTTCCGCCACCACTAGCTGGCGGATTTACTTTTTTTGATAATAAATAGCCAACTCTTATTCGTGACATAAATTCATAAGAGCCATTATTTATATAATCAGATAATTCATCTAATGATAAAAACATGGATAAAAATTGAATCAAAATGTCATTTCCTGGAGAAAAAAACATAGGCATATTTGTTTTTATTGTGGGTTTGAAAAAGTTGCTAAAAATAAATGACTTTATTTCTGGAACAAAAACAAAATCTAGTGATTTATACATTGATATTTTGGATTTTAATACTTCATAATATTTATTATCATAATTTGGTTTAGTGGTTGGATTATAAATAACATATTTACCACTCTTCAGTAATTTAATTATTAGCGCAATTATTTTAGCGTTATCAATTGAATTGTCATTATTTTGTATTTCTATTGTATTATCTTCTAATGTAATTAAGTTCAATCCATCTATATTCATTTGTTCCGATCTTTTCATATTTAATTCAACTACTTGATTTACAGTTAGTTCATCTTCACTAACATATTTTTTATTTCCATATTTATCATCATAATTAATTACATAAATTGGTTGTTCATTATTCAAAGGATTAATAGGGTCAACATATCCTTTTTGAATTAAGTCTTCGTTTCCATCATTTAAATATGTTATGTTATTCATATAATTTAAGTAATCTTTGAAAGCATCCGTCATTTCTTTATTTGGGAAAAATATGTATTCATGTAATAATTCAGAAGTAGGCGTCAAGTCTTCTAAAAATGAATAGAATTTGGGTGTACGATCACTTGATGCGCCTGCGCCGGCGGCCGTATCTTCACTAGTTAAACATTCGGGATGTTCAATTATGATTGATTCCATCATCTTACTCGTATCATAATCATATAATTCATCCAATAAACGTTCGTCGTAATCCAAAGATAACCATAAATATTCAATTGGCAATTGAATTATTTTCATATTACACAAAAATTTATGTGTATTGAAAATTAAAGATAGAATCCTATCATCTGCTTTACCAGCATTATATGATTTCGCAGACTCACTAATCCATTTATCTATTAACACTCGAGACTCTTTTGATTGAGAGAAAAACATTGTTCCACCTGACGTTTCAAAAGTATAAGGATCATACATAATGCTTTCAGTCATTTTCCAACTAGAACGCGGGTCTACCCACCAACCTCTTGCCATAAAATCGACGTCTTTCATATCAAAAATAACCGGATATTTTCTAATATACATGTCACCATCTATGTATAATACATTCTTATTAACACACAAATCAAGTGCTTTTTTAATAAATAATGGTTTAGCGTTAATGGCCATTTGATATCCTCCTGGTTGTGCGAATTCTGGATATTCAACCGATAAAAAATTACAATTAAATTTACCACATTCGCCTTCCCATTTTTCTATCATTTCTTCAAAATTAAGAGGGCTCATATAGCGTAATTCAATATTCAAAATATCAAAAATATTTGTATTGTTGTATTTTGGATCATCAAATGTAGTACTTGGATCATGAATCTTTTTTACTCGTAAATTAGCTCTTATTTTATTATTAATTTCAGTCTTTTTCTCTTCTAATGTGCTCAATTTGTTTTTAATAGTTACATATTCAGTTTCGTTTGATTCTGTAAATTCTGCTTTTAATGCAGTAACTTGATCGTTGATTATAAACAATTGAGTAATTTCGGTTTCATTTGAAACTACAATATATTTAATAATATTCATTAAAATATTTTCAACTTGTTCTTGATTTTTGTATACAAAATCAATCGGTGTATGGCGTGTTTCTTTTAATTTTTCTAAAATAGCATTTGCTGATTCATCCTTATTTGTACTTTTATTATCTATTTTACAGTATTCGTAAATAGAATTCATATAACTAAATGCGGATTTAGATATTATTTGTTTATATGTAAATGTAGTTTTGCCTTGTTTAAAACTATTAAAAATCTTCTTAATAACACCATACGTCTTGTCCTTATCTCGTAGATTTTTTACACCTGTATTTATCAAATTAATAAAAAATTTAGTTATTTTTTTGATTAAATCTTCATAAAAAGAAATACAAGGCCTTGCTGTATTTTGGTTTAGATTTCCTCTTCCCCACCAATAAGTAACTACTACAAAATTACTTGATTCATTTATAATAGTGGGTTGTTTATTTGTTCTATCAATAATCTCTAAAAGTTGAGACATTTTTATAAAGTATATATTATAAAGATAAGAAAAATTGAAATATAAATAATAAACAAAATCAATATTTATATTTTATCTAGTAAAGTGTGTAGCGGTAATTATCTTGAACACGAGCAATAGCACCTTCTGGTGTACTTTCTTTGCCTGAATATTTCAAATCACTATATAAGTATTGCGCAAATGCGCCTTGATCGTTTGCTACTCGAGTATTGGCTGTACTATAAAATAAGCGATTTGATTGATCTAACTCGAAATTATTCCATAAATCACCATACAGTTGTTTGTTTGTATTTTTGATTCCTGGATTCATAAACTGTACTGCTTTCTTAACGTTTTTTGTAATATTTTCTTCAATGTCAGGATTAAAGCTGGGAGGAGCTGATTCTCTATTTGGTGTATCCATAATATCGGTTAAAAGAACATTACTGAAAGGATTTTTTTTATTTCCTTCTTTAAATTCAGTTCGGATTACACTTTCTAAAGTAACCGGGTTGGTAATAGGTCTTGTTTTATCAAATAATCCAGTTACTTCATTTCCTTCTACTTCAAAACCTTCGTCAAAAGAATTATTTTTTCGCATGTTATACATAGCAAAAATAATAATTAACGTAATTACTCCTATTACTAATATTTTGTTTGAGCGGGTGAAAAAATATCCTAAAATTGTTACTAAAATAATAAGTCGAGTAATAGCATTTATTTTTTGTTCATAAGACATACCCGGAGTGGGCCATAATTCTGATAAAAAATTGTTGTTCAATAATATTGTGGGATCGTTTGTCCAAATATCTGTTGTTGCCATTCTTATATATATCTACTTTTAAAAAAAGTACAGCAAAACCTTTCCATCTGCTCTTTGGCTCCACCTTTCCTAAAGGTGGAATTCTAAAAATACCGTTCGATAATTTTATAATCGCATGAATTAGGTGCTGTGCCTAATTTTTCACATATATACAAAAAAATGTCTATATAAGTAATATTATTTTCATATTGCCTACATGTGTATAAGTCAAATGACATGTGATTTTTTTCAGGAAAGGTATGAACGGAAAGATGCGATTCAGATAATAAAAAAATAAAACTACAACCCTGTGGATAAAATTCATGGTCTATTTCACCTAAAATTGTATAATTATTAGAAACACATAAATCCTTACATAATAATTTCAAATCCAATTTGCTATTCAATAATTGTGTATTTGTTATTTTTTTGAAATCACAAATCATATGTTTTCCCGAAGAATTTGTATTTTCAAACATTGGTAACTAATATAAAAGTCACGAGTTTTTTATATTATTTACAGTTATATTTATTTATCATCTTTCTTCAAAGTTTTACCAACACTATTAAACAATGCTTCTAACTCATCATCAGAAATAGGTGGAGCAGCAACATTTGTAATTGAAGGTAACTGTGTCTCTTGTAATTTGTCTTGTATTTCTTTCATCTGTTTTTTCATATCCAACTTTGATCGCATACGATCTCTCATTTGCGTCAATCTCATTTGTTTATCCATTTCATTTTGATTTATTTTAGCCCCTTTACCCAAATTGAACATATCACTCATATTACTAATATCTCCCAAGTCACCTGCGTCGCCACCCATGCCACCCATGCCACCCATGCCACCCATGCCCATCTTACTCAACATGGATTGAATACCATCAAGTCCAGGTATATCCTTCATTTTACTCATAATATCAGTCGCCTCACTCATTAAATCATTTTGGTTCATTTCTCCGGATTTTATCTTGCCGTCCAATTTTGCGCCTACCGTTTTAATTAAATCCATTAATTTATTAGGACTACTAAATAATTTACTAAAAACGTCGTTCATGTCAGTAATACCGTCAAAATCCAAATCCAAATCTTTAGCAGTTTCTTCTGCTATTTCCTTTGCTAAATTTCCAATGTTACCATTCATCATTTCATTAAGATGACTGTGTACATCAGCCGGGTTGGGCAAGTCTTCTATAGTTGTAAGAGTCATTTGATTGTCTGGTCCTCCTTCGGTTTTACTTGCTTCAAATGCTTCTTGCATTTTGGAGAAGGTCTCTTCTAATTTATTTTTGAATTCAGTTTCATCGATTTGTTCGAATAATTTTGCGGTGTCGCCAAAATCTTCTTTGTTATTTACTGTCTTGACAATGGAAAATAAAATCAATTGCAAATATTTCCAAATGGTAGTTTTCGTATTTTCACTGATATCAAATTGCCATAAATCTTTAAAATGAATATGAGGTAAAAATTCGGTATCAATGGTAGATTTTTCGCCAAACATTTCCTCATTTTGATAAAGAATTTCAAAGAAACGAGGTGGGTATTTCTTTTGGCAGAAAGAAAATAAAATTTTTGTGGAAGTTCTTTCATACTTTTCTATTGTCTTTAATCTTTCATCTTCTTCTTCGATGTAGTCGAAATTGGATTTATCCTTCCACCATTTATTGATAATAGGTAAATATTCGGGAAATGTTCTTTTCATGTCATTTATAAAATCATGAATAATCTTTGTAAATTGTTCTGGAATTTCAACTTCTGTTGTTGGTTTTGTTGTTGGTTTTGTTGTTGTTTCAATCTCAGACATTTGTAATTTTAATATAAGTTTTATATTTATATTAAAATTTGTTTTATATATTTTTATTCTAAAACTCTTATTCACTACTAATTATACTAGGACGATATGGATGTTCACCTGTAATATCACTAATAGTACGGAATGAATGTGTACTACCCGAGACCGAACCTTCGCGTGTGACCGGATCTGGGTGTGAACCACCGTGTTTTTTGAAAAAAGGTGAGTAATAAATAGAAAAAATGATCATTCCTGAAATACATACAATAAACAATCCTAGTATAACGCAATCATTTTTTTCACTAATTGTTACATGCTGTTTTTGTTTCATATCCAAAATGATTAAGTATATAATTAATGCGGCTAATATACATAATATTCCTATTACAAATTTATTATCACTAATTTTACCTTCTTCCATTTTGTATGTTATTCTAAATAATTTATTCATTGATAAAGTTATAATTACTGCGGATATGGAAATAAAGAATGTTTTATAATCAAACGCATCGTCTCCGCTTGTAAAATTATGTAAATATATTCCTAATCCTGCTAATAAAATTACTAATTTAATTAGAATTAATATTGGTATTAATTTTGATAAGATAGTAGCCAAGTCTTCGTTTAGTACTTGTGAAAAAACTGGACCTGTTTTATATTCAATTTTTAATAACATATTTAACAATAAATCATACACAATCAAACAAGTTGAAGTTAAACTAACAGTAAATAACCAATAATCGGCTTGACCCAATGAATTCATACTTGATGAAGTGGTTGAATATATCAATAGTAAAACAAATAGAATACAAATTATATTTAATAAAATTAGTAGCAATCTCATTAAGTTAATAAATTCAGCATATGTAGTCGCAGGAATTGTATTAGCGCGCGAACTTGTAATGTTTAATAAAAAATTTTGTAAATTATTACTTATTAAGAATATTGTTAATAAAACAAATGATATACCTAAACCTTTTAAAATGGGAATCTCATCTTGTTTTATAAAATCTTCAATACCACCCATGTTATATTTACAAAATATTAAATATTAAATATTATTGTATAAAATGGATAGTTTCGTTAAATTTTGTATGTATTTCATAGTTTTATCTTGATTTTCTTTGCTCATTTCTTTGATCGGTCCGCGCATTCTATCAATCCCTTCCATTATTTTTCCAGCAAATTCTGTTTTTGATAAATCGGTACTATAATCCTTATCCATAAAAAAAGAAATGTCTCCTGCTTCAATTTGTTCAGAATACTTATCAACAATGTGTTGTTTCCATATCTTAATAATCATTTTTGGATTGGCTTTTCTTACCATTGTCAATGAATTTTTAGCGGTTAATAAATCAACGTCTTCCGGAAAAACCTTTTGTACGTCGGATATAAATTCCATAAAGTGATCATTGAACGCGGATAATATATTGGTTGATGACATTATTTACTAAATTAAAATTGTTTTTATATTTATATTGTATTTTAATATTTATATTATATTATTGAATAAATGAGCAAATATAATGATATAATATTTAGATTATTAGAGATATTATTCACAATAATTATAATAGGTTTACCATTTTTATCTATTACTGTCTTTGAAACAAGATCACCAGAAATTTTGTTTTTTTCAGAAGTAGCATGTATTTTATTTTTATTATGTATTCATAGTAGTAATTATTATAATTATAATAATTTAGTTTATTTATTACTTATTCTTTTTTAACTTTCGATTATTCTCTTTATGACGACATTATGTATAAGTAAAATATCGCAATCGCATAACATACCAAAAACAATATTAATCCCACTAACAATAGGTATTACATCTGTTACAGTATCGTTGATAAGTCTTGGTTTATATTATTTTACAGTAAAAAGAGCAAATGAATTAGAAGAAGACGAAAAAGCATTTGATATTTTATTTTCTGCGTTTGAACCGGGCATTTTATTAGGCTTGTTAGGTATTAGTGTTGCGTTGATTTGTGAATTTAATGTATTGATAACTAAGAATGAGTCGATACCCAGAAATGGAAAAATTATCTTACTAGTATGTATTATTTTATTTATAGTAGCACTTTATATTATGTTTATTGGCGGGAATACAACTTTATTACGATAATTTTAGTTTCAATATTATAATATTATGATATTATAATAAATGGCCGGTTTAGCTCCGACAATAATTCCAATAGCATTATTAATTATTATAATTTTAGCAACAATACTATTACTATTAAAAATGCCCGATTCAGCTCCGACAATAATTCCAATAGCATTATCAATTATTACAATTTTAGAAACAATACTATTAAAAAACAAAGTTTTAAATAGATCTTCACATTACGATGATATATACAAAATTTCGGGAATAATATGCGCTGTATGTGTATGTTTAATGGGACTTATAACAATTGATAATGGTGGATCTCTCCCAACTTACTTATCAGTTTCAGTAATATTAGGATTATTAACCATTTGCTTTTTTTTATCTTTAACATTATTTATGTCATCTTTATTGTTAAAAAAAATACAAAATAAAAGTAAATCAACCACAATATTAGCAACAATTTGTTTAACATCTTTAGGACTTATGGTAACAAGTATCGTCTATTTTGGAATTTCTATATATTTAGATAAAAAGGATTATACTAGTTCAGAATTTCTTAAACGTTTTCTTGTTATAAGTAGTGCTTGGAATCTTTTAATGGTAATTGCTAGTGGATTAGCAACTGTAGATAGTATATTAATTGATCAATTACAAAATAGCCAAATTACACAGCAGGGTGTGGTTTGTATTTCAATACTTATTGTAATGGTAAGCATTCTTCTTTTCTACATAATTTATAAATTTATAGATAAAAAGTTTTAGGGATAATTTAATGACATTTTACTTGTGGTTGTAAACATTATATAACAGGTCGTTTAACTCCCGATATTTTTTGTAGTTCTTGATCTCGCTGTTGCTGTAATTGTTCTACTGTTAAACCTTCCGGCATTTTACTGGTTTTATAATCATGCTCATCAGTTGGACATTCAATATTCAACATTCCATTGGAATTCAAATCAACGTAATTATGCATTTGTCTCATTCCCCCATTGCCTTTAGCAGTCAAAGATTCAGCGTCCATATCCAAAAAACTATACTGATCTGAAACAATATCAGAAAAACCACCACCACTTCCAAATGAAAATGCCATAGGTTCCATGTTGTTCTGAGTCGCTTTTTTAATCATTTTTTCTTGTGTAGGTTTAAAATATTGTAAAATAGAATCCCCATAAAGAACATTATATCCGTTAGTCAATAATAACAAGGCGGGAACTCTATTTATGTTATCGGGCATCAATATTTTGTTTCCATTTTCTAATACTATAAAAGTTTTATTGTTTTCTTTAACACGTTTATCAATACATATAAAATGTATGTCATTCTTCATTTCAGACTTGGCTACATGTTGTAACAATTTTCTAGAATGCTCACAAAAGTTACTATAGTATAAAATTGTACTCATAATTTTATTATTATTTATTTACTAATATTTAACTTATTTTATTTTAACTTATTAAAAAAAATGAATTAATAAATTTATATTAATATAAACAAAAATTAATATAAACCTACATAGTATGAATCCACATATTGAAAATTTAAATAATAAAAACGATATTTTATCATTTACATTACACGGAGTTAATGTAAGCATTGCTAATTCTATTCGTAGAACTATTTTATCAGATATTCCAACCGTCGTTTTTAAAACAAGTCCTTACGAAGAAAGTAAAGCCAATATTCTTGTAAACACGAGTCGTCTCAACAATGAAATTTTAAAACAGCGTTTAAGTTGTATACCTATTCACATTCCTGATCACAAAAATGTAAATCTTAAAAATTATTTATTGGAAGTAAAGATTGAAAATACTTCAGACACAACCATGTATGTTACAACAGAACATTTCAAAGTAAAAAATTTAGTCACAGATTCTTTTCTAAGTGAAAAAGACACCAGAAATATATTTCCGCCAAATGACTACACCGGCGATTTTATTGATTTTGTTCGATTACGTCCCAAGCTTTCCGATGATTTACATGGCGAAAAGATACATTTAACATGTGAATTTTCAATTGGTACTGCTAAAATGGATGGAATGTTCAATGTCGTTTCAACATGTTCTTATGGAATGACTCCAGATGAAACCGAGATGGAAAAGGAATTGGTCAAAAAAAATCAAGGATGGAAAAATGAAGGTAAAACCGAAAAAGAAATTGATTTTGAAAGTAAAAATTGGAAATTATTAGATGGGTTGCGACTTGTTAAACCAAACAGTTTCGATTTCATTGTTCAAACAATTGGTGTATATACAAATGTTGAACTTATTGATAAAGCATGCGACATAATAATTGATCGTTTTCGTGACCTGGATATGCTTATTCATAAAGATGAGGTTGAAATAAAACATTCGTCAAATACAATGGCCAATTCTTTTGATATTGTATTGGAAAATGAAGACTATACAATCGGAAAAGTAATTGAATACGTGATATATGAAAAATATTTTGAAAATACAAAGTCCGTCACTTTCGTTGGTTTCAAAAAATATCACCCTCATGATAGTGAAAGCATTATTCGCGTTGCGTTTGCTAATCCAATCGACGTTTCTACAATTAAAGGTTATTTACAAGATTGTATTCAAGATGCTGTAAATGTTTATGTAAAAATCAAGAAGGATTTCGTAAAAAGTGATTAAGGGTAGTCGTCACGTCAACTTTATACTATATTGGATGATGCTATAACGTGATCCTCGTGTTTTTTAATGTTATAGTTTACACTATGAATTAACAATTTATTATCTAGAGTATTGACGTAATTAATGACGACTTTGTTTGTTACATATAGTTTTTGTTCCTTTAAAACTGTAAGATATATTTGATGAATATGAAACATATGTGTTTTATATTGTTCAGAAAATTCATTCAAAGGTTTCTCTTTTTTTATGTAACATGAAATATAATTCTCATACAAAGTAGTAGTAAACAAATGAATTTGATCTCTAAAAATCGTCAATTCTTTTTTATTTTCAGGGTAAAATTTCAGAAAAGTACCAACCTTCCCTTCTTTTCTTAAAGCTAAATAATGATATTGTAATTTCGGTTGGTTCCCACGTAATTGTCTCACTTCTTCGTAGACAGGGTTTCGTATTTTCGTTCGTTCTCCGGTTTCATTGTTGTACAAAACAAATCCCACTTTTTCATAGCTCGTATTCATAGAAGCATATTTATTAATTAGCTCACTATAATTTCCCCACGTGTAAATTTCTGGAAATTTTATTTTAGCGTCAAACCATTCAGCAGTTTTCACTTTTTCCAAATCATTACAATATACTTTAATATTATACGGATCGCTGTTATCGATATAATATACCGCAACCAAATATAATTGTGATTTTTTAAAAGGAACAACAATGCGATTGTCTGGATGTTGTAAAACGAAGCTATATGAATACATTTTGTTTAAATTTTCTAAAATTAAATTATTATCATTTGCTGCTTCTAAAAACATGGTTCTAAATGTTTTGTTGTCTTTGGATTTGAAAAAATTGGAAACAGCTCCGACGGTGTTTCGAGTAGAAATTTCCCAAGCTCCAGTCAACCCAATTGTTGGGTCGAAAAATACATTAATCATCGTTCCTTCCACAAATTCTTCTGCTATTATGTTTTGTGTTTTTTCTGGATACGATTGAATAAAAGTATCCGCCATAATTGATTTAGGGGGCGCAAACCCTACGACTTTATTCTCGCTATTTACAACAACCGATCTACAAATTCCACATGTAGAAATTAAATCATTATTTAATACATCCTTGTCATAGGTAATAATTTTATATTTTTGATTATTCTCAGTAATATAATTTATTTTTTTCAATTTTAGAACACTTGTATAACTATCCTTATCATGTAATAATTCATTGAATCCTTTTATCTCTCCTAAATTAGTATATAAACAATTCGCCATATTTTTTGATTGAATATATTGCTTTCTCTTTATACTTTATTTACTATAGTTTTTACTTAAGCATAAAAATATCTAGCCTAAATATAGAACACTTGAATTATTTATGACAAAAGAAATGAATATTAATTTACAATTAGGTGATGTAATTGAAATTTATGATCCAAAAAATGAAATACTTAATGAACAAACATTTTACATTGATTACATTGATAAAACCAAGATGATTTTAATAAACGATCAGTCTTTAGAAACCATAAAATTGAAAATTGATGAAAATGGTATTATTGGCGACGGTACAATTACCAAAATAAGTATTAGAAGTAGAAGTCCTGAAAAAGGCTACGCTAGACAGCATAACTTTCTCCCAAATACTTGTGTTAATATTTATTTTGGTGGTGATTTACCGGTAATAATAACAGGTGTAATTACAAATCTAGAAAATGATATGATTGAAATTAAAATGGTAGATGGTGACATTATCTATATTAATTTCGATTATAAGGGTATTCCTGAAGATTTACCAATTGAGCTCATTGAAATAAGAGATAAACCATGTCTACCTACTCAGCAACAAGAGGAATCAAAATTAGGAGAACAAAGAGAACAAAGAGAACCAGAAGATATCATGATTCCCGAATTAACTACCGAAAAAACTACAGTCGGTGTATCAAACCCAATTCAAATACAATTGCCAATTGATCAAGTAAAAACGCAAATAAGAGAATTTGTTATTAAAGCAGATCAAATTCAATTTGAAAATGAAACATTGGGGCCTATTGTTCAATTTGTAGACGTATATGGCAAATCGGAACGCTATAGTATTGAAAGTCAAACAAATGATTTACTCGATGAATTATTGTCGACTATTCCTAATTCTGAACGTACAAATAGAGTCTTGAATAACATTCACAACGCGATTGAACGATTTGTTCAACTTAGAGAGAAGTTTTCATCTTTCGATGAATATGGAAATATAGTTGATTTTATTAAACATGGTCCAGAATACAAACCATTAATCAAATATTTTAATGATTTTAATATGAATTTATTATGGTTATTTCCAGTTGTCAAAAATATAAAAAAAATTTATTCGGAAAGTTCCATTGTAAAAGAAGATGAAGAACAGTCTGATGTCATTAATTTAGTTTTGAATGATGACCTCGAAAAAATACAAATGTTGATTAATAATTATAGGGCGAATAACCTACCCAATGAACAAAATAAATACTCTTCTCTTTACAAAGAATTGAACCCTTTTTTTACACCATTCAACGAGATTAATGAAGAGAATTTGTCAGAAATTATGATTGAAAAAAATACAAACTGTGATATAAACGTCCTTATTGACAACTTGGGTGATTTTTATTCAAGTGTATTTTCTAATAATCAATTGAATATTAAACGATTTGTAGTACAAAAATATAATTTAGGACTTACAAAACTAGACGCTACCAATTTCAAAGGAAGTCATTTTGAATCCATAAGAGTAAAATTGACTCAATCAGACGACTTATATATAAATTCAGTTTTAACATTACCAGAGTCGTTTATACACTTTTCTCGAATCAATCTACCCGGAACCAATATTTTAAGTCGCGCTAATTTAAATTCAATCTTTGTAAATTATTCGCAAGCTCTAAAAAAAAATACCAATGTTAAAATAATAAATGTTGATAGCTTGAATAATGATATGAAGTTTGATGAAAATAATTTTGTCAATCATATAACGTCATATGTAAATAATTTATCAGAAGAAGACAAAAGGGGATTCACCAAACAAGAAATTTATGATCAATTTATTAACATGATTGTTCCAAAAACCAAAGTTTTATTCGAATTAATGAAAAAGCATATTCACGGGAAGATGACTGTTGTAGACGTGGTTACTTATTTAGAACCATTTTTAATTTATAGCGATGATTTAACATTTAGTCAATACAAAACAATCACTCAATTTATTTATGAACAAGTTTCAGAATACAACAAAGATTTTATAGAAAAATCCAAATTATTTTATAATCTGAAAAATTTTAAGCCATTTAATCTAGTTAAATTAAGTCCTATTCAGGCGTTTCCAATCATCAATATACTCACTGATAAAAATAACATGAGGAAAAATGTATTTGATCAATATGATATTAGTATTGATATTAATAACAGCAGCTATAGTTTCACTAACAATGAAATACAACGTAAACTAATATTGAAAGATTACGGTAAATTGTATACTACAGCACTTTCTATTCAGAGTATTCCATTGAAATTTCCTAATGAATTCAGAAGTATTTTTGAAGATGATAAAACTCAACTTAAAACGACTATTCAGAATGATTCAAAAGACGATACATGTAGTGGGAATAAAAGTCAGCAAAGAACCATTGCTAAGTTGTATTTTAGTAGAGATGAATTACTGGGTGATAATAAGAAACAAATATATTTCGATAAAAAGTATGATACTACTAATTATGGGCTTCTAGATGATTATGAAAAAGAAATGTTTACAAAAACACCCGAGGACTTCATTATGTTTCTAACAAATAAATTAAAGAAGGATTTAAAATTGAACGATGAGGACGCAGATTATCTATCAGATACATTGATAACAGGATATAAAAAAGTTTTGAATGGACAATACGCTATACTAAAAACAACAAATGAAAAAGGATTAAGGTTTGAACATTATGTACGTAAAAACAATGAATGGATTTTGGATCCGAACGTGGACAAAGAAAATGGCGACGAAGGAGTCGAGAATTTGATAACAGACTCCAATGTATTATGTAATTTACAAGATAAATGTTTGAGCGTTCCCGAAAAAAATGGAGATAAATGTGAAAGTATAGAAATAAATAAGATGGAGTTACAGGAAAATATGTTGAAAGATATTATAAATGAATTTGACGAAAAATATTATCAATCCAAAAGTGAATTTGAAGAAAAAATCAACAAAAAATATGATTATTTGTATGAGATTTTGAAAATAACAATTAAAATGAACAATGATAAAATGTTGAAGTACAATAATCAAAAATATAAAATGGGTTATAAATTAGAGAATGGACCAAGTAGTGATATTTCTATTATCGTATCACCTTTTGCTAAATACAGGGATTTAATATTAGGACAATCTGATATGATTAAAAAACAATATGATATAATTAAATTCGTTAAAATATGTTGTCGCACCTTTATTGAATACGGTTTGGGACCACTTGGTAAAGAAGAGACGCCTCATTGGTTATATTGTATAGAAACAAACACTGAATTGATGCCTACTTTTAAATATGAATTAGCTTCTGCTTATATAAATGACAATTCTAATTATAATGATTACATAGAAACCATTAACAAAAAAATTGGGGTCTTGAGCGACGATGGTGATAAATGGGTGGATAAATATAGTGGTTACACTATCAAATACATTGATTTTAACGTGGAAGAAGGATATGAAGCAAGTGGATTCAAGGTTTCTACACGGGGTGTATTAGAAGAAGATATTGGTAATAAAATAACATCTGTAAAACAAGATCAAAGATTGAAATTAGAAACTCCTGAGGCCATTATGATTTCTAATGTTGTGTCAGCATTATCGATGGCAATGGGTATTAATATTGATTATCAAAAAGAGTTCATTATAAACGGTGTTACAGAAATACTGAGAACATCATTGCCAAATGAAGCTGATTATAAAAAGCGGATAAAAGAATTATCAAACAAACCTGGCGCAAAAACTCCAATGAGCTATGATGACTTATATTATACAAGTATTTTGTATTATACGTTGGGTATGTATTTGATTGCGATTCAAACAAGTATTCCATCTGTAAAAACCAGGAAAACTTTTCCTGGGTGTGTACGTTCTTTTGGTGGGTTTCCATTCGAAGGAGCCGGAGATATGCGCAGTGTAAAATATCTATCATGTATTTGTTATCAAATAAGAAAAAATGTAGCAAAACCATGGTATGTATTAAAAAAAACAAAAGAAGAATATATATTCAATAAAATTGTCCAAGTATTGAATGAATATTTTTTAAAATTACCCGATGTAAAGCGCAAGATCGCCGAAAAAAATGACTATTTATTATTGAACCCAGAAGAAGAAATACCACAGCAATATAATGTATCAAATTGGTTTGAATTTTTACCGCCTTTGCGACCATTTAAATTGACAAATTTATTAAATATTTCAAGCGAATTTAAAAATAGTTTGTTGTCAAATTTGAAATTGGGTTCCAAAAAACAGAACGAGCAGATATTAGTAGTGGGCTCAAAAATCATCCATTTCTCTCTAGCTATCCAAGAAAAGATACAGGATATTGTTAAGAAAAAAGATTTGAAATTGAGTAAAATGAATAACGAATTTTTTCTAGAGAATTCGTGTTGTCAAGAGAAAAACAGAGAACAGACGTTTACAATCGCTTATTTTGAACAACAAGATGGTGGTAATAAAATTAAAGAATACAATGAAATTGTTACCAATTTGACAAATTTATTGGAAGATATTAATAGTTACTCAAAAGCAGGTATTCTATACAGTCCAATAAATACAAAAAATATTTACCCGAGTATCAAAAAAGAAATAGAAAGTGTAACTATTTATGATGCTTTTATTCACTATTGCCATTTTAACTCGTTACTCCCAGTTCCTGAAAAACTTTTGCCATTATGTAATAATAAACCAGGTGATCTAAATGTTGGTGATAATAGAAATGAAATAATTAAAAAATTAAAGGAAAGTGGTGTTCAATATTCGACCGAATCTTTTTTGCGTCTTATTCAGATTGTTTCTCAAAATAATACTATTTATATTGATTTTAATAAGCCACTGGTGTCGCCATTAAAAAAAATGGATGCTATTTTGGAAGAAATGGATTTAGAGAAAAACGAAGAAACGATTGAACCATCTCTCAGGAAACTAATGGCGAAGGCTATAATTAGTGGAATGATGTCTGACGAAGAAGGATTTGATTCCGATATTCAAAAAGAAGATGTCAAGAATTTGAACAATTTTTTGATAAAACAAACCGAATTAATGAAATCGGAAATATTGGAATTTATTAATAGCAATAGGGGTCGCGAAGTTACGCGAAACAAGCTTAACAATGTTACTAATTTTATTAAAGATATTTCTAATTGGCGATCTGAAAGACCGGACAAACGCGGAATCACCAATAACATTACATCCCACTCTAGTGTTTATAGTTTTATCAATTTTATTCAATCTTTTATTGTAAACTTTGTGAAAATATTTCCGAATATTATTTTGAATAAAGTGGACTACAAAGAAAATATCATTCCCAATTATTTGGGTTTATCAAAGAATCACCAGAAAAAAATCAAAGATAATATAAGTGGGTTCTATGAAAAACTTCGAGTATTTTACGATGTGCCGTTATTAAATAATATTTTAGTAAGAATACAAAAATCGTGCGATAATTTGTTGTTTTTAGCGAAGAATACGCCTACTTTCATTACGAAACGCGATAATACTGGGAGAGAAATGAAACCCGTATTTGATGAACGTACTAGTAAGTTTTTGTTCGAGTATTATTTTTTTAGAGTATTGATTGAATACACTTATTTATCTGATAAAGATGAAATGATCACGAGAGAAATTACTAGAAAACAGGATGTACAAGATTTATTTTCGGTTGATTTTTTGGAGGAAGTGAATACTGGCCGTGATGTAACTATCGATGTTTCTATTGACAATAGAATAGAAAATAATGATTTATTAATACGAGGAGATAAAAAACAATTGAAAAACAAGGTTGTTTCGCTGTTAATAGAATTTTTGTTAATGATGGAATCATACAAAGATGAGACTGATGTTTCATATGATGATGTTTTGGACAGAATATTCAAGTTGAAAGAAGAAGAAAAAAATATTATAACAGATAGATTAAAATTTATGACAGATGAAGAGCGAGATGCTGACACGATTTTGAAAGTGAATAAATTAGGTGTTTGGAGTAAGGGTTTACAAAAAGGATTGACTAACTACGTGAAAGAAAATTATGATGAAGAACGAGAATTTATGGAAAAAATGATGAATTATGAAAAGCAAGCATTGAAAAAACTGAAGAATAGTGATTATGATGCTACAAGCGGGGAATTTGTTTTAGATGATTTTATTGAAGACGTAGAAAGAGATGTTGAAATTGAGAAAGAAGCATATGATATTGAAGGATACACTGAATACTATATGGATGGTGAATTTGAAGGAGATGAAGTTGATAATTACGACGATTTTGAATGAATTTGAATGATTTTAGGACTTTTATATATTATGTCACGTCAGTGGAATTTCCGATAGGACAATCTTATAGACATCATTTTGAAACATTTTTTAGTGGTCAAGGTTATACCTATACTTTACTATGTTGTTCTAACTCTGATGGTATAGTACCTGTTCTACCAGTAGGACTTAATTATCGAGAACTGTAAATAGTTTTACATCATCAAGTAGTGGTACGTTTTGTTTAGTTGTTTCAACATCTACACAATGACAGGTCATTTGTGCCTACTATAATGTTAGCTATACTTAATAAAATGAATAAAAAATCTTCCTACTTTTCAACAAATTCAATTTTCGTTTTTTTGTATATTTTTATATATTTGTATAATATATAATGAGTTATTATCCACCACAAGATCAGACTACTTACACGTATTTATCAATTCCAAATGGATCCCCTTTTGGTGTCATATTAGAACCAAACTTTTATGGTTATTATTGGGAAGGCTTGTATCCTTATACCTTTACAATACAAGGTTGGGATACAAGCGATGATGGTTCTTCAGTTCCTTCTCTACCAGCAGGAGTTACTTTTAATAATCAAACCAGTATATTGAGTGGAACTGCAAATAATCCTACATCATCAAATAGTGGTAATTTTTTGGTAACTATTTTCACGAATGGTTCCTCCGCCTGCTGGTATAATATTGTAAATATTGACTATAATAGTGATTCTATTACTAGCTATACTTAATAAAATGAATAAAAAATCTTCCTATTTTTCAACAAATTCAATTTGCAAAAATATATTATTAAATTATATATATATTTATATAAAATTTAATCATGATAAATAAACTATATATAAGAGAACACGTTACCACATTTTCAGTAATATTATTTATTATTTTATTTGGCTTGATTGTTATGATGAAACCGCGATTTCTTTACAATAAAGATGGAAGTATTCGAGAGTTTGGCATAGGCTATAAAAACAAGACAATATTTCCTATTTGGCTATTTTCCATAATTTTAGGAATATTAAGTTATTTGTTTATCATGTTTTACATCCGCCTTTAGAATCCACCTTTAGAATCCACCTTTGGAAAAGGTGGAGCCAAAGCAAAAGCCAAAGCAAAAGCCAAAGTCAAAGCCAAGGCCAAATCCACCTTTGAGAAAGGTGGAGCCAAAGCAAAAGCCAAAGCAAAAGCCAAAGTCAAAGCCAAGGCCAAATCCACCTTTGAGAAAGGTGGAGCCAAAGTCAAAGCCAAGGCCAAATCCACCTTTGAGAAAGGTGGAGCCAAAGCCAAAGCAACTTTTGATAATCCACCTTTCTCAAAGGTGGAGCCAAAGCAACTAACCTTTAAGTAAAAGCGGATAAAAATAGATAGCTGATACTATTATTAGTACTAGTAAAACAAAGACGACTAAATTATATACAAAATTTGTTGGATGAATAGACCTTAACAAAACAAATTCTTGTTTACCTTCTCGATCTTCTTGACCTTCTCTATCAAAAATAAGTATTTTCTTTGAAACAAGATTTCGAACTATTTGATTTTCATAAGTTTTATACCACCCGTTTAAATCATTTAAATTATAAGCAACTGTGTACTGAGTAAATTCTTTAGAACCTTCTGAACTCTCTACATATCCTTTTACAATGTCAAAATTATTTAGAATATGAAATGTCGTAGAAAGACCATCGACACCATTATACGGTTGATCGTGTAATTTTTGGAATAAATTTAAACGAACAAATCGTGATATGCTTGAAAAATCACCAGGTAAACCATTCATTCCAGTTCCTTGCGAATAATTTTGTTCGGGATTATTATAACGAGAAAATTCGGGGTACATTTCTAATGTTAATAAGTGAAATGGGAACGTTGGTGAATTGGTCATAACACCTAAATTATTTTTATACGAAGTCAATACACCTTTTACACTTTCAATGACAATACATTTACCTGTTTTATCTACACACAACCAATGAACAGGTACAACACTATTGAATGTTTTAAATATTTCTTTGTTTACTGTTATTTTTTTGATTATATTTTCGACGTCAGAAATATTTTTAGCATGTTGCAATAAGTAACCGGTGACTTCTAATGACATTAAAGAAATGTTCCCATTCGGTGTTTCATCACTGTATTCATCGAATTGAGGGAAATAAAATGTCATAACACAAAGGCCATCTTTATTGATTCCATCTAAAAAATAATCATCTGTCGTAATGCCTAAAATATTGTCATCATTATATACAGTGTAATCAAATATAAAACCGAATTCAAGCGTTCTAGCAACAATAATAGTTCCATCTTTACATATGATTCTAATACCCGAACACATATAATATATATTTACTAAATAAATATTATATAATTTTTGAAAACGGTTTAATTAGTAATGGTGTAAACAGTACTTGTCGCTTGTTTTTGTTTTGCGTCCGACGCAATCTGCTCATCTAAATATTTTTGATAATTCTTAGCAATTTGCTTTGGATTCGTAATACATGCTCGAGTAGAAATTTTTAATTGAACAATTGAGCAAATTAACAAACCAGTATACATGTACCACATTGCTTCTCCCACATTATCTCTTGTTACAACTAATTCAAACAATTCATTTCTTTTTTCATCAGCGAGAGAACCGTCCACTTTATATTCATCTTTCATCAAAGGTCGCAATAAATTCCAGTATTCTACAAAATTGGAAGGAACGATTTGATTTATCAATATAGAAGTATTACCACAAATTTTAATAATCATGTCAGCAGCTTGTTCCAAATGTTTTTTGCTCGATGGGTCCATATTTTCTTTATTCATTTGATCATTTATTTTTGTATTAACTAACAGTTCAGTTAAAATTTTATTCGCAGATCCAGAAACATAAAAATAACCAATTACATCAGAAAATGATGATTTAAAACCAGGATAAGCAACTAGAACAATAATAACTACCCCAAAAATAAGAGTCCAAGGAACGAATGTCAACAAACCAGAAGCACCCAAATTTTCTGTAACATTGCCGCCACACTTTGTTGTGATGATTGAAGCATTTACTGTAAATTGTATTATTAATATCAATAAAAAATAAACACCTAAATATAAATAATTTTTTTGTAAATATGTTTTATATTGATTATCATTAACCAAATCATTATACTTTAAGGTGGGTTTTAAAGCCAAATAATAAAATACAGTTGTTAATAAAAAAGTTATAATATTGAAATATGAATTTGTTGCCATATAAATAATATGTATAATTTAATTTATTATTGTAAAAGTATTATTTATGGAATACAATGAAGTAAAATATCCACGATTAGTAGAAAATGGAGTAAAATATTTTCTGAATGAAACCCTAAAACAATGCCGTATTTTTAAGGAAAAATATCAAAATACGATATTGAACATAGGATTACTAGTATTGTTTATACTTATTTTAGTAGCCACGTTGATTTATAAATATAAAGGCAAATTAACACCCATTGAAAAGCAAAAAAAGGATCGCGAAAAAAAACAATATATTTTGTCCAAAATACAGAATTTCCAGCAAGCTAAAAAACGAGCGCATCAAGAGTTGATTACTGGTTTGCCTAATTGGGATAATGATTACGAAACAATTCATAATAAAATTGTATACTGATTTTTCTTTTTGGTCGGTGTAATAATATTTTAGATGGAAAAAGTAAAATAATAAAATAAATATTATCTATATAAATAAAAACAAATATGTCATATGAAAATATCAAAAATCCACAGGCAAACAACGATGCGAACAATGATGCAAACAAAATAATCGAATCTTTCAATGAATACTATAAATTAAAAAATACATATGAAGCCAAATTTAATAAAGAAAAACAAAAAATAATAAAAGACAAATCTTTGAGTTGGAGAGAAAAAAGAAGTGAATATAAAAAATTGAAACCACAGTGTATTAATTGTAAACGACCTGTCGGAACCATTTTTTCTATAAAACGTACTAGTAATGAAAACGAGGATTTTAGAGAACTACGAGCACTATGTGGAAGTCTTACTGAACCTTGTAATTTGAACATTAATATCAACGCAGGGGTTAGTTATAATTTATTAGATCATATTAAAGAATTGGAAAAAGACTCTAATGAATACAAGAACGATATTATCAAAGATAAGAATAAGTTATTATTTGGATATATCACACCAGAAAAAGCAGTTGAACGTTTTGATAATTTAAAGGATAGTATCAACGATATTAATTTTCTTTTAAATATAAATTACGAAACTTTATTTCAAATTACAGACAACAAGAAAGATAATGAAACTATACAGAAATTGAAAGAAACAGTCTATATTTTAATTCAAGAAATAAAAGAAGGAATCAAAAATTATAACACTACAAACGACGTACAATACGTGAGAGACTGTGTTGAGATTTATATCAATCAGTTACAGCCAAAATTAAAAGATCTTATGCTTTTAAAATACAAAAATAATTTCGTTGAATATGATGACAATGCAAACGTTTATAAATTAATACAACAAAAATATAGCAGATTTGATTTAGAAGAAATTTATACACAACCAGCTGTTATATCTTTCGATTATGGCAATGTTACCAAAACGAAAGGTTCTAAGAAGAAACAAATGACAACTAATTTACCCAAGGAGAAAGAAGTG
>Ga0114963_10000498_pt1 | contig 26078 bp, 33 predicted proteins | sample C_131016_EF_Meta_FD_87019 | JGI IMG/M metagenome (GOLD analysis project Ga0114963, IMG submission 87019) | Freshwater microbial communities from Lake Croche, Canada to study carbon cycling - C_131016_EF_MetaG | ecosystem: Environmental > Aquatic > Freshwater > Lake | place: Lake Croche, Canada... | reverse complement strand
GATGGAATAATTCTTAATTATAATGTAATCAATTAGTTTTGAGAATTCATGTAATCAATTAAATCTGGATGGAATAATTCTTAATTATAATGTAATCAATTAAATCTTGATGGAATAATTCTTAATTATAATGTAATCAATTAGTTTTGAGAATTCATGTAATCAATTAAATCTGGATGGAATAATTCTTAAAACGAAATGCCCCAGGATGCCCGGTTCAAGAAGGACCTTGCACGGTACTATAAGACACTTGATGAACTAATTAAGGAATTTAATTTAAATTAAGATATGTCTCTTTATGATTTTTTGAATAGCAAAGGATGTGAAATGAAAGAAGGCGGGTGCTGCGATGTACCGCAACAAGAAGAGGATCTGGCTGAACTGGTAAATAGACCAGGAATATTAAATGTAATGGAAATTGGTTTCAACGCGGGAAGTTCTGCAGATGTTTTTCTGAAAAATAATAAAAAAATAAATTTAACTTCTTTTGACTTGGGCGAACACTCATATGCACGTGTCGCAAAAGAATATATAGATGCCACGTACCCCGGGAGACACACACTTGTGATAGGTGACAGTACTAAAACAATTCCAGAATTTATTTGTAATGTAAAATTTGATCTTATATTCATCGATGGAGGGCACGACTACGAAGTGGCGAAGGCAGATGTCGACAACTGCCGCCGCTTGTCCCATGAAAATACTATTCTTATCGTTGATGATACTTTGTTTAAAGACGGGTGGTGGGACCCTTGGACCATCGGCCCCACAAAAGTTTGGCTGGAAAATAAAAAACAAAATAAAATTATTGAATTGTCTAGACACGAGTATCGTCCAGGGCGTGGAATGTCAGTTGGTCGTTATATGTCTTAGGAACAAAAAACAATAAAAAAATAATGTTTGTAAAAATCTTCAGAGCCATGTATGACCGTGAAGGTTGCTTTTCATAACATTATTTGCATTTGCTCCTCGGTTGAGAAGTTCCTTGACAACTGGTAAACGACTTGATTCGGCGGCGTAGAAAATGGGTCGGAAACCACTATTACCTGGTGAATTAACTTTTGCTCCTCGGTTGAGAAGTTCCTTGACTTTTTTGAGGTTTCCATTCATCGCTGCTCTACGGAGTTGCATATCCATACCATTACTAAAGAAAATTAGTACTTCTCGTACATCAAGTTCTTGCGATATTTCACTGGAACGGACATTGCACGGCAGATATTGTCCCACCGAGGCCGGGGGACTTCCTTTGGAAGCCAGACCTTGGGAAAACCATACTTGAAACATTCCATTGGAACGTCTGGAATCAGGACACTGCGAGGCTGTGGAGTTGAACGCCTGAACGCATCGCACATATCTGGAGTAAACTTGTAGATTCTATCCTTAGAATAAAGACTCATCATGTGACCGCCTTGGTCAAGCACAAAATTGCCTTCGGTAGGCGCGTCGTCCATCGGAATGCGATACATATTTGACTGTTCACGTCTAGTTTACTTTCTTAGGAATTACATTACTTAAATTATCACAGATATCTGTAAACTGGTTTCCCTGATTCTGTGTACCCAATGTGCTCAACTCGCCCTGTGCGCAAGTCTTCACGGAGAATGTCTATATTTGTAAATGTCTGTGGAGCCTTCTTGTGGTGTGTGCATGATTCACAGTCACACATGTTTATTTATTTATAATGCATTAAAATAGTTTGCTAGCAATCACATCACATAAAAACACGAGACGCCTGTTCATCATGTCATGGAAAAAGCTCAGTCATGTTGAACACATTCTCAAAAGACCTGATTCATACGTCGGATCATTAGTCAGAGAGACGTCTGAACAGTGGGTAGTACACAAACCCTTTTTCAAAAAGATTACAACAAAGGTTTCACCCGGTCTTGTAAAACTTTTTGATGAAGTTCTTGTAAATGCAATTGATCAACATGCAATCAATCCAAAAAAAACGACTAGAATTGACGTAACAATCCAAGGGGACGTTTTTGCAATCAGAAACAATGGAGATGGAATCCCTCTCTCAATCCATTCAGAGACTGGAATCTGCCTCCCAGAACTCATCTTTGGCCATCTCCTCACCTCTTCAAATTATGATGACACGGAAGAAAGAACAACTGGTGGACGAAATGGATACGGAGCAAAACTCACAAATGTATTCTCAAACAAGTTTACAGTTAGAATTCTGCACAAGAATCAAAAGTACACTCAAAAATGGTTAAAAAACATGTCAGTCTGTGAACCAGGTGTGACAGTTCCAGCGTCAAAAGGGGGATACGTGGATGTTGAATTTCAACCAGACTGGTCACGATTTGAGGGGGGAGATGCACAACTCTCTGATGCAATTAAGATTTTTACAAAACGAGTATGGGACGCAGCGGCGTGTTGTCCAAAATGCCACGTGTACCTCAACGGAGAAAGAATTGAGGTCAAGTCCCTTGAAGACTATGCAAAGATGCACTTTGGAAACGTCCCAGTTGCAGTATTTAATTCTGATGTTATAGTCGGTCATTCTCCGACTGGCTCATTTCAACAAGTTTCATTCGTCAATGGAATTTCAACAACTCAAGGAGGAACTCACGTTGATAGATTTATAAATCAACTTGTTCCAAAACTTGCAACGGGTGTACGACCAGCTCAAATCAAGTCAAGTCTTTTCGTGTTTATGAAGTCGACAATAATCAATCCAACATTCTCGACTCAGACAAAGACTGAATGCACTTCAAGGATTGAGACCACATATGATTTCAAACCCAAGTTTATCAGGGATGTACTAGCTTCTGGAGTTGGCGATGAACTCACAGCAATGGTTGTAGCCAAAACAGAAAAGGAGCTGAAAAAGACTGATGGTTCGAAGAAGAATAAAATTTCAGGAATTCCAAAACTCGATGATGCCAACTGGGCAGGAACTCACAAAAGTCATGAATGCACGCTCATCATCACAGAGGGTGACTCTGCAAAAACTCTGGCTGTAGCAGGACTCTCTGTCGTAGGAAGAAATGCATACGGAGTCTTTCCTCTCCGAGGAAAACCAAGAAACGTAAGAGACGCAAGCGTGAAACAATTGACGGACAACCAAGAGTTTTCTGATTTGAAAAAGATTCTTGGTCTTCAGCATTCTCGTGTCTATACATCACTCAAAGAACTCAGATACGGACGACTCATGATTATGACTGATGCAGATCTCGACGGGTCACACATCAAAGGACTCGTCTTGAATATGATTCATCACTTCTGGCCAAGTCTGATTGACCTCGGGTTTGTAGTTGCAATGGTAACTCCAGTTATCAAGGCTGGAAAGGAGTGGTTCTTCACAGAGGATGCGTACAAGGCGTCACAAATTAGCGGTCTTGTAAAGTACTACAAGGGTCTCGGTACTTCAACTTCTGCAGAAGCCAAAGAGTATTTCAAAATGATTGACCGTCTGACTGTCAAGTTTGTTGCAGATGTTAGAACAAGTGATTCAATGGTTCTAGGTTTTGCAAAGGCAATGGCAGATGCACGAAAGTCGTGGCTCGCAGAACACATGGAGAAGAAGCCTCCAGGAGTAGAGTACGGAAAGATTAAAACGTTGACTGTAACTGATTTTGTACACAAAGACCTGGCAAACTTTTCAGTCGAGGATATTAAACGTTCAATTCCTCACGTTGCAGATGGCCTTAAACCAAGTCAAAGAAAGGTTATCTATGCATGCCTCAAACGAAACCTGACAAAGGATGCAAAGGTGGCTCAATTGAGCGGGTACGTAGCAGAACAAACTGCGTATCATCACGGTGAGGCGAGTCTTCAGGGAACAATCATAGGGCTTGCACAGAATTTTGTAGGATCAAACAACATTAATCTGCTCGAACCAAGCGGTCAGTTTGGAACTCGTCTCATGGGCGGAAAGGATGCAGCCAGCCCTCGATACATCTTCACTCGTCTGGCTGAAAAAACAAGAATCATCTTTGATCAGAGAGATGACGCAGTTCTGAAGTACGTTGCTGAGGATGGACACAATGTAGAACCTGTTTATTACCTGCCTATTATTCCAATGGTTCTGGTAAATGGAGCAGAAGGCATCGGAACAGGGTTTTCATGCTCAATCCCTCCATATGATCCTAATGTCATTCTTCAAAATATCAAAAATACATTGAATGGACGACCAATGATTCCAATGATTCCGTATTTCAGAGGATTCAGAGGAAGTATTCAGCAGACGACAGAACATGCGTGGCTTTTGTCTGGATGCTTTGAACGCCAAGGATCAAAGGTTCATGTCACAGAACTTCCCCCAGGAAAATGGATTCAGGATTACAAGGAATTTTTGGACGGACTCGATGTCAGGTATGAGAATCATTCAACTGAAACACATGCAGACTTTGTCATTTGGACTGAATTGAATGATGCAAAGGCTCTTGGACTCGTCAAGACTATTCATACAAGTAACATGTATCTCATCGGGCCAAAGGGGGCTGTGAAAAAGTATGCAAGTCCAGAGGAGATTCTGGTGGATTACATTGAAATGAGAATGGCATTGTACCGCGACAGAAAGAGGCACTTACTTCTCGAATTGAAGAAACGCGTAGATTCTGAAACTATTCGAGCCAAGTTTATAATTGAAGTTGCAAACAATAGACTCGTTGTGTTCCAAAGGAGTCGTGTGGCAATAGAAGAGGAGATGACTCGTCTAGGGTTTCCTTTGGATCTTCTCGTCTCAGTCAGGACGTATCAGTACACTGCTGAAGAGATTGAAAAGTCCCTCGAGACTATTAAGAAGCTGAATCAGGAAATTGCACACCTCGAATCAATGACCGTGTCGAACATCTGGAAACAAGATATTGATTCAATGTAGATGAGCTTTACAGTTTCTGGATTTTATGGACCTTCTCCGACTGCAAATTCCTTGTCAGTCTACGTGACACAGGCGGGTTCACAAATACGAAAAGGAATGATAATCACAGGGTTGACTGGAATCAATGGAACAGTGACAGTTTCAAACGTAGCTCAGAATGTTTACGGCGACGTTGTAATTAATCCAGGTCCACCTGCAATTTCATTCCCATATGTTGATTACATTATTGCAAATGTATCTCAGTACTCAGAAGTATCTCCAAGTTCATTACTTCAACTTACATTTAGTCTTGCGCCACAGACTTTTACTGCAAATGTTTTTCGGGGACCAGTTACAAATACAAATAATTTTACAATTTATATAATTGATAATCCAATTCCAAATATAAATGTTCAAAAATGGAACATAACTGGATTGTCTACTCCTGAATCAGGAATCTTTGACATTGTTGGAAATGTGAATGCATTGTCATCAATGACATTTTCACCTGGGTATTCATACGTTTTGACAAGTAATGGAATTGTCAGAAAACAAACATACTCGTACTCTTTAATTTCAGAAGTTGATCAGCTTCAACTTTTACCAAACCCTGGCATGTTGACAGTTGCGACATTTACTTCTCCAACAGCGACAGTAAAAACTACAAACTACGGAATTTACGATCCTAAAATATTTGATGACACACTGATAAAGGGACAAGCTGGTGAGTTGAGAGATTTAAATTCAAATGTACTCACAGATGTTCCTGCTCCCAGAGAAGCCTACATTGAAATGAAGGGAAGAGGGTTTGGAACAGGTGCTCTCACTGCAATTGCAGCAATTGGAGCACAAGAGAAATACATGTACGGTGGAAAATCAATGTGGATTCCTAAAATAATTCAACACACACCGTTTAGAATTAAACAAAGACTTTTGGATCCTTTAATAACAGGTGGAGGTCTCTTTCTCGATACTACAACCACCTTTTCAGTCAATTTATATCCAAGAGATTGCGGAGACCTTATATCAAACATGTACTTGTCAGTCAGTCTTCCTGCTTTGCCACCAGGGTATGATTACACTCCATTGGTTGGACGAGCTATTTTGCAAAAGGTGGAATTCCTCATTGACGGAAATCCAATTGAAACATTGACAGATGATTGGTACGTTCTAAGAGATCAATTGTTTCTTGATGCAGATGAGAAATTAGCAATGTACCAAGCTGTTAGTGGAGGACAAAACGAGTCTACAAATGTACCTGCTACAAAACCAGTTGTCATGATGATTCCATTGGATTTCTTCTTTTGCAGACGTCACAGTCATGGAAAAATTGGAAGAGAAAAAATAGAAAAACCATTCTTTCCAATGTGCGCAGTTTCAAGACAACTTGTAACAATTCGTTTTTCATTTTGTAATTCTAGTTGGATTACAAACGCTCCAAATGATGTAAATGGAAAACCAATTAATTTAATAAATCCTAGAATTCTTTTGGAAGAAATATACTTGAGCCCCGAAGAAAGAGTCTACTACATGACAAAACAACTCAATTACAAGATTAATCATGTATGGGCAGAAGCAGGTCTCCCGTATAAAAATGGAAATGCAGTCCTGAATTTAACTGCAGCATTTCCTGTATCCATGATTACGTGGTTTGTAAGAAACCGACTTTTTGAAACAAATGATCCAGCATTCTATGCATCTAGATATCAGTACGGGTACAGTACGAGTTACGTTCAGGCTACTGTACCTGTGACATTTTTTAACGGCGTTACAATCAATTTTCTCGATGTCATCCAATCTGCGACTCTTTATCTGAATAATCAAAATGTATTGTCAAACTTTCCAGGTGCATTGTACTACAGTTACAAACAGCCATTGGATCACAATCTTTCTGTCCCTACAAAAAACATTTACATGTATTGTTTTAGTGATAATCCAAAGGAATACAATCAAGAGGGTCTTATTGATTTCAGTACACTCAATGCACAGACTACACACTTGGACATTATATTTAATCCATTGTATGCAACCCAAATTCAGCAGTCATATACAATGTACATGTATTATTACGGATACATCAATCTTCAATTTTCAGGCGGACATGCTTCTATTGTGTAAAACTCCTTTTTCATTTATATAATCTATAATTCCATTTACAATTACAAATCGAATGAAATTTAATTGAGCAACAGTTGTTGTAATTCCCATGAATTCAATCCTCTCTGTTCGACAAAATGGATCAAAAAACTTTTTAGAATACCCATCCAGACTTGATTTATAAGCGACATGGACAGTGAATGGCCGTCCTTTTGGTGTCATGTATGTCACACTCGTTTTCCTTGAATAATTTGTTACAAACCATTCCAGATTCCTCAGTGATACACCCTTTTTGTGTTCCAGAATGTCCTTTAGCTGTTTTGCATTTTCTGGAACTTGAAAAAACTTTTTTAAAGACTCTAACAAGAGATTGCTTCTAGAGCAGAGCTCTTCCATAGAGAATTAGTACGTCAAGTTTTTAAACTCGTTAATCAAAAGGTCAACTTTGCACCTCGGCTCTTCAATTGCATCATACAATCGCTCGTACCAATTCTGGTCGAAATGATTCATGAGGTTTGTCTGAACTCTGGAAATGTAATATTCCGGGTTTCTAGGAAAGGGCAAATCCATAGAAGCCCAAACAAATGTGGTTAGGTCATCCCTGCACTCTGGTAGAATGGACATGCTTGGATACTTTTCAATCAAATCTCTGAATGTTGTAAACAAAAAACCATCAATTACATCGAGCGAGTGCTGATCCAACTCGTCAAATTCTTCCCAATACATGAAGTTGATGTGGCTGTTGAGATAAATGTCCGCCATCCCACAGAGGGTGTCCTGAAGTTGATCAACCTCGTTCATTTTTACTTGGTTCTTTACCATACATTGACTCTTCTGGTTTTTACATTACTTCTTTTTTACCATGTACCATGTCGCGGCGGCAGCTACAATTGTCCAGCCAACCAGATGATCCACTTGATTCATTGCATCTATAGTCCCTTGATCCAATTCATCAAACTCCTTCTTGTATCCAGGTGGCTTGAATGGAAGCCAAATGTATCGCCCAAATGGAACTACAGTAGGATGCAGCTTGTCCTGACATTTGTAAGACCAATCATACCAGGCAAGGGCTATGTAAGGGAACCATATAAAGAAGCCAAGTATCCATAGGTTCTTCTTGGGAAGATACCAGTAACTCAAAGACAACAAAAGAGAGAATACAATGCATTTCACGTTAAATACCAAAGGTCGTCCTGGAAAGAGTCCACCAGCCATACAAATTAAAAATATTTGATTATGACAAGATGAGTTCAAATCGTGCATTTGTAAAAAGTCTCGTAGGTGGAGTCAAAGGCTTGAAAAAAAACTATCCACACGTCCCTGAATCAATCCTTCAAAAGGCTCTGAATACATTTCTTCCAAGTACCAAGATTGATGTGAGTGCAAAACATCTTGTACGTAAGGTTGAAAGTCTGTATTCAAATCACCTACTAAACAAAGTAAAGACTGTGACAAAAAAGAGGCGTCTACCAATTGGTTTCTTACGCAAGTATTCTATAAAGACAAAAAAGACGATGAAACCTCGACCTCCGTCGACGATGAACCTCAACCTCAACTTTGGATCTCTTCGTCTATAAGGAATTTACACCCACTCGTCTTTGTACGGATAACAGATTGATAAATCCGTGTAATGTACCCATAGGTGTTTTGAAAATAGTATGTTCCAGGTATTTCAATTATACATGTAAGTGTATCTCCACTGAGAGATCCCTCTGTGAGTTCAGGAAATGTACTCTTTTTTGATTCATCAAAAAACTGAGTCGCCGGCTCAACCTTTAGACGAAGACCTCCATCTTTCATGTTTGACCGGGACGGCTCTGGGAGCAATGTATCAAACTTTTCCCACCATTCTACAAAGTCAGGGGGCATTTCAAGTGTAATTGTACTAAAACCCGAAAGACCTCCGTACATTACACGACCAGTTGGAATCTGAAAACGCAATGGGGAACCATCAGAGAATGAAAGCTTTGATCCTCCATTGCGTTTTTCTGACGACTGAAGTGTCGAAAAATCAACATCTTGCCACTTCATAATTATTTTATTCATTAGTTCTATAGATGGACAGTCCTCCGAGACGACCAACCGGCCCAGTAACTCTGAATCTACTTAAAAACGTACTAAACAACTCGGGTAAAAAATGGGCATTCTCTGGAAGTCAGGCGATGAAAATCCACGGAAATGCACAGGGTGTGAATACTCGAGTCCCACACAACTTCAATATTGTTACAAACAAATCAAGCATCCAGCATCTACTCTATCCTCTCATGAGCCTTGGATACTCGCGAAACAATTATTTTCCTCTGAACGGTAAGAAGCTGTACAATAAAGTCACCTTGTACAAAAATGGAAACAAGAGCATAGACATTTTGGTTGCAGGAAGTTCACTTGCTCCAACAATGAATCACACGACAAAGGTGAATGGATACCCAGTCGTGACTCTTGAAAAGTTGATCAGTCAGAAGAAGGGATCAATGCCAAACTCTGAAAATATAATTACATTAATTAAATTACTCCATGGACATTCTAAAAAACATTGATGGGTGGGCAATTACAGGAAAAATGGCTACATTGATGCACCTAAGGAACATCGGAGAAAGGGGGTACCGAGTTCCACGTGAAGTGACAATTGCAGTCAGAAAAAGACATTTGAATAAAATTATTAATCTTTTAATTTCAGATGGATTTAATCAAATTGATGAATTGAAATTTAGAAAAGATCGATTATATATAATCATTATAATTAATGGATTTCCAAATTTGAATGAAAATACAATTGTAATGATTGATGATTATCCTGTAATGAAAAATGTCACTTGTGAATCAAATCGACATGCACGTGCTATCCGGAACATGCGGCGCAGTCATGATTGTCTCGAGAACATGCAAGAGGAAGAGTAACCTGCTGTGGCTTCGCCTTTGGTCTCGTCCTCAGATAGTACATCCCAGTCTTGAGACCCTTCTTCCAACCGTACAGGTGCATGCTTGACAACTTTGCAAGACTTGGATCCTCCATGAAAATGTTCAAAGACTGAGACTGATCAATGTAGGGTCCACGGTCTGCGCTCATGTCAATCAAAGACTTTTGTGGAATTTCCCAGACTGTCCTGTAAATTTGTTTCATTGATTCTGAAATGTCAAGACCCTGAACACTTCCTCCGGCTCGAATAATCTCATTTTTTACATCTGGATTCCATTTTCCAATTGCCATTAAATCTTTTACAAGGTGCTTGTTTACCATGACAAATTCACCCGCAAGTGTCCTCCGAAGATACATATTTGATGTGTACGGCTCAAATGCCTCGTTGTTTCCGAGAATCTGAGCAGTGCTTGCAGTCGGCATAGGCCCGACAAGCAGAGAATTCCTAAGGCCGTGCGCCTTGATGCTTTCACGAAGAATCAAACGTTCAATGTTCTGTCCCCACATGTCAAACTGAAGAATACCTTGTGAAGCCGGAGACCCATCGAACGTCTCGTAAGGTCCCTCTTCCTTGGCCAACTGACACGATTCACCTAGTGCAGAATCATAAATTGTGTCAAAAATCTGCCTGTTCAAATCTCTGGCTCGAGGCTCATCGAATGAGAGACCAAGCATCTGATATACATCTGCAAGACCTTGAACCCCGATTGCAATTGGCCTGTGACGCATGTTTGAAGTCCGAGCAGCCTCAGTCGGATAGTAGTTTTGATCAATTACTCGGTTCAGGTTGCGAGTCACGACACATGTCACCTCACAAAGTTTGGAAAAGTCAAACTCACCATCGACAACAAAGGCTGGAAGACTCAACGAAGCAAGATTGCAGACTGCAGTCTCATCAGGCTTTGAAACCTGGAGAATTTCAGTGCAATTACCAGTGATCATACCATTGAATATTCCCATGTGACGCTTGGGTTCATTGAAGCAATATGTTTCGTCCCATCGGTTATTGTCCTCTACAGATACTACTCGTACAAACTGTCTCACGTCGCGAGTAACTGGGGTGAAATCACTTAGAATTAATCTACGAGTCTTGAATCCATTATTCAGCAGAGTTTCAACTCCAAGTGCAGATACTACTAGACACCAGCAGGTTTGTGTATCAAACATCTTCTTTCCGCCTTTTCCATCAGGCAGTTCAGTCTCCCCGGCTTCACGTAAGAGTCCAATGATTGAACTTACACCTAGCGTATGAAGCATGAGTTGTACGTCTCGTAGAAAATTCAATTGAATAGATGCGACTGAAATAGTCTTCTGTGTAGGATTTCCAGGGCATCCTTGTGTATGACCATCTGCGTCACAAAGGCCAGCGAACCACTGAAGACGAGTGGTTATATTTTCATTCAAAGGAACACTAAACTTTTTAGGAATGTCATATTGAAGCATTACATTTATACGACCCTGTGCATCCTCAATTCCAGATGTTGTTCTAACATCCAGATACTCGATTAGTTTCTTCTTTTCTCCGTAGAGAGAAATTCCTGGAATTGTCTTTGAACCACTATACGTTGCATGGTATGTTCCATCTCCACAAAAGAAACCATGTGTGTAAGGATCCCAGCATGGATCGTCTTTGTCAATTTGTAAAACAGGTGGTAGCCACTTGATGAGTTTGTCACCTGGAACGAGCATTCTTGCTTCTTTGATTTCCGACTTGTTGCCGTACCCAATCTGAAGATGAAACTTGTGATACTCCGTACACTCTAGGAATGTTCCATCACTCATGTTTACACGAATAAGTTTTGAAGCATCACTCGTCTTGTTAATTTCAACGTTTGACCATTCCTCACCGTTCCATATCTCTACATTTTGTCCACACAAATCTTTGATTCTAGCGTATCCACTTTTCAGTAAAATTTTCGTTTCAGGTGCAACGCATAAATTGCTTGACTTTATGATACCTATATTCTTCTGATTCGTCTTGGAGTTTGCAGAATCCTTGTAGCACATGTACGGGGTTCCTGTTTCAATCTGTGACTTGAGAATGGCGTTCCATACGTCACGAGCCTTGACAGTCTTTCTAAATTTCCCTTCCATGGAATATCGAAGATACAATGCATCAAATTCTTCTCCGTAGACATCCTGGAGTCCTGGACATTCGCTCGGACACATCAAGTTCCAAGACCAATCGTTTTCTACTGATTTCATAAACAAATCCGGAATCCAAAGAGCAGTAAACAAATCACGACATCTCATCTCTTCGTCACCCTGGTTGAGTCGCAACTCCAGAAACTCCATAATGTCTGCATGCCACGGCTCGAGGTAAATTGCAAACGACCCCTTGCGTTTCCCTCCACCTTGATTCACATAGCGAGCAGTATTGTTGAAGACTCGGAGCATCGGAACAATTCCATCTGCAACTCCATTTGTTCCTTTGATTTTCGATCCATTTGCTCGAATGTTTGAGCAATGAAGTCCAATACCTCCAGACCACTTTGAAATGTGTGCACACTCTGTGAGGGTATCAAAAATTCCCTGAATAGAATCATCCTTCATGGCAACCAAAAAGCAGCTAGACATTTGTGGCTTTTTGGTTCCGGCGTTGAAGAGTGTCGGTGTTGCGTGGATGAAAAACTTTTGGGACATGAGAGTATACGTCTCAAGGACGCGGTCGTAGTCGTCACAGTGAATTCCTAGAGCGACTCGCATAAACATGTACTGTGGAGTTTCTCCCTCGAACAAGTACGACTTTTGCAGAGTCTTGATTCCAAAGTATCCAAACAAATAGTCTCTTGAGTGTTCAATCCAAGAATCAACTTTTAGAGATACACATTTGATAAACTTTTCAGATACAATTCCTTTTGAATACAGGTTTAGCATTGCATCTGAAAATGTCTTTGGACACGTCTTTTGCAAATTTGATACAGTTATTCTCATTGCAAGTGTTTCATAATCCGGATGCTCAGTAATCATACCAACTGAAACCTCGGAACTAAGGTTGTCAATTTCAGATGTTGAAATTCCATCATACATTGATGAAAAAACCTTTTGCGAAACCTTGTCCGGCTGAACATTCAACTTGGTAAATTCTGGCTCTTGATTAAGTTTCTGTATACGAATTGTAACTTTGTCAAAGAGCATCTCAGAAGAGACACCTGATCTCTTGATGACCTTCATTTAATTAAAAAGAGCCGCACTTTTTTATCTCTGTAATTAGCAATGGCAAACTATATGCCCCCTAAGAGTCCTGCAAGCGAGTCTTTCTTTTCACGATTCAACATTGAGTACCTGCACAGTTCAATCGTAAAGAATGTAAGTTCAAAGACGGGAATGAACATAGACAGGCAGAGTGACCCAGATCTCCAGGCGCTCATGGTTCGAGTCTTTGACCATGCAATTGTAAATCCATTTACAGATGTGCCGAGTCAGGTGTCACGCATGAATGATCTTGTGGTGCAGGAGGCTACAAAGACTATTCAGACGGGTATTTTACAACAACTTTCATATTATGATTACATTACAAGTAATCCAGTCCCACTTGCAATGCCTGTGAGCACGTCAACTTACGGAAATAAAATGCCAGCAAATGATAAGTTTGCTGTCCCATTCAAATGAGTTCATCAAATGTTTCATCGACCAACTGGCTTCTGATTAGTGGAATTGTGTCTGCAGTCATCGCTCTTATTGTTATACTCTATTTTGTGGCAAAGAAACGGTCTGGCCTGAATACATCTGGTATGAATGGATCTGGCCTCAACATGGCTCCTCCTCCGTCACCCTCTACAAATCCATTAAATTCTGCAAGACCCGGGAACAACAAACTTATTTGAGTCTGTCTCCAAAGTGAACCATTACCATTGCAAGTATTCCGACTAGAATTCCAAGGTACTGTACTGGGTGACTGAACCGTTCTCCCAGCAAAAAGTAGGCTACACCGGCTCCCAGAACTGTGATCATTCCTTCCCACATTGCTGAGACCCAGAGAAGACTTCCTCCTAGTGCAAAACTTCGAACCAAAAAATACAAAACCCCACAGTACCCAAATAGTCCACAGAGTAAATTGTTACTTTTGTTTGTTGATGCATAGTTCTTTAGATGAAAGTTTCCAAAGATTTCTGCAACTGACATTGCAAAGACGTGTGCGATTGACATTTACTTCAGCCGAGATATTTGTCGTGACAATTGGATGTGCCATGGGTACAGAACAAAAATCTGAAAGGTGAGTGCTATGCATGCTACAGTAAGGGCAACCACAGGGATGTTTTGTCTCCACTCCATTTTAATGTACGTAAAGAAAAAAGGATGAAGAGCTTTGAAGAAATTTTTATAATAGTTCCACTTTTCTATATAGTAGACAGGGCGTCTCGCTTGGTGAGTGCATCCGTCCTAGGTCAGACTGATTTGGAAACCGAACGACTCCGCTGTTCAATTGAGACGGTCATCTTATTCATTGTATTTTGCATTTTATGGTACCGTCTAAAAAAGTAGTGAGCTTTCATATTAAGAATATGAATCGGTACAGAAATGAAACGTCTGTCATGTGCAAATTGAAGGGCTGGGACAAGGCACCAGTAAGTACCGTCTGGCTTTTGTTTACAGAAGAAATTGGAGAACTTGCAAGCGCCATCAGGCAGTACCAGAGACACTACAGGAAGACTGGCTTGAAAAAGGATAGAGGGACTGATGTGTCAACTGAAATGGGTGATGTATTTTCATACCTTTTTCAATTGGCTCACATGCTTGACATTGATCTCGATCAAATGTGGGAAAATCACAAAGTAAAGGTGCAGGAAAGAAAGTATCTTGAAAATAAATCTGAGTAAATAGAAGAAAATGACGAGCTTGCTGATGAATGATCAGATGCACAATGATCACATTAATCCATACACTGCAACCAACACGTTTGGTGTGTCGTACAACGGAGGCTACAAGTACACTGGGTCTGTTGATCCAGAGCCAGAACAGGATGATGAACGCGTCCAAGACACTGGAGTACCAATTTCTCATTTCAATCCACTGACAATTGACAGGGCAGGAAACAGGTACCTACACACCCTGAGCAGTGCCAATTACGCAAAGTCGTTCATGTTCCCAGCACGCAAGTTTCAACTCGATAATGGATCCACGACATTTGCTCGAGAAGTTCCTATGATTGACGTTGACCAGGAATCAGGAGACGACTCCAACTTCTTTAAGTATTTTGTGATTGGATCTGCGTCTATTCTGGTTCTCTTACTCGCACTTCAGAAGGTTTGAATTTTAGAAGCAATTACAAGTGGATTCTGAGTCTGAATTCTTTCTCTTTCAGCATCTTTTCTTTCTGACATTTTAGAACACAAGTGACGTTCTAATTGAATACATGATGTACAAAACTTTGTAGAACATAAAGTACAAGGAAAAAGGAGTTTACGAAGTTTTTTACAATGCTTACATGTACCTATATCCATATAAAGAATCTAAACATTTATAATTTGCGCCAATAGCACAACAGTTAGTGCGCCGGTCTTATGAGCCGGTGACCCGGGGGCAGCACCCGGTTGGCGTATCACTTGAAAGCCTTTTCTAGATTATTTGCAAGGTTTTCCTCCTCCTTCTTTATGGCTAATAATGAATTGTATTTATTTTTATCCTTTAATTGAGAGTATTCCTTGTATAGATTGTTTCCGAGGAATTCCTGAGCGAGTGCATTTTTGTTTGGAAACGTTGCCCATTCACGGGTCGTCCTCTTTTTGCCCTTTGTAATTTCAATCTTTCCATCTGGAAGAAGTTTGTATTTTGTGTCTCCAATTTTAACATTGAATGTTTTATTTGGAAATGAACTTATACCCGTCTTGTTCTTTATGAAGAACAAAATGTCGTTTCTGGGAGTCTTTGAATTCACCTGAGGTATTTTCAGGTTTCGTGCAAGTGTTACAAGATTCTTAATCCTAAATCGCTTCGCCTGCTGGCCGTTTATACGAAGATGACCATTCAGACCCATTTCTACCGAATGCTGAGGACCGTTTACGTGTGCAGTTTTGTTGTTGATTTTGAAAATTTCACGAACCGCCTTTGGAATGTTTCGGCCAGCCTCTGTGTACCTTTTAATCACCGTCTTTTTCCCAGCCGCCTTGGACTTGGGAATCTCTGCCCAGACTGGCAAATGACCGGGACCCGGACGAACGTAATACCCTGGTTTCGTTGCATTCCATCGCGGAGCACGTTTATTCTCTTTTTGGACAGGAAGTTTAATCTTTTGGAGATTAATCATCTGCGTCTTGAATGCATTCAGAGTCGCCTGTGGAATTGGTACATTGAGATTTTTAAAGGCTTTGACAACCTTTGGAGCAACCCCCTTTAGATTGATGGGTCCGTAATTTATAACTTCACCAGATTCAGGGTTTTTGTAAATTTGCCGATGTCTATAGAATCGTGGAACTTTGTTTGTACCTGGTCGTACATAGTAACCGGGGGGAGGCTTTGAATTCCATGATTTTGCAATTGGATATCTCCATGCCAAATTTATCTTTGGGAGTTTTCCCTCCATAAATGGAAATGATGTAAGCTTTTTGTTTAAATTTGCAATTGTATTGTGTTGATTAATGATTAAACTTTTCAATTTTTCAACTGGAAGATTTACATCAGATGGATTTTTAAATCCTCGAAACAGAACAACACCTGATCCAAAAATTTGATAGGAATAATCACCCAACTTGAAAGTTACAGCCGGAAAGAGTTCTGGGGTATACAATGCATTAATGTTAATTTCATTCAATTCACGTACAAGAGTTTGAAGATTCATTCGTTTTCCAAATGAATATGATCCAGTAATTGATTTGTAATCCACTTTTTTGTTTGTAATGTCTTTATTTACCCATCCATTTCTGTACAATGCAAGAAGAATTGATTCATAATTTCCAGTTCCCAGAATGTCTATACCAGTCTGATTAATTGTTACAGTCTGCAGTCCTCTTTTTGCCAGGATAATCTTTATTCCCTTTGCAGTTGGGTTGAGCCACTGTCCATCAATGTACCTAGCAACTGGATACGAACGAGCAGTTTTTTTTCCAACAATTTCACTAAAGTACTTTGGTTTTTCTGTATCAAGTATCTTTGAAATGTCAATTTTATAATCTATATGAATTATTCGTGATGTAATCTTTGCCATTAATTTAGATGTACATTTTTTTTATCACCGGCTTGAGGATCTTCTGCTTAGGCACAACGAAATCAACCTCAACCTCCTTCTTTTTCTTTTTAGGCTTCAAGTGAGCAGTGAGCTTGTACTCGCATTTATTTTTTTCTCTTATTTTTTCAAGTTCATGCTCAGGGGTTCCTTTTAATCGAAGAAATGATATTATATCTTCAAACTGATAAATTGGACGATATCGTTCTTTTTCAAGAGGGGGTACAGTTTTTTTCATTTTTTCGAGTATTTCATGAACAATCCACATAGTTTAGTAGCGCTTTTGTTTTTTAGTCCTCCTCCTCCTCGTCGTACATTGCAATCTTTGCGAGGCGCTCACCCAGGTTCTTGACTGGAGAAGAGACCACCTCAAAGTCCTCGTCGTCGTCAGTCTCGGCCAAAGGACTGCCGTGGCTCTGGCAGAGTTCACAGTCTGCGTGGTCAACGCCATCGAGCTCGTGAGTGTGCTCTGGCTGCGTCTTCTTGAGCTTCTTTGGCTTTGTCACCTTGACCGCCTTCTCCTTGACCGGCTTGGGAGTGGTCTTGTCGTGGATGCGGCAGACACACTTGCCCTCCAGAGGCTTGAGAGAGCACGGCTTGCCCTTTGCAGTTGTGGCGCTGCAGGTTTCAGTCTTGACCACAACCTTGGCAGGCCGCTGCTTCTTGGGCTTCTCGAGGTACTTCTCAGCGAGTGTGTCTGCGTCAAGACCTTCGCCCTTGGCAACTCGGTCGAGCATAGACTTGAGCTCCTTGGTGATCAGGTTGCAAATCAGAGTGACGTGAGGAGACTCCATTCTTTGTTACTTGATTATACACATGGTTCAAGTCTTTTGACCAATACAATACAACTATTTTAACAGGTCTTCAAGAATCCTGATTCGCTCGTCTAAAAGACGTTCAAGAGCCAAATCCATCATTTCGAGAGAGTTTTTTGCCAAGACGGCATTTTCTAAAAGTCGAATGTATTCACTAGAGTACATTATTTTTGGATTTGTGACGAGACTGTAAATTTCAGGGGGATACATTGTTTCTGGTGTACGTTTTTTAAACTCTTCAAGTTGATGAAGAGCCTCTTTTAGGTTCCTCTCTTTTTCGTCGCGCTTTGAAAAAAAATCGAGCTTTTTCGGTTCATGAATTGAAACTTCCATTGAATAATAAATGTTTTTATTATTTAAATGAAGGATTGTCTCAAGGCGAGTTCCAATGACAAGCAATGCATCAGACTACGCGATGGTAAAATTTTTAGTCTTCCTAGAAAGTTTACAAAACAACAATGTTTACATCAGGTGATTCGGGGGTTTACAATGAGAGCAAGTTGTGCTCCTTACCGATGAATCATTTTATTCACCTCCACCCGAATCTTCGAGAGTTCGTTTGAAAGTCGATGCATATTTCTGAGGAGCTGTAATTCCTTTGCATGAAGCTCTGCAAGACGCTTCGTCTCTGCTTTGTGGGCGTTGTTCATTGGGCTGTTTCGTTTTCGTTTCATGGAAGACATTACATTCTTGGACAACTTTGCAAATGGATCATTCATTTATATATTATTAAGGATTTAATTCCATTCAATTATAAATGAAAGTGAAGCTCATAAGTCATTCTCAGTCACCTGACGGAGGACATTGTTGCGTACTGTGCACGTGTATCAAAACAGTACTGCAAACTCATTGACAACAATCACTGGTCACCGCTTGAAATGGTAAACATTTGCCTTGAAATTGAAACGACCCGTGACATTGCACGACAGATCATTCTCCTTCCAAGAGTTTTCACAGAGGTATGCAGTTGCTGACAAGGATTTTGAGGTGAGAGAGGCTCGCCTTCAAGATTTGAAAAATAGGCAAAACAGCATCGAGACGATTGATGATGAATTAAAATTTGAATGGGAAATGATGCAAATGTTGACACCCACTAGAATGTAGGAAGTCTTCGGTCATGGATCCATTACATCAATTTGAGATCAAGTAATGGAACTCAAAAGGAGCACAGAGAGGTTGCCCTGGAATGTGCCAAAGTTATAAAAACAATTTTTCCACTGGAACTGTGATCCATTGATATTCCTTTGGAACCTTTGATGGCCAAATGTACCCGTAATCAATGTATTCGCCTACATCAAATGAATAAAATGAAGAATCTTTTCTATTAAGTGAAGCCTGATGAGATTTAATGATGGGTTCCCAACCCCACCATGGAGGAAACCGCGGATTTTTACAGTGCGGCAATTTCTCCATGGTGTTTTTGTAGCCTCGAGCAATCCACTCGTCAATCATGACATTTGTGTACATGGCCAAGGCGCACGTGTAGCCTTCCCAAGCCTTGGAAGCCGGGTGATTCCTCCACCCCTTGGTTATTCCACGCAGAGCTCTCCAGATTTGGTAGGCCTCGACCCGTTGTTTCCCAAGTCTACGGTAATCGAGCGACTTGGCGCATTCTTGGAGATTGTTCGACGTGACAAATGTATTGACCATTTTTTGGTCTTCACGACCGTACTTTTTCCAATGACTTGGACATTACACAAATTAATTGTACAAGATGGAAAAGCAGACGGATCGTGAAAAGAAGCGCGAGTCGAAAGAGTATTCGTGTTATTCAAAAAAGGCGGTTCGTCTGACTTTACTTAAGGCTCAACATGTAAAGAGTCGAACGAATTAATGCAGTAATTTCATCCTGGATATTCTTCAAATATGTGTCCCTCGGAAGTCGCATGCTCTGAATGGTTTTCAGGAGGGTTCGAAAGTAAAGTTTTGGATTTTTTGCAATAGTCTTACGGCCTAGAATCACTTTTCTGAAACGACCATATTTTCCCATGTAGGCTTCGGCGTACGCGTCAAGCAACGGAACAATGCCTTCATAGTACGCCTGAAGAGCTTTATGTTCTGCAAATGAGTTTGTAGTCAAATGAAACGCGTGCGCCTGACTCCGTGAATTCATCAAGAGTCCGACAAATTTTTGACCCTTGTTCATAGTTATATTATTTGGGTATTTTTATTCGTAAGTGTGTCGTGTCGTCAGGGTTCTTGGTTATTATAGTCGCAGGATTCATCTTCATAGTCTCCGAGTCGTACAGTTGTTCCATACACGTCTGATGACGCTCTTGGATAAAAGAGTGGCACCACGGGCACACCTTTGAGGAATTCATTTTTGGTCTTCAAGTCTGTACTTTGTTCAATGACACGGACATTACATTATTTTTCTCAGAAGATATAAATGAAGGGTTCATATGAAAATAGTGTGATTAAATTGTTATCCAACAATGAAAGACATTAAAAAATTGGGAAAACCAACCTTCTTAAATCTGCCAAGAAATGGAAAAAACTGTCAACCGTCTTGAAATGCAAAGGTTAGACAAACCTGACAAGTTTCACATTTTTGCGCCTAACAATCCCACGAGTCAAAGGGTGACTACGTGTAGGATGAATTGAATGATTACTATTTGGAGCCATATTCTTCCAATTATTTCCAAACATGTTACGAAAAGTGTTAGGATGAAAATATGTTTTGTGACCGTTGTTATTTATTTTTGTTTCAATTGCTCGATTTCCGCCCCAGTTGTTTCTGGTCTGCAGTGAAATTGGATCCATATTCAAATTGTTCCATGAACGATTCACGGGAGTATTTGCAATTCTGCGCCTACGAACTAGTTCTACAGCATTCACTATTTCAGGAAATAAAGTACGAGGAATTATGTCAATTATGTTCCGGCGTCTAGGTCTAGGAGGTGCAGCATTCATGTTCATCCTCGCAGGACTTCGTCTTCTGCGGCGAGGGGTGTTGTTAAAGACCAACGGTATCATCCGGTCGAACCTCGCCGGACTGGGGGTTCTGGATCGAGTCGACATTTATAGTAATCAAACATTCTTTTCTCAGTGAATATAAATGGATAGGAGAATTTCGAAAATTAGAGCTGACCTACAAACTAAACTTCGTAAACTTTCTATTGAAGAACATAATCTTCGAAAACATGGATTATACGGGTCAAGTAATAAAAGAGAGTTCCATCGCAAACGCAAAGAAATAGAACATCTAAATGCAAAATATGTACAATTAATAATTGAGAAATTGGCTAAACTTCACACTAGTCGTCGCGCACCACTTGAAAATTTAGTAAAATACGTATATCATCCCAGTCGAGTGAAAATACCAAACAACATCGCACAGACTTTAAAAAAAGAGAATAACAGGAGGAGTAAAAACCCTAAAATAGTTGGCACGATGAAAATTCCTCATTGGATTTCACGTGCTACAGTCCTTCATAAGAAACCGTAGCTTCAAGTTACGGATAGTAACTTTTTGATATTCAATATATTTCATGAGAATCTCGAGATTTTCCCGAGCCTCGGACGAGTACTGAGCGTCCTGTGCAGTGTTCGCGATAACATATTCAAGTGTTACGTTATCGCGTGCAAATCCATTTTTTGCGAGAGCCTCAAAGAGGTCATCCATCATTTTTTTATTAAGGAACAGTCTTTCTAAGTCTTTGTGTTTTTAACTACGCATGCAGGGACATAACATCAGACTCTGTAGTTCCACTCGTGGTTGGTCGTCTTGCCGTTGTCCCTCCAATAGTTTAGTGTATGACACTTTTGGGTCTTGCGATCAAACTTCGTAAAGTGGAACAAGCCATCCTCACGAAGCCAGATGATGATGGAGTAGTCCTTAAATTCGCGCCGAAACATTGGCTTCCCGAACGTGCGCTGAGCCATCAGTGTGTTGAGGCGAGTGAGGAACTTGGGATCCATTTTGTTTGTTTGGTGACTCACTGGGAGACGCGAAGGACCTTGGCACTGACATTACACGAATTTTTACACTCTAATGAAATATTATTTTTTTTTTCAAAACAGTAAAGAAAGAAATTTCTTCCAGTTCCTTTTTTTTTCAATTTCAGCTTCACGGTTCTTGACGCTTCGAGCGGGCCAAACATCTGGTCTTCGTGTTTTTAACTATGACGTACCCAGAAATCCACGCGTAGACCATTGTCTTTCAATTCTTCATGTAGTAAGAAAGAGACTCTTCTAGTATACGAATTCTTACAAGGAGTTCTGCTTCAACAAGTTCGCGTTGAATCAGTTTATTTTTGAGTCTTTCAATTTCATTCTCAAATTGCTTTGATTGAACGCGAACATCTTTTACTTCCTGAACCTTTTCGTCTTTTTGTGTGCTCCGAGAGACTTGTATGTGAATCCTGGTCGACATGGACACGTGAAGGTGGTTGAAACTTCCATTATTTATTCATCTTTACCTAAACTTTAGTATCTGCAGAGACCTACGGTACATTTCAACCAGGTCGTCGTGCTCTCCCGGGATCCCCTTGAACCTGTATGCAGAGTCAATATTCTCCAGAATAGCGCGATCCTGCTCGACAATCGCCTTTCCCATGATTATGAAAACCTCTGATGGAAGCCCGAAATTCTGTGAAAACCCGACAAACATCTTCGTCTCGTATTCATTCACCGGACAGAGGGTCACGTACGTCATGAGAACCTTTGCATCTGAAATCATCACCTTTGACCATGTCGTGTACGGCAAAACAAACTTGTGAAAATTTCGAGTCCCTTGGATCCCAAAGAGCTTGGTTGAAATTCCATCCTTGTTTGGGACGTAATCAAATTCAATCGTAGTATCTGTGTGACTTACATTTGTAGGCTTTTCATCTTGATTTCCAAAACCAAATGGGTTTGCATGAACCCATGATGCATGACACGGATCAATTCCATTCTCGATGATGAGTTGGGCAGACTGATAAATTGTCGTCTCGAACCACGCCGTATTGAATCCATCATCAGTCACGTGAGGAACAGCTGGAGGGTCAGAACCACGGAGACCAGTTGGTCGCACCCACAAGAGACCATCCTTCTCCTTTGTGTTTAATTCAGTTGTAAAATACTCTGGAAAAGTTGACCACGGCTGAGTGACTGTTCGTTCTGTGTACTTCCAACCATGGTATGGGCACTCGATACACCCATCCTTGACTTTTCCAGTTGATAATGAGGCTCCACGATGTCTACATGCGTCATTCTGAATTCTGACAATGTGATGATTGTCGCGCCAGACGACATAATTCTTGTTCAAGAGACTTACACGACGGGGCTGTTGTCCGAGCGTCGTCGTGCGAGTCACTGCAATCCAGCCCTCCATGAATTTATAACGTATGTAAACTTTAGTATGAGCTGTCCATTCAAAGACATTCTTGGAAAACCAAGAGAAGGTTCCCATTCCATGAGAATTCCTGTGATTGACATTTCCCAGTCGATACAGCCCTGACTTTCATCGGTGCATACTTTATCCAAAAGCTGTTTCCTTCATACTCGTACCTTCAGGTTTTCATTGCATTTTTCATCCTCGGTGAAATCTTGCACATTCTCTTTTGTGTCAAGTCTAAAGTTGCAATGCTCATCAGTCCTTAAGAAGTCTTGTAATCTTTTCTATAGATTCCTTTTGGCCTTTTTGGTTCATGTGTTCCTGTGTCAGGTCCCATACGTCATTCCATGCAGCGTAACATTCTTTGCTTTGAGGACTCGTTTCGCAAATCTTCTTGGCCTTTACCACCTTTTTGTCAAGGTGAGCCTGTGTGATGATTGGCATCGGGAGAAAGTATCTGATTGTGCTCATTTAAACAATCTGAGATTGTAAACTTTATTATTTAAAACCAGTACTGTCTTTTTAATAAAAATGACCCGTATAGTAACTACTATGACTGTGATTCCTAGTAGAGAACTGTCTGTAATCAATACAATAGTGAGCATTAAAGAAGGAATGCTACAACCGTCTGCAATGTATATAAACATACCTAAACAATATGTACGGTTCAAAAATCCTCTAGAACCTTGGCTTATACCTGTTCTCAATTCAATTGGAATGAAAGTAATTCTTCTTGAAAGCGACAAGTGTTGTTTCAACAAGATTCTTCCAATTTTAGACTATGAAAAAGACCCTGAAACTCTTGTTGTAACAATTGATGATGATATAATATATTCTCCAATGTTTATAGCTGGTTTATACGAAGGATACAAAGTGTTTGGAAATGTAGTTGGATACTGTGGTTTTAAATACCCAGAGTTTTCTACTAATAAAAAGGGAGGATACACGTTGAAAATTGGTCATGGTTCAAAGACGGAAGTTATTCAACAGGGGTTTGGAACAATGACAAAGCTTTCATCATTTTATGATTTTCCTTACATCCCTCCACTTACAAAAGAATCCGATCCTTCTCTGTATTTGAGTGATGATTATGTAATTTCAAGATTTTATGATTTCAAAAAGATTGATAAATATATAATTTGTTGGGATCAAATCGGTCGTCGACTTCCTAATTTTGATGATTGGTCGAGCATATGCACATTGCAGGATACAGATGAAAAATTCATGTTGAGTTCAGAAAGAAAAACATTTGAAGACTATGCAAATTCAAAAAAGATTATTGATACAGTTTGGAAATGGCCTTGCTTAAATACTTGAGTTTATTCAATTATATGATTCCATTTGCAATTGCATGTGTGTGGTCTGTAAGAGACCGCAAAAATAGATTTACTTTTAAAGAAAAAATGCACATAATCACGTGCTTGTTTCAGTACATTACATTCCTTCTCAGTGTCCAAGAACACGCCAGACGGTACATGATTGAAGACCTCAAGAGGACAGAGGAGAATGTAGCTGCACTCTTGGCTGGCTGCAAAGAATTTAATACGGTATCTTCCGATCGTACTTTAACAGAACTAGCCCGAGAGAAACTAGAATAATTCCTAGATACTGATACCATTTGTCCAGACGTTCCCCTAAAATGAAAAATGCAGCCACACTCTCAATGACACCAGACATTCCATCCCACATTGCGTTGACAAACATGACGTTCCCCTGCGTCAAACTTCGAATCAAGAAAAATACAACCCCAATGTACCCCCCAATACCCCCAAGCAAGTTTGCAAGTTTGTGGTTTCTGGCAAAAAACTTGAGCTGAAAGTCTCCAACAATCTCTGTGAGGCTGAGAGCCAACAAGTTGATCATACTCATTTAAAAGGGTGCAACAAATTATATACATGACGATATTCCAGGCTGTAGCCTGGCACGGAGAGGACACAAATGAAGGATACACAATCAATATATTTGGCCGAACAGAGGATGGAAAGTCTGTCCATGTCGAAACACTCTTTGAGCCATACTTTTTTGTCCGGGCGTCTGAATCAATAGTCGCTGAACTTCACCCGACAAGTTCAGCAGTTATTCGACGAAAAGATCTCTGGGGGTTTAGAAATCAGGAACTGTCTACATTTGTAAAATTGGGTTTCAGAACTCTGGCAGAAATGAAAGAATGTAGACCACGCGGAGTACGAGTTTACGAAAAGAATCTCGATCCAGTTTTGAGATGCATGCACAGAACAAACATCAAATCAACTGGATGGATACAAGTTCCTGAGGATGCAACCCCGTGCTACTCTTCAACGTGTGACTTGGATTTTCAAGTGAATGATTGGAGAAGTCTGAAACCGGTTGACCGTGATGACATTGCACCCCTTCGTATCGCATCGATTGATATTGAAGCCTACTCAGAGTCTGGATCCTTTCCAAATGCATTCAATCCAAATGATACATGCTTTCAGATTGCTGTGACGACACGAGAATTTGGAAAGGATGGCTATCTGGATCGAAAATGCTTCTGTGTAAAAAAGACTGAGGGACACGAATGGTTCGAGACTGAGAGAGAAATGCTTGAACGATTTGGTGAGTACATGAGAGAATTGGATCCTGACATTGTAACTGGGTGGAACATTTTCGGGTTTGATTTGGAGTACTTGTACACGAGAACAGTAGTCACGTGCGCCGGCCAATCCGCACACTATTGGGGACGCCTCAAAGACAAGTCGAATGAAATGGTGACAAAACGTCTGGCATCAAATGCTCTCGGATCAAACGACCTGAAGATGGTTCCAATGGTGGGAAGGTATGTGTTTGACATGTTTCAGGATGTAAAACGAGAGCACAAACTCGAGTCGTACTCTCTGAATAATGTATCGAAAGAGTTTCTCAAGGATACAAAGATTGACATGCCAGTCAAAGAGATGTTTTCACGATTTCGTGAAGGAAAGGGTCTTGAAGAG
>Ga0114963_10000497_pt1 | contig 26124 bp, 24 predicted proteins | sample C_131016_EF_Meta_FD_87019 | JGI IMG/M metagenome (GOLD analysis project Ga0114963, IMG submission 87019) | Freshwater microbial communities from Lake Croche, Canada to study carbon cycling - C_131016_EF_MetaG | ecosystem: Environmental > Aquatic > Freshwater > Lake | place: Lake Croche, Canada... | reverse complement strand
TATAGAGCCGTCGTAGACTACGACGTTGATAGGACGGGTGTGGAAGCGTGGTAACACGTTAAGCTTACCGTTACTAATAGCTCAATTGGCTTGATTTATGCACTGAAAAAATTTTTGATACAAGTTAATATGTTATAATTATTATGTGGTGTAAAATTTTATAATAAATATATTTACTATTAGTAATGCACTTTTCTTTTAGGCTAGTTTAGTTATTAATTTTACAAAAAAATGAAAATAAATTTATCTTTGTTAGAATTTGATAAACAAGTATTCAAATTTATTTTTTTCTATGAATTTTTCATTGGATTATAAAGTTTTAAAAAAAAGTTTTCTTTTATTTTTTATTGATTTATTAATTATTTATTTTTCATTAATTATATCTTTATATTTTAGATTTGATGATTTTATTTTAACAAAAAATTTTTTAGAAAAAATTAAAATATATTTATATTTTGTTCCTTTTTTATTATTTTTTTCTTATCAATTTACGGGCTTAAAAAATATTTTGATAAGATTTTTTTCTTTTAATAATTTAAAGGAAGTATTATTCCACTCCTTGTTATTTACAATATTTTTTTTTTTTATTTTTTCTCTGGAGTTTAGAGTTGTCTCAAAAGTTTTATTAACATTAATATTTTTTTTTCTTATATTTTTTACATTTGTTTCTAGAATTATTTTTTTTTTAATTATTAATTATTTAAAAAATAAAAATAAAAAAATAGTAATTTTTGGCGCAGGACATACTGGGCAAATGTTATTAAATAAATTCCAGTATTCAGATATTAATATTTTATGCTTTATCGATGATAGTCCTTTTTTGGAAGGAAAATCAATTAATGGAATAAATATTTATAATAGAAAAAAATTTGAAAATATACTCGAATTAAATATTATAAATGAGGTTTGGGTTGCTTTATCCAATCCAAGCGCAGATGTAGAAAAAGATCTTAGATCTTATTTTTTATCAAATTTAAATATTCCTATTAAATTTGTTTCTAATATTGAAGAAATTTTATTAAATGAAAGTTTTGTTAATCAAAATATAAGTTTTTTTGATAGTTTTTTAAAAAAAGACAAGGATTCAGACGCTACTTTTAATAGTAAAGTTTATCCATTTTTTCAAAATAAAATTATTTTAATTACCGGAGCAGGAGGAAGTATAGGGTCTGAAATATGCAGACAGATTTTAGTTGCTAAACCCAAAAAGATTATATTGCTTGATATAAGCGAGAGTAATCTTTTTAAAATTTTTTCTGAAATTTCGGAGAGTAAAAAATATTGTGAGATAATAGCGGTTTTAGGGTCTATTGCTGATGATAAAAGAATGAACGAATTGTTTAAAAATAATAATATAGATATTTGTATACATGCGGCAGCTTATAAGCACGTTGGCTTGGTCGAAAATAAAGAAAACTGTAGTGCCGCAATTATTAATAATGTCTTAGGGACCTATATTTGTGCAAAATATAGTATAGATTTTAAGATTAAAAATTTTCTATTAGTCTCCACTGATAAAGCTGTAAATCCCTCAAATATTATGGGGGCTAGTAAAAGAATTTGTGAATTATTAATTAATTATTTTGCAAGTAAGAATAGTAAAATAAAATTTTCATCCGTAAGATTCGGGAATGTAATTGGCTCTTCAGGATCTGTAATTCCTATATTTTTAGAGCAAATTAAAAAAGGAGGACCTGTAACAGTCACCCATGAAAAAATGGAGAGATTTTTTATGTCAATTTCTGAGGCTGTTAGTTTAGTCTTGCACTCTGTTTATTATAGCAAAGGAGGCGAAATATTTATTTTAGACATGGGAAGTCCGGTTAATATTTTAGATTTAGCTAAAAAATTAATCAACCATCTAAATTTAACTATTAGAGATAAAAATAATCCTGACGGGCAGATTGAAATTGTAATAACAAAACCTCAAATTGGAGAGAAGTTAAAAGAAGATTTATTTCTAGATGGACAAAAATTATTTTTAACAGATAATAAAAAAATTAAATTTGTAAAAGAAGAAAGTATTTTAGAAATGGATTTTCTTGAAAAATTTTTAGATGATATTAAAGACCTTGGTATTGCAAAAAAAGATTTAATTAATAATTATTTAAAAAAAATATTAACAATTAACAATTTGTAAAATGAAAAAATTTTTTTCAAAAGATAAGTTTTATTTACCGTTACTATTATTATTATATATTTTGTGTTCATTTTTTACTCTAAGTGATTTGGCTCCTTATAATTATTATGATAACCGTCATTCACTATATCCTTGGCAATATTCGTTTTTGACAATTTTTTTATGTTTAATATTTATTTTGTACATATTTATGATTTTTATTTTTAATAAAAATCTTTTTATTCCTTTTTTATTATTTATGCTCATTCTTACCGCGGGAAGTTATATTCTAGGATTTGCAATTTTTGATGAAATAATAATTTCTGTAGCAGCCATTAGTATAATTGTAAATTTTTTTTATAAAAAAAAAGAAATTAAACTAAACTTTAATTTTGAAAGTATTTTATTTATTTTTCTAGTTTTTTCTGCTATAGTTTATTCTATTATCGGACTTAATTATACTATTAAGAGCGTCAGGTATCTTTTTTTATACTTTTCAGTTTTAATAATTTTTTTATATTCAATATCTAATTTATCTCCTAAAATTAATAAAATTTTTTTAATAAATTATATATATTATTCAGTTGTTGCATATTTTTTTATACAAATAGTTTTATGGGTTATTAAATTCTATTTTTTTCAAGAATATTTTCAGACAAAATTATTCGATTATATTTTTTGGGGCAATATGCAGCCGGTTAATTCGAGATCAGCAACCAGTTATACTGATATAGCAGGAGTAATTGGAACATTTATTTCCATTTATATTTTAAGATACTCTCAAGATTATATAAGACCTTCAATATTAATATTTTTATTATTTATAGTCATGTGTCTAGAAGATAGCAGGGCTTTGCTATTATTATTGCTATTATTAACCGTGGCTTTGTTATTAACAAAGTTTAATTTTACTAAATTTAAGTTTGCAATAATTACTATTTCCCTTTGTAGTTTGCTGCATTATTCAGTTTATGGGCATAATAGAATGCAACCTGCCTATGAGCATATTATCGCTTTTACACATCTCGAAAAAGGGGAAAAGGACTACCCTTATGAAAAGGGAATACTTGTTGTGCCAAAATCTCCAGATGGGTTAAGGCAACTATATGTCATAAGTTCTATAATGTATGTAAAAAATAAAAAATTAGACTCTATAATCGGATGTGGTCTTTATGGTTATTGGATATGTAGTGAAGAAATTTTTTTGCTTGCAAAGCAATATGAAATAAACTTTAACCAACCACAAGGCAATCTTGGAACCAAATATCTTCGAACCCCATCTCTTGGATCAATTATAGTAGAATTTGGATTTGGTTTTTTTTCTCTATCAATTTTTTTGTTATTTTATTGTTATTATAAAAGAATAAAATTTACATCTAATACTTTTTTTAATTTTAAAAATCTAGAAATGAGTATTTTTTATTTTTATTGCCCAGTAACCATAATTTTATGGATGATTTTTGGTAACGTAGAAGATGTTGCTTATATATATTTGTTGATGATGCCTAACTTAGTTTTTTATAATTTATTTAAGGCGTAATTATTTTTTATATAAAATGAAAAAAATTAAAATTGCCATTATTGGCTCCGGTTATGTGGGGCTTCCTTTATCTTTAGAGTTTGCTAAGTTTTTTTCAGTTATTTCTTTTGATTTAAATAGAGTTCGTATTAAAGAGTTAAATAATTCATTTGATCGTAATAATGAATTCTTAAAAAAAAACTTTTTAAAAAAAAAAATAGAATTTACTTTTGATATAAAAAAATTAAAAAATTGTAATTTTTATATTATAACTGTTCCAACTCCGATAAAAAAATCTAACAAACCAGATTTATCACACTTAGTAAACGCCAGTAAAATGATCGCTAAGTGTATTAAAAAAAATGATATTGTGATTTATGAATCTACGACTTTTCCAGGTTGTACGGACAATGTCTGTATACCAATTTTAGAAAAATATTCAAAATTAAGTGTGAATAAAGATTTTGGTGTTGGCTATAGTCCAGAAAGAATTAACCCTGGCGACAAGATAAATACAATTAGAACAATAAAGAAAGTAGTCAGTGCTTCTGATAGAAAAACTTTAAACAAAATAAAATTTTTATATAAAAAAATTATCAAATCTGGAATTTATCCCGTTTCCTCTATTAAAATTGCTGAAGCGGCAAAAGTTATAGAAAATGCACAGAGAGATATTAATATTGGTTTTGTTAATGAGCTTAGTATTATTTTTCAGAGAATGGAAATTGATACAAGAGAAGTCTTGGATGCAGCATCGACAAAATGGAACTTTCATAACTATAATCCTGGCATGGTTGGAGGACACTGTATTAGCGTTGATCCATATTATCTAAGTTACGAATCAAAAAGATTAGGTTACACACCACAAATATTACTTTCCGGAAGGAAAATAAACGAAAAAATGGCAAGGTATGCCGCATTAATGACACTAAGAAAAATGAAAAAAAATAATATTAGTATTAAAAATTCTCGCATTGCTATTTTAGGAATTACTTTTAAAGAAAATTGTCCTGATATACGTAATACAAAAATTATAGACTTGATCAAAGAACTGAAAGCCTGCAAAGCTAAACTTTTTATATGCGACCCGTATGCAGACCCAGGTGATGTTTATAAACAATTTAGAGTTAGGTTATTTAATATTAATAATCTTAATAAAATTGACACAATTATATTAGCTGTTGGTCATTCCGAATATAAGAAGATACCTATAAAATTTTATAAAAAAATTTCTAATTTTAAAAACCAACCAGTATTTTCTGATCTTAAAAGTAATATTGATAAAAAGTTATTGGAAAAAAATGGATTTGCAGTTTTTCGATTATAAATATGAACGATAAATTTAAGGTTATAGTGGTCGGATGCGGAAATTGGGGGCTTAATCATATTAAATTTTTAAAGAAAATGAACTGTTTACACGGTGTCGCAGATTTAGATGAGAAGCTTTCACAAAAGATATCAAATATTTATAAATGCAACTCTTTTTCTCTAAAAGAAGTTTTTTTAAAAAAAAGATCCGATGCCTTATTTATTTGCAGTTCTGCAGCCTCTCATTTTTCTTTGCTTAAAAAAGCAATGCCAATATATAAAAATATTTTTTGCGAAAAACCCGTCACGTTAAATTTAAAACATTTTAAAGAAATAATAAAATTAAAAAATAAATACAAAAATCGATTTGCAGTTGGACATTTGTTGCATTATCATCCTGCAATTCCTTTGATTGAAGGTATAATTAAAAAAAAAAGATTAGGAAAAATAGTATCAATATATTGTGTTAGAAAAAGTTTCGGAAAATTTAGAAAAGAAGAAGATATTATACAGTCACTTATTCCTCATGATTTATCAATAATTTTTAGATTTTTTAAAAAGAAGATTGTAAAGATTGGTTCTCACGCTTCTAGCGTCTTAAATAAAAATATTTTTGATACTGCAAATTGTTTCTTAGAATTTCTAGATAAATCTTTCGCTTATATTAATGTGTCTTGGTTTTCACCTAAAAAAAAACGCATAATTCAAATTGATACTAATAAAGCAATTATTACATTTGACGATACGTTAGAGCTTCAAAAAAAAGTTCACATTCAATATATAAGAAAAATAAATAAAAATAATTTTTTTATTTTTCAAAAAAAAAAAAATTTCTATATACCTATAAAAATAAAGACTCCGGCATTAAGTATTGAAATCTTAGAAGTGATAAATTATTTTAAAGGTAAAATAAAAAAAATATTTAACAATTTAGAAGAAAGTGAAAAAATTATTGACACGATATCAAAATTACGAAAAACCTTATAAAATAATAATTTTGCAGTTTTTAATTTTTTTGTTTTAATTTTTTTATAAATTTCGCAATTTTAAGAGAAGCTTCGCCTTTTCCATATATTTTTAGATTAAAGTTTTTTTTATTTTTTAAAATTTCTAGTTTTTTATTAATTATTTTAATTCTGTCTTTAATTAAAAAATTGACTTTTAATTTAACCAATTCTACCCATTCGGTCTCATTCCTTATTGTAAAACAATATTTTTTTGCAAAATAAGCTTCTTTCTGTAATCCACCGCTATCAGTGATTACATATTTACAATTATTGATTAGCCATAACATTTGAAAATATCCGACAGGTTTTATGATTTTTAGATTGTTATTCTGAATCTTTATAATTTTTAATATTTTTTTTAATCTAGGATGTGCTGGAAATATAATAAGGTTATCTTTAGGTAAATACTTAAGATCTTTTACGATTTTTTTTATAAAAATTAAGTTACTATTTTCTTCTCTGTGTATAGTTAATAATATAAATTTTTTCTTTAGAAATTTATGAATTGGTTTCTGTTTTTTTTTAAAAAATAAATACGAATCGTACATTACGTCTCCAGTATTTATTATTTTCTTATTTATAATTCCTTCTTTTTTTAGATTATTTACAGAATTTTTATTAGGACATAATAGATAGGATGATAAATGATCTGTAACTTTTCTATTAATTTCTTCTGGCATTAGGCTATTGTAACTTCTTAATCCAGATTCGACATGAATAACTTTTATGTTTAGTTTAGCTGCAGCTAAACTTCCGGCGATTGTAGAGTTTGTATCACCATAAACTAAAACGTAGTCTGGTTTTTCTTTTAATAAAATAACTTCTAATTTTATTAGCATTTGAGCAATCATTTGGTTGTGACTTAAATTATTAATATTTAAAAAATATTTTGGACTAGGAATCTTTAATTGATTAAAAAAAATTTTATTCATATCAAAGTTAAAATGCTGTCCTGTATCAACAATAACTTCTTTGACCTTTTCTTTTTTTAGGAATTTACTTAATAAAGCTGATTTTATAAATTGTGGTCTTGCACCGATTATAGTTACTAATTTCATTTTAATATTGTTATTAAAAGTAATAATTATCTTTATGATTAATCTTTTTTAATGTAAATTACTTATTCTTAGTTTCGCTACAATATTATGAAATATACAAAACATTCCACCTCAATTATTGATGACGGTGCTGAAATAGGAGATGATAGCTTTATTTGGCATTGGAGTCATATTTGCAAGGGCGCTAAGATTGGTAATAATGTTTCTATAGGCCAGAATGTATATGTGGCAAATAATGTCGTAATTGGAGATAATTGCAAAATACAAAATAATGTGTCGGTTTATGACAATGTGACCTTGGAGGACAATGTTTTTTGCGGCCCTAGTATGGTATTTACTAACGTTTATAACCCAAGAGCTTTCATAGACAGAAAAAATGAATATAAAAACACTTTAGTAAAAAGAGGAGCTACTTTAGGTGCCAATTGTACAATTGTTTGCGGAGTTACAATCGGAGAATATTCTCTTGTTGGAGCCGGTTCTCTAGTGAATAGCAATGTTAAAGACTTTGCTTTAGTGGTGGGGGTTCCGAGTTCTCAAATAGGATGGGTAAGTAAATTTGGCAAAAGAATAGAGCTGCCCCTTGATGGTAAAGGAGAATTTGTATGCCCTCATACAGAGGACACTTATTTATTAGATGAAATGGTATTAAAGATAAAAAATAAATGAAAATACCTTTTGCTGATTTAAAATCTCAGTATGAAAAATTAAAACCTCAAATTCAGAGCCGTATTAATAAAGTTTTAGACCACGGACAATATATTATGGGTCCAGAGGTTTCTGAACTAGAACTTAAGTTAGCAACTTATACAGACTCAAAATATTGCGTTACTGTTTCTAGTGGAACAGAAGCGTTACTTATAAGCTTGATGACTTTAGGAGTTGGCAATGGAGATGAGGTTATTACTACTCCATTTACTTTTGTGTCAACAGCAGAGGTCATTGTTATGTTGGGAGCAAAACCAGTTTTCGTCGATATTGAACCAGATACACTTAATATTAACGCTGATTTAATTAAATCAAAAATAACAAAAAACACAAAAGCAATAATACCAGTTAGTCTTTACGGACAGACAGCAGATATGGATAAGATTAATTCTATTGCAAAAGCATATGGCAATATTCCAGTCATAGAAGATGCCGCTCAAAGTTTTGGAGCAACATACAAAGGAAAGAAAAGTTGTAATTTAAGCACTATTGGTTGCACAAGTTTTTTTCCAAGTAAACCTTTAGGATGTTATGGAGATGGAGGAGCTATTTTTACTAACGATAAAGATATTGTTGAGATTTTGAGACAGATTAGAGTTCACGGGCAAAGCGAAAGATACATATATAAAAGAATTGGCGTTGGTGGACGAATGGATACAATCCAGTGCGCTGTAGTGTTAGCAAAATTTGAAAGTTTTGATGAAGAGATAAAAAAGAGGCAAGAAGCAGCAAAAATATATGATATTTTATTACAGGAATTTTTAAGCAGTTCAAACAAGGTGCAAACAATCAAAGTAAGAGAAAATCGCACAAGTGCATTTGCTCAATATTCTATTTTAATTCAAGATAGAGACGAGATTCAAAAAAAATTGAAATTATTAAATATTCCAAGTTCAGTGTATTACCCCCTTCCATTAAATCAACAAGAACCTTATAAAAAATTTTGTTGTTCTGAATGCACTCCTGTTTCAAATGATGCGTCCAAAAGAATAATTTCACTTCCTATGTCTTCTTTTTTAGAAGAGCATCATCAGCAATATATAATTAATAATTTTATAAAAATTATTAAATAGGTTCATAATCTTAATGAATATTCTTTTTTTATCTTCCTATGATCAGCCTTACGGAGCTTCAAACAGAACTTTTCTATATGCAAAACAATTACATAAATTGAATAATAATGTTTTTATGATATTTAATAATTATTCCCACTTATCTAATAAAAAGATTAGTAAAAAAAAATATTTTATTGCTAGTGGAGTCAAATGTTACGCAATAAACAATTATAAATATAAACCCAATTCATTTAGTAGATTCATAGACATGTTTGTAAATTTTATTTCGGTTATGAGAATAAAATTTATTTTTAAAAATAAGTTCGACGTAATAATAGCACCTTCAGTACCAATAACGACTGGATTCGCAGGTTTGATTTTATCAAAACTATTAAAAACAAAATTTGTTTATGAAATAAGAGATGTCTGGCCGGATGCTTTAATTTACAACAAATCAATCACTAAAATTAATCCAATTTATTGGATTTTTAAATTTATGGAAATTATTATTTATAAACAATGTGATTATATTTTTAGTGGTTTGCCAGGTGTAAAAAGATATATTTTTAATTTAACAAATAAAAATAAAAAAATATTTTATATTCCTAATCCTTATGATAATTCGCTGATAAATAAACCTACATTTGGCTTAACTTATAAAAAAAAATTTAATATTGCTTATTTAGGTAGATTTAGCAATGAACATGATATTGAGACAATTATAAAAGCTGCATATTTAATTTATTTTAGCAAGAACCGAGATCAATTTACATTTAATATTTATGGAGATGGATTAAATAAAGAATATATGATCAAACTTTGCTCCAAATTAGAAATTAAAAATGTTTTTTTCCATAAATTTGTAGAAAAGAAGAATATTTTTTCGACTTTGATAAAAAATGATATTTTGATTAATGCAATTAAAGATACAAAAAGCTTTCAGTGGGGGGTAAACCAGAATAAATTATATGAGTATATGTTTACAGGAAAAATAATCCTTTTTTCCTCAAGTATTAAAAGAAAATATAATCCTATAAAAAACTATAATACTGGATTCGCCTTGCCTGCCGGTGATCATGTAGGTATTGCAAAAATGTTGATTAAAATTAAAAATATATCAATACACAGTCCAAATAAATTGAAATCAATAAGTAACAGATGTTATAATTATGCAAAGAATAAATACAGTTTGGATAAGTTGTCAAAAGTTTATAATCGTTTATTAATTAATTTACTAACTTAAAAAGTGAGCGTGTACTCTGGAAGATAGAAAAAAGAAAGAAATCGAGCACTCTAAAATACGAAGATCTATATTACAAGGCTTTGAAAGAGTTTCGGATTCAACCAATAATTCCGATCAAGTGAAAAATACTTTTGTTAAAAATCAAGATGAGTTTGATTATCATTTCTCCAATATGAAATATTACTCTGTTACAGTCTCAAGCGAAAAATATAAAGAAGAATGGCTAAAAAATAATATTAAAACTGGTTATAAATTACTAGATTTTGCTTGTGGTAGTGGAGAAAATTCCATCTTTTCAGCAAAGTGTGGTGCGATAAGTTATGGAATAGATATTTCGCCAGAAGGTATTTTAAATGCAAGAAATAACGCCGAGCATTTTAAATTAAAAGATAAATGTTTTTTTGAAGTTATGGATGGTGAAAATATGAGCTTTTCTGATAATTTTTTTGATATTGCAGTTGAATATGGAGCTTTGCATCATGTAGATTTAGATATTGCTCTTAAGGAAATATCCAGAGTTTTAAAGCCAAGTAGTAAAATGATTTGTGTTGAGGCGCTTAGACACAATCCATTAATACATTTTTATAGAAAGGTCACACCACACCTTAGAACCGAATGGGAAGTTAATCATATTTTAGGAGTAGAAAGTTTAGAGGTTATGAAAAAATATTTTAAAAATGTTAACGTAAAATTTTTTCATTTATTTTCTTTACTGCTTGTTCCTTTCAGAAAAACTTTTTTATTTAAGGCACTTTATCCGTGGTTTAATAAATTTGATAATTTTATTTTGTCAAATAAGCTCTTAGGAAAGTACTCATGGATCATGATTATAGAATTGTCAGATCCTATTAAATAAAATTTTTATAATAAATTAAAGTGAATTATTTTTTTTACAAACGTTTTTTTGATATTTTTTTATCTTTATTTTTAATATTAACTTTATCACCAATTTTTATTTTAATAATATCAAGCTATTTTTTTTTCTTCATAGGCAAACCATTTTATATCTCTAACAGAGTAGGGTATCAGGGAAAACTTTTTAGGATTTATAAATTTAGAACTATGGTTTTAAATGCTGAAAATATAGGCTCTGTAGTTACTTCCTTAAATGACAGAAGAAATATAATTTTTGGTCGCTTTTTAAGAAGAACAAAATTAGATGAACTACCGCAGTTATTTAATATTTTAGAGGGTAGTATGTCATTTGTTGGTCCAAGACCAAATTTTAAAAAACTAGTTGAAAAATACCCAAAATCAATAAAGAAAGTTATTTACAGGCTAAAGCCAGGGTTAACAGATTTTTCCACTTTATTATTTACCGATATGGATTCTGTTGTTAGCAAAAAAAATTCAGAAAAAAAATATTTATTTTATGTTCAGCCGATAAAAAATTTTTTGATTTATAATTATTATAATAAAATTAATTTTATTACCGATATTAAAATATTATTTTTCACTTTTTTTTCGCTGCTTAATATAATCAGTTTTAATAAAAAAATGTTATATAAGTTTTTTAATATTAAATGTTAATGAAAAATTTGTCAAAATTATGTTTTGGTTGTTGGCAGTTAGGAGGTCATAATTGGGGGAAATTTAATTATTCTGAAAGCAAGATTGCCGTAAGAAAGTCTTTAGATTTTGGAATTAATTTCTTTGATACAGCTGCAATTTATGGCTTAGGCATGTCAGAAAAAAGATTGAGTAATTATTTAGGCAATAAAATAAATAATGTTTACATATCTACAAAGTGCGGTTTGCAATTTAAAAAAAAAAAAAATAAGACCAAAATAATAGTTAATAATGATCCTAAATTTTTAAGACAAGAGTTAGAAAATAGCTTGAGGAGACTAAAGGTAGATAAAATTTTTTTATATTCTTTACATTATTTAGATAAAAAATTAGATTTTAGATATACTTTAGACGTGCTTCAAAAATTTAAGGAAGAAGGAAAGATTCAGAACATTGGTTGTAGTAATATTGATCCCACTAATTTAAAAAATTTTTTGAAAGTATGTGATATTAATTATATACAAATTCCCATAAATATTATTGACATGAGTCACTATAATAAGTTCAAAAAAATCTGCATTAAATCAGGAGTTAATATATTGCCGTATAATGTTTTAGCCTATGGATTTTTAACTGGAAAAATAGACATTAATTATAAATTTGGACCAAATGATCATAGGTCAAAACTAGATTTTTTCAGAAAAAATAATTTAAAAAAAAATATTAATTTTCTCAATAAAATAAAAAAAGAAATTTCACTTAGCGGAGAAACTTTATTATCTCATTCAATTAAATCTATCGTATCTTTGCCAGGCGTTAAATCTGCAATTGTAGGAATTCAAAGTTTTGAGCAGCTGAAGGAGAATGTGGCTTGCGTTTAATTAACAAGAAATTAAAATTCTTAACAAATCCTGCTCGTTATTCTGATTTCTTAAATTTGGGAAAATTTAAGAAAGATAAATTAATATATTTTCTCTCAATGATGATCAAAATAAGATTAGTAGAAGAGCATTTAGCGATGAATAAAAAGAATAATATTATTAAATCTCCGGTACATCTTTGCAATGGCCAAGAAGCAATTGCTACTGCTATTGGATCTCTAATTAAAAAAGGAGATACTGTTTTTGGAAACCATCGTTCGCATCATCATATTATATCTTTAAATACTAACCTAAAATATTTTTTTTCTGAAATTTTAGCAAAGAAGAACGGTTTAAATAAAGGCAATGGTGCTTCTATGCACTTAATTGATAAATCTAATTCTTTTTATGGATCAGTCCCTATAGTTGCAGGAACAATACCATTGGCAACAGGAGCTGCTTTTTCACTGAAATATCAAAAAAAAAAAAATATATCCATTATTTATATGGGTGACGGTGCTAGCGAAGAAGGTGTTTTCCACGAGTCTTTAAATTTTGCTAGTTATTATAAATTACCTTTATTATTTGTAGTTGAAAATAATTTTTATTCCAGCAATTTACATATATCTCAAAGACAACCATCCCAAAGTATTTCAAGATTTGCTCTTGCCAATAAAATTAAATTTAAAATGTTAGACGGTAATAATGTTTTAGAAATTTATAATCATGCTCAGAGTTTAATAAACGCAATGCGTAAAAATTACGAGCCAGCATTAATAGAAGTATTCACTTATCGACAATTAGGACATGTTGATTGGAGAGAAGATCTTGATGTTGGAGTTGACAGATCAAAAGAAAAATTAATTTTATGGAAAAAGAAAGACCCTATCATAAGACTTTTAAGATCATTAATTAAAAATAAATTTATTAATATGAATTTTTATAATGATATAAAAAATAAAATTAACACTATAATTAATAGAGACTGGAAGTACGCAATAAAAAGTCCCGATTTAAAGGAAAGAGATTTAACACGATTTGTTTATCATGAAGAATAAGAATAATTTACTTGTTAATATTTCATATTCTGAAGCTATTAGAAAAGCGTTACTCTATCTTTTTAAGAAAGATAAAAATTTTGTTATTTTGGGGCAGGGTGTAACAAGTCCCTGGTATGTTGGAAATACTTTAAAAGATTTTGATAAAATTTATCCAAATAGAATATTTGATACTCCAGTAAGTGAAAGTTTAGTAACTGGAGCTGGAGTTGGAGCTTCTTTAGTTGGTCTACGACCGTTTATTATTCATCCGCGAATGGACTTTATGTTGTATGCAGCTGACACAATTATTAATCAAGCAGCAAAATGGTCTTACATAACAGGAGGAGCTTCTTGTGTGCCCGTTACTATAAGAGCAATTATAAATAGAGGAGGAAGCCAAGGCGCACAGCATTCTCAATCTTTGCATTCTTTATTTGCTCATATACCAGGATTAAGAATAGTTATGCCTTCAAACTCAAAAGATGCGCATGATCTTTTAATTGCTTCCGTAAAATCTAATGATCCTGTAATTTTTATTGATGACAGATGGTTGTATGAAAATAAACAAAAATTTAAACCGGATTATAAAATTAATCTTGCAAAAGTTAATCCAAAAATTATTAAAAAAGGAAAACATATTACAATTGTTGCCAGTAGTTACTCTGCGCACTTATCTTTAGAGGCCGGCATTAAATTAAGTAAAATAAATATTTCTGCTGAAATAATAGATCTTAGGGTTATAAATCCTTTAAAAGTAGATTTGATAATAAAATCAGTAAAAAAAACTAAAAGATTACTAGTTGTGGACGGTAGTTGGGAAAATTGCGGATTATCTAGTCAAATAATTTCATCTGTTTGTCAAAAAATAAATTTAAATATTTTAAAATGTAACCCGACAAGGATTACTTTGCCGAATTCTCCGGCTCCCTCATCTCATATTCTTGAAAATTTTTATTATCCTAATGTTGATTTAATTGTTAAAAAAGCTAAAAAATACTTTAATAAATGAGAATCCCTTTTTTTAACTATAAGAAACTTTACTTAAGTAAAAAAAATAACTATTTAAAAAAATTTAATCATATTTGTTCAAACGGCTCTTTTATCATGCAAAAAGAGTTGTTGGACTTTGAAAAAAATTTAGCAAAATTTCAAAAATGCAAATACGCAATTGGAGTTGGAAATGCAACTGATGCTTTGCAACTTTTACTAAAAGCAGCCGGAATTAAAAATGGGGATGAGGTAATATTTTGTACTCATACAATGATCGCAACCGCTTCAGCGATTAAATTTTGTGGCGCAATACCAGTGCCAGTAGACTGTGCTAGCGATCATTTAATAGATTTAGAATCATTTAAAAAAGCTATTACGCAAAAAACAAAAGGAGTAGTCGTCACGCAATTAAATGGAAGAATTGCTGATATGTCCAAGATTTTAATGATTGCAAAGGAGTATAAAATTAAAGTATTTGAAGATGCCGCCCAAGCTTTAGGTGCAAGATTTAAAAATCGTTTTGCCGGTTCTTTTGGAGTGGGGGGCTGCATTAGTTTTTATCCAGCCAAGATTTTGGGTTGTTTTGGAGATGGTGGCGCTGTTATTACAAATAATAAAAATATATTTTTAAAAATTAGAGCTCTACGCGATCATGGAAGAAATTCTCAAGGAGAAATTGTTTATTGGGGATATAATTCTAGATTGGACAATCTTCAAGCTGGCTTTTTGAATGTGCTTTTTAGAGATATTAATAAAATTATTAATAAAAGACGTTATTTGGCTAGTTCATATTTTAATAATCTTCAAAAAAATAGATTTTTAAAATTACCTCCTAATACAAATCAAAAAAATCATTTTGACGTTTATCAGAATTACGAAATTGAGTGCTATAAAAGAAATCAATTAAAAGAATATTTATATAAAAATGGCGTAGGTACTATATTGCAGTGGGGAGGAAAAGCAGTTCATGAGTTTAAGAAAATTAATATAAAAAAAAAATTACCAAAAACAGAAAAGATTATGCGAAACTCTTTACTGTTGCCCATGAATTATTTTTTAAAAAAATCAGATATTGAATATATTTGCAAAGTAATAAACAAGTTTTACGAGAATTCATTTGAGAGCAAACATTAATCAATGTGTTATACTATGCGGAGGTTATGGATCTAGAATTTATCCTATAACTAAAAATACTCCCAAGCCATTAATAAAATATTTTAAAAAACCGTTTTTATCATATTTAATTAAATCTTTAAGAGACCAGGGTTTCAAAAAAATTTTAATCCTAACCTATTACAAATCAAGTAAATTTAGTAAAAAGTTGTTTAAAGACTACAGGGAATTAGAAATAACTATTGTTAAAGAGAAAAAAAAATTAGGAACTGGAGGGTCAATTGTTAATTCAAGAAAATATCTTGAAAAATATTTTTTTGTTATTAATGGAGATACTTATTTTGATATTAATTTTAGATCGTTTGAAAAAGAATTTAAAAAAAATTATTTAGCCTTTATAGCTTTAAAAACATATAATGTTTCTAATGCAATAAATTATAAATTAAGAAAAATAAGTAAGATTTTCTTTAATGGTAATTCAAAAATATTTAATGGAGGAGTTTATATTTTAAATAAAAACATATTAAAATATGCAAAGAAAATTAATTTAGATTTGGACAAAGATATTATTTGTTCACCTCTTAATAAAAAAAATGTTTTCGGAAAAATATATACTAATAAATTTACTGATATAGGAAAGAATTTTTCAGTTTTTAAAAAATCAAGAGTTATTTTAAAAAAAATTATTAATAAACCTTGTTGTTTTTTAGATAGAGATGGAGTTATTAATTATGATTATGGATATGTAATTAATAAGAAAGATTTCAGATTCAGACCTGGAGTCATAGAAGGAATTAAAATATTAAATGATAATGGTTATTATGTAATAGTTATTAGCAATCAATCTGGAGTTGGAAGAGGATTTTATTCAACAAAAAAATTAAACAATTTTCATAAGTACATAAATTCTGAATTAAACAAACAAGGAGCATTTATTAATAAATTTTATTATTCACCGTATCATCCAGAAGCTAAAATTAAAAAATATAGAAAAATTAGCAAATGTAGAAAACCAGGCATTGGGATGTTTTTGCAAGCAATGAAAGATTATAAAATTCAGAAGAAAAAATCTTTTTTTATTGGAGATTCCAAATCTGATTTTTTAGCTGCAAAAAATTTTAAAATTCCATTTTTCTACCCAGATATTAATTTTAAAAAACAAGTAAAAAAAATAATAGATGTTAAATAATTCTTTAAATAAAAAATAATGAGATATTTGCAAAAAAATTTTTCTATTATTATTCCAACAAAAAATTCTGAAAAATATATTCATAACTGTTTAGATTCAATTTATAGGCAAAAAGAAAAATCTATAGAAGTTATAATTGTAGACGCTTTCTCTGATGATCAAACGTTAAAAATTATTCATAGTTTTAAAAAAAAAATTAAAAATATAAGAATTATTAAATTGAAATCAAGACCCGAAGTAGCGAGTGCGTTAGGAATACATAAAGCAAAAGGAAAATATATAGTTTGGCTTGGTTCAGACGATAGATTGTGTTCAACTAATACCTTTTTACAGGTTAAAAAAATTTTTGAAAAAAGAAGATGTGATATTGTATACGGCTCATATCAGATTATTAATTCAAAAGAAAAAATTATTAAAACAGTTATAAGCCAAGATTTTAATTACTATAGGTTGCTTAATGTAGAAAATTATATTTGTGCCACTTCTTTATATTTTAAAAGTGCAATTTTTAAAAAAATTAAAAAAGATTTGGACGATGGATTTGATTTTGCTTTTATTTTAAAAACTTTTAATAAATTTAATATTTTTAAAACTAAAAAGATACTCTCTAAGTTTATGATTCATGATATGAGTCATTCTGGTAATTTTTATAAGAATATAGTTAATATCAATCTTGATTGGATGATTTCCAAAAAGTACGGTGGTCATTTATTTAATAAATGGCACAGAAGGCATATTTTGATTAAAGTTTTTACTTATCTCAGATTATTATGGGTGGCAGAACTTAAAAGAAGATTATCATGGAGATATTTATTAAAAATCAAGGCTAATTTCAATAAAGATCTACCAGAAGTAAAAAATACTTATAGAAAATATCTATAAATATTTTATTAATAACTGTTATGATTTTAATTACAGGATCAAATGGAGTGCTCGGTGAAGCTTTCAAAAAACTTAATAATGATTTTTTTTTTTTAGACGGTAAAAAAAAATTAGACTTAAGAGACTATAAAAGTGTAGATTCTTTTTTTGAAGACAAGAAATTTAATGGTATTATTCATTTAGCTGCTGTATCTGGTGGCATTGGTCTTTCAGGAAATAAGTTTCAAGCAACTTTACTTAGAGATAACATATTAATGTTAATTAATATTCTAGACATAGCTGTTAAAAAAAAAATTAATAAAGTTTTAATAACCCTATCATCGGGCATGTATCCTCCTAATGCTAAAATGCCATATAATGAAGAGAGTATCCATGACGGACCAGCTCACGAAAGTTCTTATGGCTATTTTTATGCCAAAAGATTCTTTGAACCCGCAATAAGATCTTATCGTGAACAATTTGGAATTGATATTATTGGATGCGTTCCTAATGGGATTTTTGGTGAAAATGACAATTTTTCTGAACAGTCTACTATGTTGCCTTCGATAATAAATAGAATGTATTTTGCTAAAAAAAATAATGAAGAATTAAAAGTGTGGGGAGATGGATCAGCGCTTAGAGAGTACACTTATTCTGGAGATTTAGCTAAGGCTTTAATGTGGTGTTATAAAAATTACTCTTCAGAAAAAATATTGAATGTTGGCTCAAATGAAGAAGTTAGTATAAAAAATATTGTATATTTTATAGCAGATGCAATGAAGTTTGATAAAAAAAATATTATTTTTGACGGAATAAAAAATGCAGCAGTCTTTAGAAAAACAATGGATAATAGTAAATTTTTAAATCTATCTAAATTTGAATTTTTATCGTTAAAAGAAGGAATAAAGAAAGCAGTAGATTGGTTCTTAATGTCCATTGAAAAAGATAGTAATTTTATAAAAAATTATAAAAAAGTTTAACTTGATTTATAATTTTTTATTATCTTTATAATATTACATGAAAAAAAAAATTTTTAAAATAATTAAAAAATCTTATGAGTTAAGAAAAAGAATTATTGAAATTGTAATTAAAAATGGAGGGCATTTGGCGACCTCTTTTTCTTGTTTGGATATCTTGGTTTGTTTATATTATGGAAATTTACTTAAATTTAAATCATCTAAACCTAATTGGGAAATTAGAGATCGATTAGTTATAAGCAAAGGACATGCCGAAACTTTAATTTATACTATATTAGACGATCTAGGTTTTTTTCCAAAAAGTTGGCTTACTAAAAATTACAGAGCTGGAAAATATTTATTAGGAGGACATATTGACTCTAAAGTACCCGGGATAGAATTTACAACCGGGGCATTAGGTCACGGATTAAGTCTTGCTGCAGGTTCCGCGTTAGGATTAAAACGTAAAAAGAACAATGCAAAAGTTTTTGTATTGTTAAGCGATGGTGAATGTACAGAGGGAACAACTTGGGAGGCGGCTATTTTTGCTTCAAAACACAGACTTAACAATCTGATTGCAATAATAGATAATAACAAAATATCAGCTACTGATTTTACTAAAAATTTTACTGATATACAAAATCTAGATAAAAAATTTAAAGCTTTTGGATGGAATGTCGTCCATGTCAATGGACATAATCATTTGCAATTATTAAAAATTTTAGGCCAAGTTAAAAATAGTTTAAAAGGAAAACCAACAGTTATTATAGCGGACACGATAAAGGGAAAAGGTTTGAAATTTATTGAAAATGATCCTACCCGACATGCCAAAGGGTTGGATGAAAAAGAAAAAATTATGGCTAGAGATATATTTGAAATTAAATGAGAAATAAGAATATTTTTAATATGTATCAGCGAGATATCTTTATAGATACCCTTTATCGTTTTGCAAAAAAAGATAATAAGATTATTTTAATTACAAATGATCAAGGCGCTGTCGCTTTAGACAATTATAGAGAAAAATTACCCAAACAATTTATTAATGCAGGAATTTCAGAACAGAATATCATAGGTGTCGCAGCAGGTATGGCAAAGGAAGGCTATAACTGTTTTGTTTATAGTATTGCCTCATTTATTATTAATAGAACGATTGAACAAATAAAGATTGATCTGTGCAGTATGAAACTACCAGTCAAGATTTTTGGAGTAGGATGTGGCTACTCATATGCTGTTGATGGTCCAACTCATCACGCAACAGAAGATATAAGTTTTTTAAATCCGATTCCTGGAATGACAATTTATTCTCCTAGTGATAGTTTCTCAGTGCACAAGATTGTTGAATTTTTAATAAAATCAAAACTGCCTACCTATGTTCGTTTAGACAGAGAAATTTGTCCACAGATATACGATAAACATAATTTCAATTTGAAAAAAGGCTATTCAATAATTAAAAAAGGAAAAAAAATATGCATCATAACCACAGGTAAAATGGTTTCTACTGCAAAGATAATTGCAGATAAGCTTTCGAATTATCAAATTGGTATTATTGATTTATTTGCAGTAAAGCCATTAAACAATGACATAGTGAAAGATTTATTAAAATATAAAAAAATATTTTCCTTAGAAGAGCATAATCAGACAGGGGGTATTGGAAGTATATTGTCGGATTTGATCGTAGAAAAGAATTTAGACGTCAGACTTAAAAAATTGGCTTTAAAAGAAAATTTAATATTTGGTTATGGTTCCAGAGATTTGTTGCAAGAAAGAAATTCCTTAGACATCACTAGCGTCATAAAAACTATAAAAAAGAATGTTTAATTAAATAATTAAATTAGATTAATTATTTATTTATTAGTAAAAGCCAACCTTATCCCTTTTAGATAATATTGGTTTTTTTATTGGCCATTTAATTTTAATTTTTTTATCATTCCATAATATTGTTTTTTGATCTTTGTTAGAATAGTAACCATTTACACAGTAATTAAATATAGCTTCTTTGCTTAGAATTAAATGGGCAATTCCAGTATTTCTTGGAATGTAAATTAAATTATAATTTTTATGATTTAATAATATTTTTGTAAATTTAAGATAATTAACTGATTTTTTTTTAATATTCAAAAGAACTAATAGTATTTTACCGTAAACACATGACACAATTTTATCTTGATGGGGCTCAGCATGAAAACCTCTTAAAACATTTTTTTTTGAAAATGAAAAGCAATTCTGAATAGATTTAAAATTTATATATTTTAAAAATTCTTTTTGGTTATAATTTTCAATAAAGAAACCTCTGAAATCTTTAAAAACATAAGGTTTAAAAATTTTTGCTCCCGTTATTTTACAAGTTTTTAGAATTTTATATTTCATGAGCTTTTATTGTTTTATTTTAAGCTATAAAAATTTATTATCTATATATAAAGTTTTATTTATAAATTATATAATAACTTAATTATAAAAATTTTTAGAATGTTATACAAATCCTGCTACCGTACAGACCTCAAATTATCACTGCTGGGGTATGGAACGTGGGGTTTGGGTGGCGACTCTTACGGTAGTATTTCAGAGAAAAAATCAACATATTTGTTAAGTTGTGCTTTTAATAAAGGTATTAATTTTTTTGATACTTCCAATATATACGGAGCTGGTCTTTCAGAAGAAAGAGTTGGTAAAGCTTTTAAAAACTCAAATTTACGATCAAAAGTAGTTATTGCCACAAAATTTGGAATGTTAAATCATAGAGCCACAGGATGGGCTGCGCCACAAAATTTTAAAATTAAACATTTGAGAAATTCTTTTGAAAATTCATTAAAGAGAATCAAAACCGATTATGTTGATATTCTGCAGTTGCATAGTCCGTCAATTAAACTTCTTCAAGATAGGACTAAAATTGAATCTATACTAGAGTTATTAGACAGACTGAAACAAGAAGGTAAAGTGAATTATTTTGGCGTATCAGTAAAGTCGCCTCAGCATGCAAAACTTGTTATGAGATATAATTTATTCAAATTTATTCAGTTAAATTTGAACTTAATTGATCAAAGGGCGATGGAGTATAAAATATTAGATCTTGCATTAAAAAAAAAAGTTTCAATTATTTCTAGAACTCCTTTGGCGTTCGGATATTTGGCCGGAAGTGTTAAATTAAAAAAAATAGACCATAGAAGAAAATGGTCGATTAAGCAAAAATTTTTATGGACGAAGGGAAAAAAAATATTTATTGATAATATAAATAAAAAAAATATATCATCATTAGATCTTTCTTTATTATTTGCTACGCATCATCCATCTATAAAATCCACAATACCAGGAATGATGAAGATTAATGAAATAGAAGAAAATATGCGTTTTTTAAAATTAAAAAAACTTTCAAAAAAAGAATTAAAAAAAATAACTGAAGTTTATAAAAATAATAGTTGGATAGAATAATTAATAATATACAATCATGATTATATCAAAAACTCCTTATAGAATTTCACTTTTTGGTGGTGGGACCGATTATCCAAGTTGGTATCAAAATTATGGTGGTCAAGTTATTTCCACAACTATTGATAAATATATTTATATATCTTTGAGAATTTTGCCTAGTTTTTTTAAACACAAATATCGTATTGTTTATTCAAAAACTGAAAACGTAAAAAAAATTAGCGATATCAAACATCCTGCCGTTAGAGAGGCTTTAAAATTTTTTAAGATCAACGACGGAGTAGAAATTCATTATGATGGAGACCTTCCGGCAAGAAGTGGAATGGGCTCTAGTTCTGCTTTTGTAGTTGGTTTATTTAATGTATTAAATAGTTTTCTTAAAAAAAATTACACAAAAAAAAAATTATCTTTAGATAGCATAGATTTTGAACATAAAGTTTTAAATGAAACAGTAGGTTCGCAAGATCAAATAGCGGCTAGTTATGGTGGATTTAATCTAATAACTTTTGCTAAAGATAATACTTTTGAAGTTAGTAATATTTCAAAAAATATTTCATATATAAACAAACTTAATGAAAATCTTGTTTTGGTTTATACTGGAATTGTTAGGACAGCCAATGATATTGCAAAGACTTATGTAAATAAATTATCTTGCTCTAACAACAAAAAAAGAATGCAAAGTATTTTGCAGAATGTAGAAGATGCAAAAATACTTATAGAGAATAAAAGATTAGATGATATAGGTCGATTATTGCATGAAAGTTGGATGAGAAAAAAAGACTTAAGCGCACAAGTAACTAATGATAGAATTAATTTTATATATAATCTCGGTATGAAATATGGTGCACTTGGTGGAAAATTATTAGGAGCAGGAGGAGGCGGTTTTTTTTTATTTTATGTTCCTTTAGAGAAGAGAAGTTATTTCTTAAAAAAAATTAATAAATTTTTAAATATACCTTTTAAATTTTCTAATAATGGGTCTCAAATAATTTTTAATAAAAATTAATATGAAAAAAATTTTAATTACAGGTGGAGCAGGATATATAGGATCAATTCTTGTAACAGAATTAGTAAAACTTAATTTTCAAGTAACAGTATTAGATGATTTGTATTATTCTTCTAATTCTTTAAATCATCTTTTTTTATTTAAAAATTTTAATTTTATAAGAGGAGATGTAAGAGATAATAGTTTAATAAAAAAAATTATAAAAGATAAAGATATAGTAATACCTTTAGCTGCATTGGTAGGAGCTCCTCTTTGCGAAAAAAAAAAGAAAGATGCTGTAGAAATTAATTTTAACTCTGTCGATTTTATTGTTCGTTCTTTAAGTAAAAATCAAAAAATTATATATATGAATTCAAACTCTGGTTATGGAGTGGGTGAAAAAAATAAATTCTGCACCGAAGAGTCTCTATTAAAGCCAATATCTTTGTACGGAAAAACAAAAGTAGATGCCGAAAATTCTGTAATGCAATTTAGCAATAGCATCAGTTTCAGATTAGCGACTGTTTTTGGAGCCTCATACCGAATGAGAACAGATTTATTGCTCAATTTCTTTGTTTATAATGCAGTTAAGCATAAACTTATAACTGTTTTTGAACCAAAATTTAGAAGAAATTTTATACATGTTCGCGATGTAACCAAAGGCATTATATTTGCCATAAATAATTTTTACAAAATGAGATCCAATGTTTATAATCTTGGCTTGTCAAATGCCAATATAACCAAGATTGATTTAGCAAAAAAAGTGAAGCATTACATTAAAGATGTAAAAATTCGCATTATTAACAACAGTAAAGATCCAGATAAAAGAGATTACTTTGTTAGCAATAAAAAGATTGAGCAAATGGGTTTTGTTGCTGATTTTGCTTTAGAGATGGGTATTAAGGAGCTTTCGGAAATTTTTAAGATTAATAATTTTTTTGGAAAAAATAATTATTAATAAAGTTTAAACAACTGCAATTGATCGTATTAAATATACTTTGACAAACGGAAAATTAAATTAATGAATAATATTCTTTTTTTTATTAGTTTTATTTTTAAGAATAAATTTTATTTGTTATTGTATTTGTTAGGTTTAATAATATTTGCATTTATCGAATTACTCGGATTATCTTTAATTGTTTCGTATATTAGTTATTTTGCAATAAGCAATTCCTCTAACTTTTTTGTTTTGTTAATAATAAAATCAGAAATATTTAATTTTTTTTTTAAAGATATATTTTTTGGATTTTCAACTTTGATTATAATATTTTATATTGTTAGAGCTATATACACATACTCTTTTTTATGGTGTCAACAAAACTTAATAAATAAATCGCAAATACGTTTTTCTAAAGAAATTTTTTTTAATTTTATTAAAGGAGATATTAAATATACTCAAAAATTTAATACAAATGAAATTATCAATAATATAACCCATTTAAGCAATGACGCATTTAACGCTTATTTTATAAGTTATTTTAATTTATTATCAGAAGCTATAGTAATAATTACTTTATTTATTTTTTTAATCTATGTAGATCCGTTATTATTTTTTATTCTTGCAATATTTTCTATACTAATAGGTTATAGTATTTCTCAGTTAGTACAAAAAAAATTAAGAACTTTAGGACATCAAACATTAAAGGCTTTTAATGAGCTATCAAAAATTTTATTTTTTGTGGTTGGACTTTACAAAGAACTGGCATCACTTAAAATTATAAAAAAATTAGAAAAAGAATTTGAAGATAAAATAATTATCTTTCTTAAATCTCGATTTTACAGCGTTCTCAACTCTAGAATAACATTTATAATAATAGAGATGTCCGTTGTTTTCTTATCCATTTTAATGGTCGTCTTTTTAAAAAATAAAACAAATATCACAGAGTTATTAGCAATTTATGGAATTTCTCTAATTAGGTTAGCACCATCAATGAACAGATTATTGGCTTGTTTACACGAAGTTAAGTTAAGATCATCACAGGTGTCTCAATTAAATTTTGATCGACATATTTTAGCGTCCAGTAATAAAAATTTAATTAGAGATAATTATTATTTCAATAAAAAAATCACTTTAGATAATATTTCGTACTTTATAGACGATAAAATTATTTTGAAAAATATAAAATTTATTATTAATAAAGGCGATAAAATCTTAATTAATGGTAAATCAGGTTCTGGAAAAACTACAATATTTAATATTCTTTTAGGATTATACAAAATATCCTCAGGTAAAATATTAGTAGATAGAAATATTGTTAAAAACTTTTTAGATTTAAAAAATAAAAAAAGTATTCAAACACAAGAAAATTATTTAATTAATGATCAAAATATTTATTTTAACGTTACATTTAAGGAAGAAAACGATCTCTCAGTAATTGAAAATGATAAAAAATATAAAAATTTAATAAAATTATTAAGTTTAGAAAATTTTGTAAATTCCAGATCAGAAAAATCTAATTGGAAAGTAAATGAATTTTCTAAGAATTTATCTGGAGGTGAGAAACAGAGATTGAGTTTAGCAAGAGCATTGTATTCAGATTTTGAAATATTATTAATGGACGAGCCATTTTCTTCAATTGAAAAAAGATTAGCAAATAAAATTCTTAAATATATTATGAAAAATTTTTCAAATAAAACAATATTAATAATAACTCATCAGCATGTTTCTAAAAAGTATTTTAATAAATTTTTATATGTATAAAATATTAAAAAATTTTTTTTTATTTCTAAAGATTGAAATATTATTTCCATTTTATCAAAAATACTTTTATATTTTTGATATCTCTAAAATTTCTATAGATTCACTGTTTTTTCCTAAAACGGTAAAATCCGAGATATATAGAGATAGTTTATTTAATATAGTTAAAAAAAAATATAATAATAAAATTAAAAGAGTTCTAGATTTTGGTTGTGGGATAGGAATAAATATCCCTTTTATTTTTAAGAATTTTAGAAATATTGAGTATTATGTTTATGATAATAATTCTTTAATTATTGAAAATTTAAATAGGGCAAATAACTTAATTTATAAAAAAAAAATACACTATCTTAATAAAAATGAAGTTTTTAAAATAAATGAAAATTTTTTTGATTTAATCGTCCTTGATGCATGTGTAATGTATTTTTCTAAAAAAGAAATTTTTGAATATTTTAATTTTTTTAATACAATTACATCTAAGTG